>Ga0209597_1000865_pt1 | contig 19889 bp, 18 predicted proteins | sample M_140625_MF_Meta_FD_187316 | JGI IMG/M metagenome (GOLD analysis project Ga0209597, IMG submission 187316) | Freshwater microbial communities from Lake Montjoie, Canada to study carbon cycling - M_140625_MF_MetaG (SPAdes) (version 2) | ecosystem: Environmental > Aquatic > Freshwater > Lake... | reverse complement strand
TGCCGCCACCTGTGCGAGTAGTTACCGAAATGGATACGACCGACGGCGTTACGGCGGAAGCAACTGATTTGGCATCAATACCCACTGTTGATGAACTCAAATCAACTAAAGTGCGCGTTTTGCTACATGTGCCATTAACCGCTAAATACATAGCTTGGGTGCGAGTATCAACACAGGCCTGCACTGTGCCAGTGTTCGAAGTCGCAGCAGTTGCTATTCCGCCAGTGATTAAAGCGCCAGCAATAAAACCAGCTGCTACTTTTTGGGTTCCTTTTAGATTCATCATTATCCCTTTCATGCGAGTACTACCCAATTTCCTTCAACTTTAACTTTTACTGCTGATAATGCATCACGTGCCGGACCTTGAACGGCTTTGCCATTTGCGAATGGATCAAACTCTGCCCCGTGACAAGGACAGTACAAACTTTTATTTGAACTCTTATAGGCAACAGTGCACCCTTCATGGGTACAAGTCGCGGAATAAGCAAAGACGCCAGTTTTAGTCCGGAAAAGAACAGCTGGCATGCCATTGCTAAGAGCAAATTGATGAGTTTCGCCAACGTTGATCTTCGCAAGTTCAATTACCTTCACGGCAGTTCCGGCAGCTGTAGTAGTTTCCACTGCCTTAGCCGAACTCTTGGGAAACGCTTTTCCTAAAAGTGAAAGTGCAACTGCTGCCCCGCCGAGTGCGCCGATACGAATTGCTCCTCGACGATCAAGTGCCACATCTACAGTTCGGCGATTTCCAACCAATGTTAAGAAGTAAACCAGCCAGAGAATTGCATAAGCAGTATCACTAGCTAAAAAGTATGGCGAAACATGAAAACTACTTGCTAGCCAAAGCCCAACTGACATGGTAAATCCACCGAAAGCCGCCAAGGTTGGTGAAACCCAAAGCAAAGTTGCTAAACCAATTGCGAACTCAGCTAACATTACTGTGGCGCCAACTGCAGTTGAGTGCTCAATTAATTTGTTAAAAAGTCCGCCGAGAGGTGATTGAGTTGAATAACCACTTAGTTGGGTTCCGATAAAGGATGAAGAACCTTTAGTTAAAAATCCCGGGTCAGTTGCTTTATCCCAACCGGCATAAATCCAAGTCAGCCCTAACCAGCCTCTCAGAATACGAATAGCAAGGGCCTGCGTGCGCCACGATTCTGAAAGAGATTTAAGGCGGCGCGGTTGATAACTCATGAGGGTGAGCCTAAAGGTTTGGCATTAGCTGAGTCACTAGATTGGCTGAGAATTTGCGCAGAGAAAACCGAATAAAAGTATGACCAGATATCTGCGAGGGAATGAAAAGCTCCCTGACTTGGATTCGAACCAAGAACCTGCCGGTTAACAGCCGGCTGCTCTGCCATTGAGCTATCAGGGATTGTGAAGACCAAACTCTAGCGTAATTATTGCCATCGGTAAAAATGACCACTGAAACCAGCCAATTACAGGCCGCCGACCGCCAAATCATGAAGCCCACGTCTCGTACTTTCCAGTGAAACTAACGTGGCAAATGCGGCGTTGTATTCGGCCTCGTTCTCAACCGGATTCAATCTCTGCAGACTAGATTTTAAATCCGCAATCGCACGAGAGACAGATACCTCGCGCAATCTGGCAATAATGCTGGAAACATAATTTTGCGAGATCTCACCATCGGTACGAATTGGCTCAACTGAAAGTTCGGTAAATAGCGCTTTCATATTTTCATTTGTTACTAACTCAATAGTCAACGGCCGATCAATTGCGACAACATCAATGACAGCACGTAACTCTTTATATGCAGGGTGCGTAAATGCTTCGGCTTCAATGGCAGGCCAACCACTTGCAAGTTCGGGCATCTGCACTTTTGCTTTTAGAACTTCGCGCTCAAGCATCAATCGCGGATCACTTGGATCTGGACGCCAGTTTTGTTCTGGAACTTCTTCAGTAACTTGCTCTGTATTGTTGGTAATAGTTGGCTTAAATCCTCGCGCGACCGCTTTGCTGACGACATCTGTTTCTAGCCCGATCCAGCCTGCTAGCAGTCTGGTGTACTCCGGCCGCAAAGATTTATCACGAATCTGCGCGACTAGTGGTGCGGCGGCATTAAGCGCGTTAACGCGACCTTCGGCTGATTCCAATTTATGTTTTGCAAGTTCGGCTCTAATAGCAAACTCAAAAAGTGGCACACGTTTCGCAATTAAGTCACGTAGTGCTAAATCACCTTTATGTTGACGCAGTTCAGCTGGGTCTAAACCATCGGGCTCAACTGCCACATAAGTTTGCGTGACAAATTTCTGATCATCGCTAAATGCTCTAAGGGCAGCCTTTTGTCCAGCGGCGTCGCCATCGAAAGTAAAGATAACTTCGCCGCGGAAAGCATCGTCATCCATTAATAATCTGCGCAAAATTCGAATATGGTCTGCGCCAAAAGCAGTTCCGCAGGTCGCCACCGCCGTAGGAATACCGGCCAAATGTGCGGCCATTACATCGGTATAGCCCTCGACAATTACAGCTTGGCGCGACTTAGCAATATCTTTCTTTGCCATATCTAAGCCATACAGAACTTGGCTCTTCTTGTATATCGGCGTCTCAGGTGTGTTTAAGTATTTTGGACCTTGATCTTCAGCATCACTTGCTAACTTGCGCGCACCGAAGCCAACGACATCGCCCGAGATATCTCTAATTGGCCAAGTTAAACGATTGCGGAATCGATCTATTGGGCCGCGTTCGCCCATTTTAGAAAGACCAGCGCTTTCCAATTCATCGATGGTGAAGCCAAGAGCACGTAAATGTTTAGTTAGAGAATCCCATTCGTTTGGCGCATAACCAACTCCGAATTGCTCACAAGCTGCTTTATCAAAACCGCGCTTAGTCATAAGTTCGCGGCCATATGCAGCGCCTTCGGATTTATTTAATTGTTCTTGATAAAACTTAGCTGCTTCAGCATTTGCTGCAATTAATCGTGATCGTTGTCCGGCGGGGGCTGCCGAGCCCGAAGAGTTTTCGTCATAACGCAAGGTGTAGCCAATGCGATCGGCTAGACGCTCGATTGTTTCGGTAAAAGATAAATGATCCATCTTCATTACGAAGGCAATTACATCGCCACCAGTTTGGCAACCAAAGCAGTGGAAATATCCTTTTGATGGAGTTACATGGAACGAAGGAGATTTTTCATCATGGAAAGGGCACAAACCTTTTTTCTGGCCGCCACCTGCAGATTTAAGTTGCACATAATCGCCTACAATTTCATCTATTGGCGCATGGTCGCGAACGTAGGCAACATCTTCATCTCTAATTCGACCGCTCATGATTTAACCAGTCTATCCAGTCACGCAAACACGGGCATGAAGTGCGTATGCGCCAGGGTCAGTTAGACCAGCAACTTGATCAATAATTACTCGCAACTTCTCAGGCTCAGTTGATGCTAACTGCCAATCATCTAGAAAGACCGAATCTAAGTACTTTGGCCCAGCGGCAAAAAGCGCTTCAACAAGTTCGCCGATTAGCGTTTGTTGCTTGGCATAGCGCTCTTGCGACACAGCTGCGTTAATTAAGTAATGACCAGCAACTGCTTTCAGGAAATCAACTTCGATTACCTGGTCGCGTGGAATCTCAAGGTCTGCGCTGTAACGGGTAAGGGGCCCAGCACCATGGACTTTGCGAGTTTCGATTTCAGCTGATTGCACAAACCGGCCAATTAATTGGCTGGTGGTGTCTTTTAATCGGGCTAACGCGCGATGGCTACCATCGAAATTCTTTGGCCAACAAGAAAGCGCCTCTAGCCGAGTAAGTGCTGACTCAACTTCATTCTCAGTGGCATTGCTACCGTAATCAACGCTCATAACTTTAAATAGTTCAGCAAAGTCATTACGGAAGTTAGAAACTTTAATTTGGTTAGCCACAATGGCATCTTCTAAATCATGAACTGAGTAAGAGCAATCATCGGACCAATCCATGATCTGCGCTTCGATGCATCGTTTACCAGCAGGTGACCCTTCGCGCATCCACTTGTAGATTTCGACATCGTCATCGTAGACGCCATATTTGCGTGGGTTCTCACTGCGTGCCCATGGATATTTAGTTGCAGCATCTAGTGAAGCGCGAGTTAAATTCAAGCCAACGGTTTTGCCATTAGCATCAACGCTCTTTGCTTCTATTCGAGTTAGTAATCTAAAACTTTGCGCATTTCCTTCAAAGCCACCGCAATCTTTAGCCAACTCGGCCAGAGCTTCTTCGCCATTGTGACCAAAAGGCGGGTGACCTAAATCATGCGCTAAACATGAAGTTTCTAATAGATCTGGATCAGCACCGAGTGATTCACCAAGTTCGCGGCCAATTTGTGCGCACTCAAGTGAATGCGAAAGTCGAGTGCGTTGAAAATCATTTTCCCATGGCACTGCTACTTGAGTTTTAGCTGCTAATCGACGAAGTGCTGCCGAGTGAATTACTCGAGCTCGGTCGCGCATAAATTCGGTACGGCCAGCACGTTTCGCTGGTTCATCAAGGAAGCGTTCTTGATCTCGCGCGGTATAGCCGATCAATTCGCTCATGGTGTTACCTTATTGAGAATGTTGTCTGAAGGTAAACGGTCACTGATCCGAACTCCGTGCCGACCAAGTGTTATATAGGCTAAATAAGCGCCGGCTTCGCGAATCAAGTACTTAAATCCACTCTTTTCCAAGGCATTTGGGCCACCTTGAACAGGTGAGCAGGTCGCAATTAAGCCACGGTCATTGGCCATGGTCATTGACCGCAAGCAATGTAGTGGGTCAGTCACGATAATTACGTTCTTAATTTTTCGATCGCGCATCTCGGCGGCGTAAGCCTTGGTAGAACTTAAAGTATCTCGACCAACTTCAACTGCTTTTAGATCTGCGTATTTAACGCCATTTTGCATGAGCCAAACACGCCCGGCTGCTGCTTCAGTGGTGCGATCACCGGGTGCGCCACCGCCGACTGTAATGATCTTTTTTGCTAAACCTAAATCGTAAATTCGCTTTGCTTCAGTTAGTCGCGCTTCTAAAACTAATCCGGGCCGACCATCTAGTTGCGCCGCACCGAGGACTACAATTACATCGCCATTTCGGATAGTCGGATTATTTGCAGCAAACCAAGTTTTACCTAACGCAAATAACGGGACCACAATCACCAAAAGAAGTAAGAAGGCAATCGCTCTACGAAATAACTTAAAGAGAAACATCAGCCACCAGAGAACATATCTTCGAGTTCGATCTCGACGATTTCATCTGGATCAAGTAACCAGCCATCTGGCAATGTAACCGGGCGACCATGGCTAGTGCGACCACGTGGCTTTTCACTAACTTCAACTGGATAAGGCTGATCAGTTAATTGATCCAACAGGCTACGCAACTCGGCTAGCGAACCAACCATTCCGAATTGGCGACGCATCTCGCTATTTACGCGGAAGCCCCTTAAATACCAAGCCATATGTTTACGCAGATCACGACAACCACGATCTTCATTTTCGAAGTAATCAACAATTAACTCACCGTGTCGATACATGACTTCGCGAACTTCAAAAAGCGTGGGCAGAACTTTGCGCTCAGTTCCAGAAAATGCGGCAACTAGATCAGCAAATAACCAAGGTCGCCCTAAACAACCGCGGCCCACGACCACGCCAGCGCAGCCAGTTTCAGCCACCATTGCTAAACCATCGGCGCCTGACCAAATATCGCCATTGCCTAAAACAGGTACACCTGTTGGCTTTAAGTGTTCAACTAGCTGCGTAATGGCTGACCAATCAGCTTTTCCTTCATACATTTGTTGAGCGGTGCGAGCATGTAAAGCAACCCATGCCACACCTAAGTTGGCAGCCGAAGTCGCTGCCTCTAAATAAGTTTCATGATCACTATCAATACCAATACGCATTTTCACAGTTACCGGAATCCCAAACGGTTTAGCCGCCTCAACCGCAGCACCCACAATTGAAGTAAAGAGATTGCGTTTATATGGCAAGGCAGCGCCGCCACCTTTGCGAGTTACTTTCGGAACTGGACAACCAAAGTTCATATCGATGTGATCAGCTAAATTCTCTTTACCCATCATCGTTACTGCTGCGCGCATAGTGTGCGGATCAGTTGAATAAAGTTGAACAGACCGTGGCCATTCGCCAGCCCCTGGTGCGATCATGCGCAAAGTGTCAGGGCGTCGTTCTAATAGCGCGCGAGCGGTAACCATTTCGGAAACAAATAAGCCAGCTCCTTGTTCGCGACATAACATGCGAAAAGCAGAGTTGGTGATACCTGCCATTGGTGCCAATACCACCGGCGGATCAATAAAGTGATCGCCAGTTGCTAGTGGCAAACGCAGCGGTTTTAGCAACCCAGCAGACGTGGTGCTAACCATGACTCCACCTGATCGATGCTAATTCGCTCTTGCGCCATTGTGTCGCGATCACGGATTGTTACAGCGTTATCATCGAGAGTCTCGAAGTCAATGGTGATGCAGTATGGAGTTCCGATTTCATCTTGACGACGATAGCGACGACCAATTGCGCCAGCATCATCAAAATCAACATTCCAGTTCTTACGCAACGCAGTTGCTAGATCTCGCGCCTTAGGTGATAAATCAGCATTACGTGAAAGTGGCAATACCGCCACCTTCACTGGTGCAATCCGATGATCAAACTTAAGCACAGTGCGCTTTTCCATCTCACCTTTAGCATTTGGTGCTTCATCCTCCGTGAAAGCATCCATCAAGAAAGTAAGTGCGCAACGATCAACGCCTGCTGCTGGCTCGATTACATAAGGTGTCCAGCGCTCATTTTTCTCTTGATCAAAGTAAGAAAGATCTTTGCCAGAGGCGGCAGAGTGCGCTTTTAGATCGAAATCAGTGCGGTTTGCGATGCCTTCGAGCTCGCCCCATTCAGTTCCAGCAAATTCGAATTTATATTCAATATCTGCGGTGCGCTTTGAGTAATGCGAAAGCTTCTCTTTTGGATGATCATAAATACGTAAACGATCTGGATTAATACCTAAATCTTTATACCAAGCCAGACGATAATCAATCCAGTATTGGTGCCAATCTTCATCAGTACCAGGAACAACAAAGAATTCCATTTCCATCTGTTCAAATTCACGAGTACGGAAAATAAAGTTTCCTGGCGTAATTTCATTACGGAAAGATTTACCAATCTGCCCAATGCCAAATGGTGGCTTCTTGCGTGATGTGGTCATTACTTGATCAAAGTTAATAAAAATACCTTGCGCAGTTTCGGGGCGTAGATAAGCCAAACCTGATTCATCTTCAACTGGTCCCAGGTAAGTTTTTAGCAAACCACTAAATTGTTTTGGAGTAGTGAACTGACCTTTATTGCCACAAGCTGGGCAATTTACATCTGCGAGCGACTCTGGTGCTTTCTTATGCTTTGCTTCGTAAGCTTCTTCTAAATGATCTGCGCGATAACGCTTATGGCAAGAAGTACATTCGGTTAGCGGATCACTAAATGTCGCAACATGACCAGATGCTTCCCAAACTTCGCGAGCCAAGATAACGCAGGAATCAATACCGACAATGTCTTCGCGACCCATCACCATGGACTTCCACCATTGGCGCTTAATATTATTTTTTAATTCAACTCCGAGTGGGCCGTAATCCCAAGATGCGCGCAAGCCGCCATAGATTTCCGAAGAAGGAAAAACGAACCCGCGGCGCTTGGCCAGGCTGACGATATTTTCTAAACGATCTACGGCCATTGGGTTAAAACCTCATCCGGTAAATAAGAGCCGGTGAATATGGTTTTATCCATCCGGCTGGCTGTCGGCGCAACGCAACATTTGTTGAATTACGTAAGCCTAATTTTACTCGGTAACTGGCAGTTCATACGCACCTGGTTCATCAATAGCTAAAGCTAAAACTGGGATCGCTTCTAACTTGGCCCGATTCGAGCTAAGGGCGCGACGATATGAACCCACATTTTGCCAACGGGTAACGATTGTCCAGAGCCCGAGTTCATCTAAATTCTGGCCAATTTCACCATCTATATAGCCACGGGCCGCAGCCAACGCCGCCAAAGCCACGCTCAATTGCGCCTCGAAATGGGCAGCCTGGCCCAGCGGAACCTCGAATCTGGCAATTGCGATCATGGGTTGAGCCTACTGGGTTGGCCGTGGAAATGAAAATCATTTTCATTTATAGTAATCGTATGAATATCGCAATCGGACTCGCAGCCATCACCGCCATCGCTACATCAGCTGGTGGCTATCTAGCAATCAAATCTCGCGATCGCCTGCATTTAGTTTTGGGCTTATCTGCCGGTTTACTACTTGGTCTAGTTGCTTTCGATTTATTGCCCGAAGTTTTTGAGTTAAATACCAATACCTTCGGAAATGTGCCAGTAGTTTCAGTGGCATTTGTTGCTGGTTTCTTAGCTCTGCACTTTGCCGAACAAATCTTTGGTTCTCACGAACCAGCTGAATCAGATTACGGCCACGAACATGATCACTCAGTAAATATCGCTGGCACTTTAGGCGCATTGGCCATGGGTGGCCATGTGTTTCTCGATGGGGTGGCACTTGGCTTAGCATTTAAAGTTAGTGATGCTCTGGGATTCGCAGTATTTATTGCCATCTTGTCACACGCATTTAGTGATGGCCTAAATACAGTTTCACTATTAATCAAAAGTGGCCACTGGACTAAGCGCGCAATTATGTTGCTCGGGTTAGATGCGATCATGCGAATTAGCGGCGCCGCACTCGGAAGTTACGTCATAATCAGTGATCCAACGCTCGCTATTTACTTGGCTATGTTTGCCGGTTTTGTAATTTACCTAGCAACTTCGCATATCTTGCCGGAAGCGCATTCTCGTCATCCCTCTAAATTAACTATGGTGGCAACTGTTATTGGTGTAGTCGCTATGTGGTTCATTGTCGGAAATATCGGATAGCGAATATGAGTCGTTCAAACCCAAGAGTGCTTAGCACTTTGGAACGTGCTGGTGGTTTTGCTAGCGCACAAGAGGTTTATCACTTGATGAAACGTGAAGGCCAAAGCATTGGTTTAACTACGGTTTATCGCTCTTTGCAGAGTTTAGTAAATGACAATATTGTTGATGTGCTGCGTCGCGACGATGGCGAAGCGATCTATCGCCTTTGCGGTGAAACCCACCATCATCACTTGGTTTGTAAGAGTTGCGGTGAAACCGTTGAAATTGAAGGCGGCGCTATTGAAAAATGGGCGTTAAATGTGGCTAAAGAGCATGGTTTCCGCGAAGTAGGTCATACCGCAGAGATCTTTGGTCTCTGCAGTAAGTGCTGATTTAAGCTTTTTCGCTAACGCTTTCAATTCGGTAAGGCTATGCCTTACCGAATCTACGATCTCTAGTTGAATATTCCTCGATAGCTCGCCATAAAACTTTGCGATCTACATCTGGCCAAAGCACGTCAAGAAATACAAACTCGGCATAGACCGATTGCCAGGGCAAGAAGTTGCTAGTGCGTTGCTCACCCGATGAACGCAAGAACAAATCCACATCACTCATCTTGGGTTGATTTAAATACTTAGCAAATGTTTTCTCAGTGATCGCATCTGCTTTAACTTTGCCGCGCTTCACATCACGAGCAAGTTCGGTCGCGGCATCTACGATCTCGGAGCGGCCGCCATAGTTAACGCACATATTCAAAGTAAGCGTTTTATTTTTGGCTGTTAGCTCTTCGGCAATTTCGAGTTCATTTATCACGCTTTGCCAAAGTCGCTTTGGCCGGCCCACCCAGCGAATGCGCACACCCATCTCATTCATCTGATCACGTCGGCGACGAATCACATCTCGATTAAAGCCCATTAAGAATTTAACTTCTTCCGGTGAACGTCGCCAGTTCTCAGTACTAAAGGCATATGCACTGATCTCTTTGACGCCATATTCAATTGCGCCTTCAACTACATCAAATAGCGCTGCTTCGCCGGCTTCATGACCTGCTGTGCGGGGCAGGCCGCGCTTCTTAGCCCAGCGACCATTTCCATCCATCACGATTGCTACGTGATTTGGAATTTGAATCTTGCTCATACCCGCTCCACCATCGGCATGCTACGCAAGCCACGTTCTAAGTGCCAGTGTAGGTAAGCGGTAATTAAACCGTTTGCTTCGCGGCGATTGCGCAGTTCACTTGCGCTCGCACTATCCCAATCACCCGAAAGTAAGTCGCCCATAAGTTTTAGTGTTTCAACAGCCGGTGTGGCTGAAGCCGATGGTCGGCAATCTAAACAAACTGAACCACCACCTACTAATGAGAAGTAGCGATGTGGGCCTTCTTTTTCACAACGCGAACAATTAGTCATTGAAGGTGCGTATCCCCCGATGGCTAGTGAGCGCAATAGAAAAGCATCGAGAATTAGTGAGGAGTCATATCGCTTTTCGGCCAAAACTTTTAGTGCACCGACCACTAAATTAAATTCTTGTAGCGCTGGTTCGCGTTCTTGTGGTGTGAAACGTTCAGTGGTTTCTAAAATCGCCGAGGCAATTGTCCAACGCTGATAATCATTTGCGAGCTCTTCGCCGTAGTTGGCAATAGCTTCAACTTGGGTAACAGTGTCGAAGGTTTTTCCGATGTGTAACTGAATATCAACGTGGCTACCGGGTTCAAGGCGTGCCCCAAATTTAGACATTGTGCGACGAACACCTTTGGCTACACCACGAACGCGACCATGTTCGCGAGTTAGCATGGTGATGATGCGATCGGCTTCACCCAATTTCTGGGTGCGCAGAATTAACGCTTCATCTCGGTAGAGGCTCACTGGCCTAAAGTAACTGGCTCAGTTAGCGAATTGCGCGATTGATCGCCGAAACCACGGCTTTTAGTGAGGCGGTGGTGGTATTTGGATCAATTCCCACGCCCCAGAAAACTTCATCGCCGATTGCGCACTCCAGGTAGGCGGCAGCTGATGCATCGCCACCTGCGCTAAGTGCATGCTCGTAATAATCTAGAACTCGAACATCGACCCCGTAGGCCTGCAAGATATTGCAGAACGCTGCGATTGGGCCATTACCTTCACCGCTTAGTTCAACTAATTGACCGCGATCTAAGATTGAAATGGATAGCTGCACATCTTGATCTAGGACTGAAGTTTGCGACAACCCTTTCAGGCGGAAGCGACCCCACTTTTTATCGTCATTAGCAGTTGGTAGATATTCATCTTCGAAGACCTGCCACATGGCATCGCCAGTAATCTCGCCACCTTCGGTATCGGTCTTTTGTTGCACAACTTTTGAAAACTCAATCTGCAGACGACGAGGCAAGTCAAGGTGATGCTCGTTCTTCATCAAGTAAGCAACGCCACCTTTGCCAGATTGCGAGTTAACCCGAATCACGGCTTCGTAAGTGCGACCAATATCTAGCGGATCAATCGGTAAGTAAGGAACTGCCCAAGTGAAATCTTTAACTTCCTTGCCAGCAGCTTTGGCATCGATAGCTAGATGATCAAAGCCTTTTTTAATGGCATCTTGGTGCGAACCAGAGAAAGCGGTGAAAACTAAGTCGCCTCCATATGGATGACGCTCTGGCACACGCAACTGGTTGGCATATTCGACGGTGCGACGAGTCTCATCAAGGTTTGAAAAATCAATCATCGGATCTATTCCGTGGCTAACTAAGTTCATTCCTAGCGTTACTAAGCAAACGTTTCCGGTGCGCTCGCCATTACCGAACAAAGTTCCTTCAATGCGATCAGCCCCGGCTAAATAACCTAATTCAGCAGCTGCAACGCCTGTGCCACGGTCGTTATGTGGATGCAGCGAAACAATCACGCTTTCGCGATTGTCTAAATTGCGACACATCCATTCAATTGAATCGGCATAAACATTTGGCGTTGCCATTTCAACGGTGGCTGGCAAGTTCATGATGGTCTTCCATTCTGGGGTTGGTTTCCAGATGGCATTAACCGCGTTACAAACTTCAACCGCGAATTCTAATTCAGTGCCGGTATATGACTCAGGGCTATACTCAAAAGAGATCTTGGTGCCTGGCACTGTGGCAACTTGGTCTAGGCAATATTGCGCCGCATCGGTGGCGATTTTTTTGATGCCATCTTTATCTTGACCAAAGACCACCCGACGTTGCAGCGTTGAAGTCGAGTTATATAAATGAACGATCGCTTGCTTGGCACCTTTAATTGATTCAAAGGTGCGATCAATTAAAGTTTCGCGAGCTTGGGTTAAAACCTGAATAACCACATCATCTGGAATCAAGCCATCTTCAATAATCTTGCGCACAAAATCAAAGTCAGTCTGGCTGGCACTTGGAAACCCAACTTCAATTTCCTTGTAGCCCATCGCAACTAATAACTTAAACATGGCTAATTTGCGTGGTGTATCCATTGGGTCAATAAGTGCTTGATTGCCATCGCGCAGATCAACTGAACACCACTTAGGGGCAACTTTGATCTGCTTAGTTGGCCAAGTGCGATCGGTTAGATCAACCGGAATAAAGGATGAATATCGATGCACTGGCATCGCAGAAGGTTTTTGCTTTGGAAAGTTCATTTATAACTCCTACTTTTGGTTGGTTTGTGGACTGGTTGAACCGGTACGACAAACCCCGCGGCGAGGGGACCGGTTACTTGTCCCCGCCACGGCGGCTAAGTAGGAGCGCCTGTTGAAAGGCTGACTTTGACATGGCTAAAGGGTAACCCTTGGGCAGGTTACCCAGCAAGTTCGTCGCGAATTACAGAACTGGCAGGTAGCGATCGAGTTCGAAGGCGGTCACTTGACGGCGATATTCCTGCCATTCAGCGCGCTTATTTCGCAATACGAATTCAAAGACATCAGCACCTAAAGTTTCGCGAACTAGTTCAGATTTCTCCATCTCAATAATTGCTTCATTTAAATTACTTGGCAATGGGCGCACATCAGTTGAATCAGCCGGTGCCAATACATAGCCTTCTCCAACACCCTTTAAGCCAGCAGCCAGCATTACGGCATACGCCAAATATGGATTACAAGCAGAATCAGGCGAACGGAATTCAATCCGAGTTGAGTTCTCTTTCTTTGGCTTATACATCGGAACGCGAACTAGCGAACCACGAGCACTTGGCCCCCAGTTAGCAACAGCCGGTGCTTCGCCGCCACCATGTAAACGCTTATAAGAGTTGACCCATTGATTAGTAATCAAAGTAATTTCAGGTGCGTGCTTTAAGAGGCCAGCAATAAATGAACGGCCAACTTTAGAAAGATTTAATTCAGCTGTTTCATCAAAGAAAGCATTCTCTTCACCTTTAAAGAGCGAAACGTGCGTATGCATGCCGCTACCAGGATGCTCAGTAAATGGCTTTGGCATGAAGCTGGCGTGGAATCCTTGTTCTAGCGCAACTTCCTTAATCACATGACGGAAAGTCATGATGTTATCGGCGGTGCTCAAAGCATCGGCATAACGCAGATCAATTTCTTGTTGCCCTGGTGCGCCTTCGTGATGCGAGAACTCAACGCTAATGCCCATTGCTTCTAACATCGTGATTGCTTGGCGGCGGAAATCATGACCAACTACAGATGGGGTGTGATCGAAGTAGCCACCAGCATCAACTGGCACTGGCGCTTGCCCAGCAACTGGTTGATTCTTAAATAAGAAGAATTCAATTTCCGGGTGGGTGTAGCAGGTGTAACCCATCTCGGCTGCTTTATTTAAAGTGCGACGCAGAACATTGCGTGGGTCCGTCATTGATGCCGAACCATCGGGCTTTGCGATATCGCAGAACATACGAGCTGCCCCAGGAGCCTCAGTACGCCAAGGCAAGATTGAAAACGTGGCCGAATCTGGTCGAGCCAACATATCTGATTCAGTTACTCGCGCAAAGCCTTCAATCGCAGAGCCATCAAAACCAATTCCTTCATCGAAAGCGTTTTCTAATTCCGCCGGAGCGATTGCCACTGATTTTAGAAAACCTAAAACATCGGTAAACCACAACCGAATGAAGCGAATGTTACGTTCTTCAATTGTGCGAAGAACGAACTCTTCTTGCTTGCTGCGCTCTGGAGAAATAGACATGGTTACATCTTGCCAAGACTGCGTTACGGCTATGTTACAAAAAGCGGGTTAGGAGCCTTCGCGCCAGCGTGAAGTAATAGGTAGGCGGCGATCTTTACCAAATGCGCGGGCCGAAACTTTCGTACCTGGTGGATATTGGCGGCGCTTATATTCGGCCGTATCAACCAGGCCGATTACGCGAGCAACGGTGGCCGCATCAAAGCCAGCGGAAATAATCGCAGTAATGCCCTGATCTTCATCGACATAGCGCCACAAAATTTGATCAAGTAATTCATAATCTGGAAGCGAATCAGAATCTTTTTGATCGGGGCGCAGTTCGGCGCTTGGTTCTTTACTAATTGAGTTTTCCGGAATCGGTGGCACTTCGCCATCGGCGATTGCCTTGGCATTGCGCCATTTGGCTAGCGCCCAGACATCGGTTTTATAAATATCTTTAATCGGGGCATAGCCGCCCACAGCATCGCCATAGAGAGTTGAGTAACCAACTGCTAGTTCGGATTTATTGCCAGTAGCCAAAATTAAATGACCCTCTTGATTTGAGATGCCCATCAAAGCAGTACCACGAACTCGGGCTTGTAAATTCTCTTCGGCTAAACCTTTCAAAGTCATTGAATTCAAATAAGCATCGACCATCGGTTCGATTGGCACGATGCGGAAATGAATGCCGGTGTTTTCGGCAAAGCTTTTCGCATCAGCAATTGAGTGCTCTGATGAATACTTGCTCGGCAAAGCCACGCCATTTACGCACTTCGCGCCAATGGAATCAACTGCGATCGCCGCAACTAACGCTGAATCAATGCCGCCAGATAGACCAAGGGCCACACTGCGGAATTTATTTTTATAAACGTAATCGCGAAGCCCCGTGACTAACGCTTTCCAAATTTCGGCTTCATCACTTAGTCGTGGCGTAACTACTGGGGCCACTGAATTAACTGGTGAATTAGCGCTTTCGGAAATAACTACATCTGGTTTGCCAGTTGCTCCGGCTGCTGCGATATCTAAGACAATTAACTCATCGGCAAATTGTGGGGCGCGGGCAATTACTGATCCGTCGGCGGCAACCACAATCGTGTCGCCATCGAAAACTAAATCATCTTGGCCACCGGTCATATTTACATATGCCAGTGGTGCGCCAAATTCGCGGGCCCGCTTTTGTACGAGTGCTAATCGCACATCATCTTTGTTGCGTTCAAACGGGCTGCCGTTTGGAACCACAACAAGGCCTGGCATGCGCGCAGCTAACGCATCGATTAACCCGCCGTCTTGCCAAAGGTCTTCACAGATTGCAACGCCGATATCAATGCCACCAACTCGGACTAACAAAGTTTCGGTGCCCGGGACAAAGTTTCTAAACTCATCAAAAACGCCATAGTTAGGCAGATGTTGTTTGACGTAGCGGGCTTTGATTTCACCGTTATGAATAATGGCAATGGCATTCTGAGGCGCACCAACTGGTTGACCTTGGCGATTTGGGGCATCGGCAATCTGATCTAAATATCCAACGACTGATGTGATCTCACCATTGCCTTCGAGTTTTAACCGCTTAGCTAATTCGGCAATCGCGGCAATCGAAGCGCTTCGAAAAGATGGGCGTAGAGCTAAATCTTCAACCGGATATCCGGTTAAAACCATTTCAGGGAAAACCACGAGGGCGGCGCCTTCAGCCTGCGCAGCGCCAACATAACGGGCGATTAAATCGGCATTGCCAGCTAAGTCACCCAAGGTTGGGTTGATCTGAGCTAGCGCTACCCGCAACTTCATAAGTTAAGCGTACTCGGGTAAAGTTCTACTCGTACCCGGGGACCATTTTGGCTTCGAGGAAGGTAAGAAAATATGGCTCAAGCGACCTCTCTATACGGTGGCGCCCAACATCGTCGCGTCACAATTCTCGACCTGGCCAACGCAAAAGCGCGGGGCGAGAAATGGCCGATGCTCACCGCTTACGAACAGTTAACTGCTGCGATCTTCGACGAAGCAGGTATCCCGGTTTTGTTAGTTGGCGATAGCGCGGGAAATAATTTCCTGGGTTTTGAAAACACCATCCCAGTCACCGTCGATGAATTAATTCCATTGACCCGCGCCGTTGTCACGGCATCCAAGCGAGCAATGGTGGTTGCCGATCTGCCCTTTGGTTCATATGAAAGTTCACCCGAATTAGCTCTTGCTACTTCGACTCGCTTCTTCAAAGAAGCTGGGGCGATGGCGGTGAAGCTAGAGGGTGCCCATTTAGAAACAGTTAAGAAACTAGTCAGTGTTGGAATTCCGGTAATGGGTCATCTGGGCCTTACGCCACAGTCACTTCATCAACTTGGTGGCTATCGCGTGCAAGGCCGAACTGATGGCGAAGTAATTTTGGCAGCCGCGCTCGAACTCGAAGCAGCCGGTGCCTTCGCAATTGTGCTCGAATTAGTTCCGGCCGAATTAGCCGCTCGCATTACAACCGCCCTAAAAATTCCCACCATCGGAATCGGTGCCGGCGTTAATTGCGATGCCCAAGTTTTGGTCTGGACTGACTTAATGGGTATGGGCAAAAGCGCCCCGAAATTAGCTAAGGCTTACCGCAACCTGCGAGTTGAGATGTTGGCTGCTACCAAAGAGTGGGCAGACGATGTAGTTGGTGGAGTTTTTCCGGGGCCAGAGCAAACCTTTAATTAGTCAGGCATTTGGCTAGACTCCGCGAATGCGCAAATTTGCCATGGATCTTTCTCCGCTAAAGAAATATCCCGATTTTAGCTATCTCTGGGCTTCGGGCTTTATCTCTTACTTTGGCTCGATGGTCACTTATGTGGCCGCGCCTTTTCAAATCAAAGAGCTAACTAACTCCTTTTTAGCAGTCGGAATACTTGGCGCAATTGAGCTAATTCCGCTAATTTTCTTTGGACTCTATGGCGGGGTTTTGGCGGACTATATAGACCGGAAGAAAATGATTTGGGCGAGCGAATTTGCCGCCATGCTTTGTACTTCAATCTTGCTAATTAACTCACTTCTGGGCGAACCTAGAGTCTGGGTGATCTATTTAGTTACCGGTTTGTTTGCAGCTGTCGATGGCCTGCAGCGACCAAGTGCAGATGCAATCTTGCCGCGATTAGTTAGTCATAAAGATTTGCCGGCAGCCAGCGCTTTGATGACTCTGCGCTGGCAACTTGGCGTAATTGTCGGACCCACCATTGGTGGAATCTTAATTTCTACATTTTCTATTTCAGTTGGCTATGCCTTTGATATCGCAACCTTCGCACTTTCATTGCTGCTGCTGTTAAAAGTTGGAAATGTGCCAAGTAGCAATGATGCCCAAAAGCCATCTCTGGCTTCACTTTGGGAGGGCGTGCAGTATGCATTTAGTCGGCCAGATCTATTGGGAACTTACTTCATAGATTTAGCTGCGATGTTCTTTGCGATGCCCAATGCGCTTTTCCCATTCTGGGCAGATCAACTTGGCGTGCCCTGGGCACTTGGAATGTTTTATGCGGCCGGCACGATTGGCGCTGTCGCAATTACGGTTACTAGCAAGTGGACTACAACTTATCGCTTCCATGGGCGGGCGGTAATTTGGGGCGCCATGGGTTGGGGGGCCGCTATTGCCCTAGCCGGGATATCTAACTCGCTGATTTTGGTTTTGATTTTCTTAGCAGTCGCCGGAGCCGCCGATATGGTCAGTGCCCTCTTCCGCGGAAATATTTGGAACCAAACTATCCCCGATGAATATCGTGGCCGGTTAGCAGGAATCCAATTATTGTCTTATTCGGTCGGTCCAATGGCGGGACAAATGCGCGCAGCTGGCATGGCCAGTGTTACTAGCCTGACTTTCTCGGTAACTTCTGGCGGCATAATCTGCATGGCAATTGTCGGAATATTGGCAATTTTCATGGTCAAATTCCGAAAATATGACGTTGAAACCAACGAATTTGCCATTGCGCAGCGCTTAAAACAGGCAAAAGCGACAACTGAGGACGATATTTCTTAAATTCGCGGAAATTTACGAAAAAACTGCTTAGTAATTTAATTAATTACCGAATCGAAAAAGCAATTTAATTTTTCGCAGAATTGTTATTGAAAATAATTCGCAAAAATTGCGATAACGCATAAAAAAATCAAAAAAGTTATTTGCGACACGCGCCAATTTATTTGCGCAAAATGTTGGCATTTTTTTCATTTACCTGTCACGCTTATCCACGAACAGGTTTGGGTGACGGATCCGAACCATTCCGATAGGAGTAACACGTGGCCGCAGCAAAGAAAACTGCTCCAAAGAAGCGCAAGAAGGCAGCTGCTAAACCAGCAGCAGCCCCAAAGAAGCGTAAGAAAGCAGCTGCTAAGCCAGCTGCTGCAAAGAAAGCCGCTCCAAAGCGTCGCAAGAAGGCAGCTGCTAAGCCAGCTGCTGCAAAGAAGGCTGCTCCAAAGCGCCGTAAGAAGGCAGCTGCTAAGCCAGCTGCTGCAAAGAAGGCTGCTCCAAAGCGTCGTAAGAAGGCAGCTGCAAAGCCAGCTGCTAAGAAGGCTGCTCCAAAGCGCCGTAAGAAGGCAGCTGCAAAGCCAGCTGCTAAGAAGGCTGCTCCAAAGCGCAAGAAGGCTGCTGCTAAGCCAGCTGCTAAGAAGGCTGCTCCAAAGCGCCGCAAGAAGGCTGCTAAGAAGAAGTAGTCATCAACAATTAAAAATCCCCGCCACTTTATGTGGCGGGGATTTTTTTGTGCAATTTTTAAATCTGACTAGTTACTTAATCTCAGCCCTTAATTCATTTCCTACTCGCTCAAATATTTCGGCTAAAACAATTTGATCAGCCTTACTTAATTTATCTACAAATCTTGATCTAACACTTGCCACATGATCAGGGGCGGCAGCGACAATTGCTTTCCAGCCTTTAGGTGTCATGACGGCAAAGAAACCACGTTTGTCATCCGGGCAAGCTTCGCGCCGAACCCAGCCGGCTTCTTCCATAACCTTCATTCGATGTGAAAGGCGCGAGCGCGAAAGCATGGCAATTTCAGCTAATTCAGACATGCGCATTCGGCGATCTGGAGCATCACTTAATTGGGCCAAGATTTCATAGTCGGCCATCGATAAGTCATGTTGATCTAAATCAGTATCTAGCGCTTCTATCAAACGCCGGCTAGCCACGATGTATCTTCGCCAAGCCGCCATCTCAGTTGGTGATAACCATTTGGGCTCATCTTTATTGCTCGCGCCGCTGAGCTTTTGACCTTGAACGCTTTTTTCTAGTGCCATAAGGTTAAGTGTAGATTAAAGTTGAACCTTCAACTACTTATAAAGGCTACTTATTAGGAGCGCTATTTACCCATGGCAATAAATAATTCTGGCATCGCCTTTGAGCATTTTGACCGCTCGGTTCGCCCACAAGATGACTTGTATCGTCACGTAAATGGCACTTGGTTAAGCACCTTCGAGTTGCCTGCTGATAAGGCTGTCCATGGTGTCTTTCATGAGTTGCGTGATCTTTCTGAAAAGCAGGTTCGCGAAATCATTGAAGGCGATAACGGCAAGATCGGCGCCCTTTATAAATCTTTTATGGCTGCCGATGCCATTGAAGCTTTAGGCATTTCACCAATCGCTGGCTACCTAGCCCAAGTCGATGGCATCTCTAATCTGGCCGAGTTCACCGAAGTAATGGCTAAGTTAGAAGCAGCCGGGCTAGGTGGAATTTTCGGCAGCGGGGTAGTTCCAGATGCCAAAGATTCAATGTCAAACATTATGCATTTGGTGCAAGGCGCAATTTCATTGCCCGATGAAGAGTATTACCGCGAAGCCGAACATGCCGAAATCCGAAGCGCATTCGCAGAACATGTAACCGCGATGTTTAAGTTGATTGGCATTGATGCAAGTGGCCAGCGAATTCTGGACCTAGAAACCAAAATCGCATCCCACCATTGGGATTCGGTTAAAGATCGCGATGCGATACTTACCTATAACAAATTT
>Ga0209597_1000864_pt1 | contig 19900 bp, 3 predicted proteins | sample M_140625_MF_Meta_FD_187316 | JGI IMG/M metagenome (GOLD analysis project Ga0209597, IMG submission 187316) | Freshwater microbial communities from Lake Montjoie, Canada to study carbon cycling - M_140625_MF_MetaG (SPAdes) (version 2) | ecosystem: Environmental > Aquatic > Freshwater > Lake... | reverse complement strand
CAGTCGCACCAGTTCCACCAGTGGCACCAGTTGATCCCGTAGCGCCAGTTCCACCAGTAGTGCCAGTTCCACCAGTTGCACCAGTTCCACCAGTTGCACCGGTTGATCCCGTAGCGCCAGTTCCACCAGTAGCGCCAGTTCCACCAGTAGCACCAGTTTCACCAGTTGCGCCAGTTCCACCAGTAGCACCAGTGGCACCAGTACCACCAGTTGATCCAGTTCCACCAGTCGCACCAGTTTCACCAGTCGCACCTGTTCCACCAGTCGCACCAGTCGCACCAGTTCCGCCAGTAGCGCCAGTTCCACCAGTCGCACCAGTTCCTCCTGTCGCACCAGTAGCACCAGTAGCACCAGTACCACCAGTAGCTCCAGTACCACCAGTTGATCCAGTACCACCCGTCGCACCAGTAGCGCCAGTTTCACCAGTCGCACCAGTTCCACCAGTCGCACCAGTTCCACCGGTAGCACCAGTAGCACCACTTCCACCAGTCACGCCAGTATAACCGGTCGCACCAGTTCCACCAGTAGCACCAGTATAACCTCTTGGACCAACTAATGCTACATCCGCATTGGCTAACCATGATGAATCATAATCAGTAAAATTATACAATGACAATGTGTATATATTAGAAGAAAAAATAACATCAATTACTTGGTAATAACCGCTTGTACTACCCGATACAGTTATAAAAGAATTTGGTGTAATATATTTATTATTACTATTATATGCTTCTGATAAATCAGCGGTTGCTGTTTGTCCACTATCCAAAGAACCAGTAAATTTCATTTGACTAACGACTAATGGACCAATTGGACCAGTAGAGCCGGTCGCACCCGTTGAACCTGTTTCACCAGTCGCACCAGTTCCTCCAGTCGCTCCGGTTGCCCCAATCTCACCAGTAGCACCAGTAGCACCAGTATAACCAGTTGCGCCAGTTCCACCAGTTGCACCAGTAGCACCAGTTTCACCCGTGGCACCAGTGGCACCAGTTCCACCAGTCGCACCAGTTCCACCAGTCGCACCAGTTGTACCACTTCCAGTAGCACCAGTCGAACCAGTTCCACCAGTCGCGCCAGTTCCACCAGCCGCACCAGTTCCACCAGTTGCGCCAGTTGTACCACTTCCAGTAGCACCAGTTTCACCAGTCGCGCCAGTTTCACCAGTCGCGCCAGTTCCACCAGTTGCTCCAGTACCACCAGTTGCTCCAGTACCACCAGTTGCTCCAGTAGCACCAGTAGCACCTGTCGCTCCAGTTCCACCAGTTGCGCCCGTTCCACCAGTCGCGCCGGTTCCACCAGTAGCGCCGGTTCCACCCGTCGCACCAGTTCCACCAGTAGCGCCTGTCGCACCAGTTCCACCCGTCGCACCAGTTCCACCAGTCGCACCAGTTCCGCCAGTCGCGCCCGTTTCACCAGTAGTACCAGTTCCACCCGTAGCACCAGTTCCACCCGTAGCACCAGTTCCACCAGTAGAACCACTACCACCAGTAGCGCCAGTTCCACCAGTCGCACCAGTTTCACCAGTAGCACCCGTTCCACCAGTTGCGCCAGTGCCACCAGTCGCACCAGTTTCACCAGTTGCACCCGTTCCACCAGTTGCGCCAGTTTCACCAGTTGCTCCGGTTCCACCAGTCACACCAGTTTCACCAGTCGCACCAGTTGCTCCGGTTCCGCCAGTCGCACCAGTTGCGCCAGTTCCACCAGTAGCACCAGTTCCACCAGTAGCACCAGTTCCACCAGTAGCACCAGTTCCTCCAGTTGCTCCGGTTCCACCAGTTGCGCCAGTTCCACCAGTAGCACCAGTTCCGCCCGTAGCGCCAGTTCCACCGGTAGCACCAGTTCCACCAGTAGCACCAGTTCCACCAGTCGCACCAGTTCCACCAGTTGAGCCCGTTCCACCCGTAGCACCAGTTCCGCCCGTAGCACCACTTCCGCCCGTAGCACCAGTTCCGCCCGTAGCACCAGTTCCACCAGTCGCTCCAGTTCCACCGGTTGCTCCAGTTCCACCGGTTGCTCCAGTTCCACCTGTTGCACCTGTAGAACCAGTTCTACCAGTAGCACCAGTTCCGCCCGTGGCACCAGTTCCGCCCGCGGCACCAGTTCCGCCAGTGGCACCAGTTCCGCCCGTGGCACCAGTAGCACCGGTTGATCCAGTAGCACCAGTTCCACCCGTAGCGCCAGTTCCACCCGTAGCACCAGTTCCACCAGTTGCTCCGGTTCCACCAGTTGCTCCAGTTCCACCCGTAGAACCTGTTCCACCAGTTGAGCCCGTTCCACCCGTAGCGCCAGTTCCGCCAGTCGCACCAGTTTCACCTGTCGCACCAGTTCCACCAGTCGCACCAGTTTCACCAGTGGCACCAGTACCACCAGTTGCGCCAGTACTTCCCGTAGCACCAGTTCCACCCGTAGCACCAGTAACACCGGTATGACCTCTTGGACCTACTAACGCAACGTCAGCACCCAAATCCCACGATGAATTATATTCAGTAAAATTATACAAAGTTAATGTATATGTATCACCAGTACCAGATGTAACGCCAAGGACTTGATAATAACCACTTGTACTGCCAGCAACTGTTATATAAGAATTTATAGTAATATAACTATTCACACTATTGTATTCATATTTTAAATTATAGTTTCCAGTATTCCCACTATTTAATATTCCAGCTTGTGCCAGTTGTGTAACAATTAATGGACCAATCGCACCAGTAGAACCAGTCACACCAGTTCCACCAGTGGCACCAGTAGAACCAGTCGCACCAGTTCCACCAGTCGCACCAGTTCCACCGGTCACACCAGTTCTACCCGTAGCACCAGTTGAACCAGACGCACCAGTTCCGCCCGTTAAACCAGTTCCACCAGTCGCACCAGTCACACCAGTCGAACCCGACGCACCAGTGAAACCGACAACACCCGTCGCACCAGTCGCACCAGTTTTACCCGTCAAACCAGTTCCACCAGTCGCACCCGTTCCACCAGTTGCTCCAACATAACCAGTCGCACCAGTAGCACCAGTGGCACCGGTTTTACCATTCGCACCAGTAGCACCAGTTGATCCAGTTTCACCAATTAAACCAGCCGGACCAGTCGATCCGGTAGCACCAGTTCCACCCGTAGCACCGGTTGCTCCAGTCAAACCAATTACACCATCAGCACCGGTGGCACCAGTCGCACCAGTATCACCATCTGACCCATCAGCACCAGTTGATCCAGTCGCACCAGTTAAACCATCTTGACCAATTGTTCCATCTAAACCAGTTAAATTTACGATATAATAATCGTTTCCTAATAATGAACCCGTTATAATACTGCTTACAGTAACAATTAATTCACCCGTATTACAGGTGTATTTGTTAATAACTGCTTTAAATCCTCCATTTACATTTACACAATTACTTTTCGTTTCTCCTACACATATTATAGTATTGTATTGTGTATATGATAAATATTTACCAACATATAATATAACAACATCACCCACAGATAAACCCGAAAAATTAGTCACCGCTTGAGTTTTTGTTAAATATTTACAGCATTTTTTAGATTCTGTATCAGAACAACTATCTGAAGATGACGATGAAGAATCTTTTTTATTTTTACATTTTTTATCATCAGATTTACTTTTTTTATGATGATGAGATTTACTTTTTTTATGACTTGTTGTTTTGTATGTTTCATATGAGTGATTTTCATATTTATATGTAATATTTGCGTCATAACTATCATTAATTATATCTGTAAATGCTGTTTTTATATTATCTTTTATTGTTTCTTCTAATGATTCAACAAGTGTCTTATATTCTTCATTACTAGATATATCAGTAATACTAGCTTCTTCGGTAACATTTAAAGATATATCACTAGTATCTAATATAATCTTTGAAGAAGTTGTCGGGTCAATATACCATGCTATTTGTTTACCTGTAACTGTAACCTTAGTTGATGTTTTTTCAACTAAAAATTTAGCACGAGTAAAATTTAAAACAATATTGTAACCCATTATACATTAGTCATCGAAAAAATATTTAATATTTTTATGCTAATTTATATAATTTTAAATTAATTTTAATTTTATAATAAAAATTATATCAACTTACATTTTATTTTTTATAAAATATAAGTTTGCTTATCATATTTCATAACAAAATATATTTTTTATAATCAAATTTAATAAAAATACCGATCTACATTTATATCCATTTGTAAGGACCATCGCCTTTTACAAGAGTATTTTCTTTTGATGGTTCAACATTAAAATCAATTCGTGTGCCATAAACGATCCAGTAAAAACTACCATTTGGACCATATACGGTGAATTTATTGTCTTGTATTTCGCCGGAGTTATATTTCTTTATAGAATATCCATCATAAACACCTGTAATTTGTACGGTTAAATTCGTTGTAAATTTTTCCACGTATTCTGGTAATTCAATCACAGTAGATTTGCCGTTTATAATTTCACCGATTCCTCTATAATAAACACCTGCTTCAGGTCCTTCTAAACAACCGTGAACTAAATATTTATTCTTGTCATTTGGATGGTCGATTACGAAAGATTTGATTGTCGTCCAACCTGAGCCAGTGGAAATTAAAAGGGCAGTCGCGCCCGGAGTTTTTGTTGTGTCGTAAAAGAGCGATCCTCTGTATCCAGTAACACCAGAAACAGTTCCACTATAACCGCCTATCTGAAGAACCCCGTTGGTGATGCTGTTTTGACATTTGTAAATACTATTAGGACTGCTAGAATATATGTATAAATATTGTCCAGTTGCTGACATTGACGTATAAGAATATGAAATCCCAAGAATATTGTATGTCCAATTATTACCGTAATTAGATGAAATATATAGTCTTGTTTGACCAACCGCACCAGCTACCATATATCTTCCACATGAAGAAATCTCGCAGACAAACCAAGTACCAGTATTATCAGTAGTTTTTGTTTGCCATGTTATACCATAATCGGATGAAATAAGAAGAGATGCGGCGGTACTACTTAGAGCAATCTGATACTGTCCAGAACTTGACATTGCTATACTTCTTGTTGTTGCTGTAGATGGCACCGTACCTGAAAGAGAAACAAAGGTCCATGTTAATCCGTAATCTCTTGAAATTCTAAAACCATCGGGTGTAGTAGAACGCACTGTAATGATTTGTCCAGAATAAGACATCGCAACAGGAGTACCACTGCTAGAACCTCTATTAGTCCAAGTAACACCAAAATTTGATGAAATATAAACATTGTTACTATTACAAACCGCCATATATTGCCCAGAGGAAGATACAACTGGATAATACAAAATAGTGGAACTACCTGTAGCATAAGTACTCCAAGTAACCCCATAAGTTGATGAAACATATACGCTTCCGTCTGTGTAAGAAACAGCAATTTGATATTTACCAGAAGCAGATAGATATACATACTGAGCACTAGCTGGCATTGAAGTATAAGTAGTAAAACTATTTCCATAATCAGAAGAAACATAAACACTTGTTGTATTCCTAACTACAGTTACATATTGTCCAGTTTTAGATGTTCCAACTCCCTGTACATTAGTAGGAGTGGAAATAGCAGAAACGCTCCGAAAAAGATTAGAGCTTTGAACACCAAAATCAATATCATAATTATTCGCAAAAATATCCGAATATGACCCAGGTTCTAAACCAGGATAAGTCGTGCTAGTGTTACCACCAATCGCATACCCGAATTGTAAATAACCACCTTGTTCATCAGCTAACAATGTAGCACCCATTGGATAACCTATATTACCTAGAGAAGTAGCACCTGCTTTAGGACCTGTACAGCCAGTTATACCAGTTCTACCAGTAGCTCCAGTTCCACCAGTACCACCAGTATCACCAGTACCACCAGTAGCACCAGTACCACCAGTAGCACCAGTTCTACCGGTCGCACCAGTTCCACCTGTAAAACCGGTTACACCGGCAACTCCAGTCCAACCATATATACCAAAACCACTCGCGCCAGTTCTACCAGTAGCACCAGTTTCACCGGTTGGACCACACGCACCTGTAAAACCGGTTACACCGGCAACTCCAGTCCAACCATATATACCAAAACCACTCGCGCCAGTTGTACCAGTCGCACCAGTTTCACCAGTAAAACCAGTTATACCTGAAGCAGCACCAGTCGCACCAGTTGCTCCGATTCTACCAGTTGGACCAGTTCTACCAGTCGCACCAGTTTCACCAGTTGGACCACTGGTACCTGTCGCACCTGTAAAACCAGTTGGACCAATTCTGCCAGTCACACCAGTTATACCAGTTCTACCAATCGCACCAGTTCCTCCAGTCGCACCAGTCCAACCCGTCGCACCAGTCGGACCCGTCGCACCAGTTACACCAAGGGCTCCACTAGCGGTAGCACCAGTTTCACCAGTACTTCCAGTAAAACCAGTCGCCCCATCTCCAGCTTGAATATAAGTAAAAACAGTACCGCCTTTTGATAAATACAATCTGCCTTGTGTTGTGTCATAAACCATCGACCCCGCAGCACCAGTAACACCTGAATTAATTCCACTATAACCGCCTATTTGAAGCACACCATTTATGATACTGCTCGAATAACTAAATAGTCCAGATGATGATGTTATATAGAACGAATTTATTTCGCGAGCAAGACTAGTTCTAGTGCCAAATGTATATGTTACATTTATAGTTAATGATCTCCAAGTATCACCATAATTAGTTGAAATATAAATAGTTGTACTATTAAATGAAAAAGCAATAATATATTGTCCGTTATTTGACATCAATAAAGAGTACCAAAGAAGTGATGCAGAACCGGTTTTGGCATTCCACGTATCACCGTAATCATTTGATATATAAATATAACTATAACTTGCTCCCGCAGCTTGGTATTGTCCAGATGCTGAAATAGCAAATGCGTAGTAACTGTTGCTAGGTAAAGAAGAAGACATTTTCCAAGTAACACCAAAATCTGATGTTAAATAATAACCAGCACCAAACAAGGGAACGAACTGGTACTGTCCAGAATCAGACATTACCACAATATTTCCATCGCTCCAGAAATTAGTACTAGCAATTGAAGTATATGGTGTAAAAGTATTACCAAAATCATTTGAAATATAAATATAACCAGTCGATGGAGTCCCCAAGGCAGTCATATAACGACCTGACGCAGATACAGCAATTCCCACAAACGATGAACTAGTATTTTTTAATACAAAAGTGTTACCATAATCACTTGATACATAGATAAAATTGCCTCCTACTATAACTTGATATTTTCCGGTTGAAGACATTGTCGTATATTGTACACTAACACTATTACCAAAAACTTGTATATAAGAATTTCCATAATCATTTGATCTGTATGTTATTGAATTTGAAGTACTACGTATCAGGATATACCGTCCGTCTGATGAAACCGCGAGCTGACTGACACCACTACTACTATAAATAGTTTTTCTATTTGAAATAAAATTATTACTTGTTGAACCATAATCAAGTGAATTATTAGTAAAAATATCAGAATATGACCCGGGTTGTAAACCGGGATAAGTCGTGCTAGTGTTACCACCAATCGCATACCCAAATTGTAAATAACCACCGTTCTCATTGCTGAATACTGTAGCACCCATGGGATAACCGACACTACTTATAGCAGTAGGACCTCGTGTTGGACCCGTACAGCCAGTTGCACCAGTTCCACCAGTCGCACCTGTTCCACCAGTCGGACCAGTAATTCCTGTGTAAGTATTTCCGGTGTAAATCACACTCCATGCCGTTCCAGAGGATAGATATAAATATGCGGTCGATCCCTCAGTTGTCGAACTATCGTAGAAAAGCGACCCTGCGGCACCCGTAACACCTGATGATGTACCACTATAACCGCCTATTTGAACAACACCGTTGGTAATAGTGTTTTGACATTTGTAAAAACCCCTTGCTGATCCTGAGGTAGAATATGTGTATAAATATTTTCCATTTGCTGACATTGACATAAAATCATATCCAGGCGCAATAATATTGTAATACCAATCATTACCGTAATTAGATGAAATATATAATCTGTTAGAACTCACAGCTACCACGTATCTTCCACATGAAGAAATCTCGCAGCCCGCCCAAGAATTAATAGTATTACCAGTAGTTTTTGTTTGCCATGTTATACCATAATCAGATGAAATAAAAACACTTCCGTTGGTAGAAGACATAGCAATCTGATACTGTCCAGAACTTGACATTCCTATATTTTTTGAATATGTTGCGGATGATATGCCGTCGATAGAAGAATTCAAACTCCATGTTAATCCGTAATCTCTTGAAATTATTGGAATTCCGAGAAAACTAGAACGCGATGTAAGGATTTGTCCTGAAGCAGACATCGCAACAGAAGGACCAGTGCTAGAAACTCTATTACTCCAATTAGCACCAAAATTTGATGAAATATAAAGATTGCTACCAGTATCACAAACAACCATATATTGCCCAGAGGAAGATATAACTGGAGAATACAAATTATTTCCACTACCTGTAGCATAAGTACTCCAAGTAACCCCATAATTTGATGAAACATATACGTTTCCGCCCGAGGTAGCACAAGCAATTTGATATTTACCAGAAGCAGATAGACATACAAACTGAGCAGCACCTGGCATTGAAGTATAAGTAGTAAAACTATTTCCATAATCAGAAGAAACAAAAACATTTGTTGTAACAATAACAACAATAGTTACATATTTTCCAGTTTCGGATGTGCCAACTCCCCCTGCAAAAGCTGAAGGGAAGCTTACTAAATAAGAATACGAAAAAAGATTAGAGCTTTGAACACCAAAATCAATATCATAATTATTAGTAAAAATATCAGAATATGACCCAGGTTCTAAACCAGGATAGGTCGTGCTAGTGTTACCACCAATCGCATAACCGAATTGTAATCTACCAAAATTATCTATTAACACTGTAGCACCCATTGGATAACCTACATTAGCTAGAGAAGTAACACCAGTGTTTGATCCAGTCGCACCAGTACGACCTGTAGCGCCCGTACTACCCGTTCCACCCGTAGCCCCGGTTCCACCAGTCGCGCCTGTATATCCTTGTCTTCCTCCAACTAACGCAACGTTTGAATATGCTGACCATGTAGCGGTATAATTTGCCACATTATACAAAGTTAATGTATATGTATTACCAGTATTTGATGTAACACCGATTACTTTAAAATAATTATTATTATTACTATCACTATTACTATCACCATATATTATTATATAAGAATTTACATTTATGTACTTGTTATTAACGTTATTCTCATACGTCAAATCATAATTTCCCGTAGCACCACTTGCTAATGATCCAGCAGTAGCAATTTGGGTAGTTATAAATGGTCCAACCGGTCCAGTTGCGCCAATTGCGCCAGTCGCACCAGTCGCACCAGTACCACCAGTGGCACCAGTGGAACCAGTCGCACCGGTTTCACCCGTAGCACCAGTTCCACCAGTGGCACCCGTTTCACCAGTCGCACCAGGAGAACCAGTAGCACCAATGGCTCCAGCTAATGATACTTCTGAATCACCCCCCCATGAGCTTTGATAAGTTTTGAAATTATAAAGAGTCAATGTATATATATTACCACTGACATTAACATTCGTTACTTTATAATATTCTGACGATGTTTCACCCTTGATTATAATATAGGTATTTGGAATAATATATCTATTGGTGTTATAATACAATAATTTATAATCACCTGTTGCGCCACTCTCTAATGAACCTGCATCCGCCATATAAGCGATTACTTTTGGTGAAACTGGACCAGTCGGTCCTGTCACACCCGTCGTACCAGTATAACCAGTTTTACCAAGAGCAGCAACTTCATTCAATGGTCCAAGTAATGTTACATCAGAATTTACTGACCAGGTTGTAGTATAAATCGTATAATTATAAAGTGTTAATGTATATGTATTTCCCGTATTTGATGTAACTCCAAGTACTTGATAATAACCAGTTGTATCACCTGAAATCTGAACATAAGTATTTATCGAAATATATTTATTATTTGGGTTTGAATCATATGACAAATCAAAATTACCCGTTTGCCCATATTGTAATGACCCCGCAGTTGCTATTTTGGTAGTAATATATGCGCCGACTGGACCGGTCGCACCAATTCCACCCGTCGCACCAGTTGCTCCAGTTCCACCTGTACAACCAGTATCACCTGTCGCACCAGTTGCTCCAGTTCCACCAGTTCCACCAGTAGCACCGGTTGATCCAGTCGCGCCAGTAAGACCAAGAGCCCCAACTAAATTTACACTTGCTTTAGATGACCACGATGAGGAATATTCTGTAAAATTGTAAAGTGTTAATGTGTATGTATCACCAGTGTTGGAGGTTACACCAATTACTTGATAATAACCAGTTGTATCACCAGAAATAGTGATATAAGAATTTGTATTTATGTACATGTTGTTACCATTGTTTTCATATGTCAAATCGTAATTTCCAGTTGCGCCACTCGCCAATGAACCTGGAGTCGCAATAAGAGTTGTTATAAAAACACTTGCCGCTCCAATAGGACCAGTTCCACCCGTAGCACCAGTTCCACCCGTAGCACCAGTTATGCCTTCCGCACCAGTCGGACCAGTTCTACCAGTCGCACCAATTTCACCAGTTCTGCCCGTAGCACCAGTTCTACCCGTAGCACCAGTTCCACCCGTAGCACCAGTTCCACCCGTAGCACCAGTTCCGCCAATCTCACCAGTTCGACCCGTCGCACCAGTTCCACCAGTTCTACCCGTAGCACCAGTTCTACCCGTAGCACCAGTTATACCCGTAGCACCAGTTGGACCCGTCGCACCAGTGGCACCAGTTGAACCAGTCGCACCAGTAATACCAATGCTACCAATTAAAACGACATTATCACCAGACGACCAATAATTTGCTTGAGGGGTAAAATTATACAAAGTTATTGTATAAGTATTATTGCTGAGTAAGGTGTTTCCAACGACTTGATAATAACTAGTTGTTGTACTACCCGATATTTGTATATATGAATTAGTGGTAATAAATTTATTATTATAATTGTATTCAGATGATAAATTATAATTTGCCGATGCTCCGACTTGTAATGAACCTCCACTTGTAATGGTACTTGTAATATATGGTGCTACGGGACCTGTCGCACCAGTCGCACCAACAGCGCCTGTTCCGCCAGTTGTTCCTGTATATCCAAATGGACCGATTAATGATACTTCGGCATCATTCGCCCATATTGTTGTATAATTTGTAAAATTGTATAATGTTATAGTGTATGTATTATTAGAATAAACAACACCAATCACTTGAAAGTATCCATCATTATCAATACCTGCGATTTTTACATTTGTATTTATTGCGATATATTTGTTTTTATCATTATATATCGAGGGTAAATCATAACTACCTACACCACCAGGGGTTAATATTCCCGAATCTGCTATAAGAGTAGTGATTAATGCTCCTAAACGACCACTTGCTCCAGTCTCACCAGTTGCTCCAGTATCTCCAATAACGCCGGTTGTTCCAATTGCGCCAGTAGCACCAGTAGCGCCTGTTGCGCCAGTCGTACCAGTTTCACCTGTTCCACCAGTCTCTCCTGTTACTCCAGTCGCGCCAATTTCACCAGTTTTTCCAGTTGCACCAGTCGCACCAGTAACACCAGTTTCACCCGTAGAACCTGTAGGTCCAGTCATACCAGTTACTCCAGTCGTACCGATTTGACCAGTTTTTCCAGTTGCACCCGTAGCACCCGTTTTACCGGTGGCACCAGTTTCACCTGTTCCACCAGTCTCTCCTGTTGATCCAGTCGCACCAATTTCACCGGTCGCACCAGTTCCACCAGTTCCACCAGTAACACCAGTTTCACCCGTAGAACCGGTTCCACCAGTTACACCAGTTACTCCAGTAGCACCGATTTCACCAGTTTTTCCAGTTGCTCCGCTGGATCCCGTTAAACCAGTCGCTCCAGTTTCACCTGTAACACCAGTTACTCCAGTAGCACCGATTTGTCCGGTTTTTCCAGTCGCACCAGTTCTACCAGTTCCACCAGTAGTGCCCGTTTCACCAGTATCACCTGTAGGACCAGTAACGCCAGTAATACCAGTAAAACCATTAGAACCCGTAGCCCCAGTTCTACCAGTAGCCCCAGTATTTCCAGTTTCACCCGTAGAACCAGTAGCACCAGTTTCACCAGTAGCACCCGTTCCACCAGTAGCACCAGTTTCACCTGTTGCACCCGTCGCACCAATTTTACCAGTCGCACCAGTTGCGCCAGTTCCACCGGTAGCACCAGTTTCACCTGTTGCACCCGTCGCACCAATTTTACCAGTTGCGCCCGTTGCGCCAGTCGCACCAGTTTCGCCAGTCGCACCGGTTCCACCAGTCGCGCCTATAGAACCAGTCGCACCAGTTATACCATTTGTACCAGTTGCACCAGTCGCACCGGTTTCACCTGTTGCTCCAGTCGGACCAGTGACACCAGTAATACCAGTAAAACCATTCGAACCAGTCACACCAGTTCCACCAGTCGCCCCAGTTTCACCAGTCGCACCCGTTCCACCAGTAGCCCCAGTTTCACCAGTAGGACCAGTAAGACCTGTTACACCAACTATACCAGTGGATCCCGTTGCTCCAGTAGCACCAATTTCACTCGTAGCACCAGTTACACCAGTTATTCCGGTTACTCCAGTTGAACCACTCACACCAGTAAGACCTATTTTACCAGTTGATCCTGTCGCACCAGTTTCACCTGTCGCACCAGTTTCACCAGTAACACCAGTAGCCCCTGAAGCTCCAGTAGCTCCGATTCTACCCGTAGCACCAGTCGCACCTGTCTCACCGGTAGCTCCAGTTGATCCACTAACACCAGTCGAACCAGTAGGACCGGTCAAGCCAGTAACACCTATTTTACCAGTTGCTCCAGTTCCGCCAGTAGCACCAATAGAACCAGTAACACCTGTTTCACCAGTTGCACCAGTTGCACCACTTGATCCAGTAAGACCTATTTTGCCAGTTGCACCAGTAGCACCTGTTTCACCTGTTGCTCCGGTTTCACCAGTTGCTCCAGTTGCGCCACTCGATCCGGTTGCACCAATTATACCAGTGGTCCCCGTGTTTCCAGTAGAACCAGTTTCACCTGTACCACCAGTATTACCAGTAATACTAGTAGATCCAGTAGCACCAGTTATGCCTGTTTTACCTTTTGAGGCAGTGCTACCAGTCGCCCCAGTACCACCCATAGCACCAGTACCACCAGTAGCACCAGTACCACCAGTAGCACCAGTTCCACCGGTAGAACCAGTTCCTCCAGTCGCACCAGTTTCTCCAGTTGCTCCAGTTGATCCAAAAGCACCAGTCGTACCAGTAGCGCCAGTAGCACCAGTTCCACCCCGTGACCCAGTTGTTCCTTCATCACTAATTTGAATTGTTCCAGCCATTGACGAGTGATATTGACAAACATAATATAGCGTGTTAGGGGCGTTGTATGGAACGTCAAAAGTTATGGTTCCATTATCAGCACCATTGTTTGTGATACCATTGTAATATTCATTACCACTACTATATTCCCCTGCCACGGTTTGAATCCAAAATGGATGCCCGCTCGCACTTATAGTAAATGTGTATGTAAATCCGCGTAGTAGATTTATTGTTGGATTAATTGAACCATCGATTAAATAGTTAGGGTATTGAGCTGTTACAGTATAGTTTTTTGACCTAGTAAAACCTCTAGCACCAGTTCCACCAGTTGAACCAGTAATACCAATAGCACCAGTACTACCAGTTGCGCCAGTTGAACCACTCGCACCAGTTGAACCAATTGAAGCGCTCGAACCAGTGAGTCCATATGCGCCAGTAGAACCAGTATAACCAATTGGTCCAATTAATGTGACATTCGCTCCATCTAACCAAGTAGTTGTATAATCTGTAATATTATATAATGTCAGTGTGTACGTATTATTCACAAAAGTAACACCAACTACTTGATAATATCCAGTGGTGTCACCAGAAATTGTTATATATGAATTTGTTTCAATATATTTGTTATTATATGAATTTTCCGAAGATAATAAATCATAACTATCAATTGTTCCCGGAGTTAATGATCCACCATTGGAAATTATTGTTGTAATATATGATCCAACTGCTCCAGTTACACCTGTTGCACCAATAGAACCAGTCGTACCAGTTCCACCTCTCGCACCAGTTCCTCCAGTTGAACCCGTTGTACCAGTCGCACCGGTTCCGCCAGTTAGACCAGTTTTACCATTTGACCCAGTAGAACCAGTAGCACCCGTTCCACCAGTTAAACCAGTTCCACCAGTCGCACCAGTCACACCAGTCGAACCCGACGCACCTGTGAAACCAACAACACCCGTCGCACCAGTCGCACCTGTTCCTCCTAAAGGTCCAGTGGAACCAGTGGAACCAGTACCACCTCCATAAATTGCGCCCGTATAACCAGTAGGACCAGTTGCACCAGTCGCACCAGTTCCTCCAAAAGCTCCAGTTGAACCAGTAACTCCAGTTTCACCAGTAGCACCAGTTCCACCAGTTGAACCAGTTGGTCCAGTAGCACCTGTAGAACCTGTCGCACCAGTTCCACCAGTTGAACCAGTAGCACCCGTTTTACCAATCATACCAGTTCCACCAGTGGCACCAGTTTCACCAGTAGCGCCAGTAGCACCAGTTCCGCCAGTAGCACCAGTTCCGCCAGTAGCACCAGTTCCACCAGTGGCACCAGTTTCACCAGTAGCGCCAGTCGCACCAATCTCACCAGTGGCACCAGTCGCACCAATCGCACCAGTTTCACCAGTCGCACCAATCGCACCGGTTGAACCACTCGCACCAGTTCCTCCTGTAGCACCAGTTCCCCCAATAGCACCAGTTATGCCAGTTGCTCCAGTTCCGCTAGTCGAGCCAGTTGATCCAATACTACCAGTTGATCCAGTTGGACCAGTAGCACCAGTAGCACCAGTTGCCCCACTTGCTCCAGTAGAACCAATCACGCCAGTAGGACCCATCGAACCAGTCGCACCCATTTCACCAGTTGCGCCGGTATCACCAGTGTCACCAATTTTACCACTAGAACCCGTTCCACCAGCCGCACCCGTTTCACCAGTAGAACCAGTCGCACCAGTAGCACCAGTTTCTCCAGTTGCACCAGTCGCACCAGTTTCACCAGTCGCACCAGTAGGACCCGTCGAACCAGTAGGACCCGTTTCACCAGTAGAACCAGTACCACCAGTCATACCAGTCGCACCAGTCGAACCCGTATCACCTGTAGCACCAGTATCACCAATAGGTCCAGATGAACCAGTAGAACCAGTCGCACCAGTTCCACCTATGGCACCAGTCGAACCTGTTCCACCAGTAGAACCTGTTGGACCAGTTATACCAAACACACCAGTAGCACCAATAAATCCCGTTGCTCCACTTGCGCCTGTCGCACCAGTTGCGCCAGTAGCACCAGTAGGACCAGTTAAGCCAGTCGTACCAGCTGATCCAGTATTACCAGTTCCACCAGTGACACCAGTCGCACCGGTTGATCCAGTCGCACCAGTTCCGCCTGTAGAACCTGTTTTACCAGTCGCACCAATTAATCCAGTTTGACCAGTCGCACCTGTTCCACCAGTCGAACCAGTTCCACCAATAGCGCCGGTCGATCCACTCGCACCCGTAGCACCAGTAATACCAATCTCACCGGTTGATCCAGTAGTACCAATTGAACCAGTCGAACCAATTACACCAGTAGAACCAGTTAATCCAGTTAAACCAACAGCTCCAATGATTACAATATTATCACTTGGTTCCCAAGTATATGTATCATTCATGTAATTATAAAGTGTAAGTGTATATACATTATCAATGGATACAACAATATTTATCACTTTAAAATAACTAACAATAGTACCCAATATTTTAATATAAGAATTCACAGTTATTTCATTATTATTTACATCATCTACTAAATCATAAACGCCACTTTCTCCAGGTAACAATGTACCACCTTCAGCAATTTTTGTAGTAACTAAAGCACCAATCGGTCCAATCGCACCGGTATAACCAGTCGCACCAGTTCCACCAGTCGAACCAGTAACACCAATCTTACCCGTAGCACCAGACGCACCTGTCGCACCACTCGCGCCTGTAGTACCTATTGATCCACTCGCACCCGTTACACCAGTATTACCAGTAAAACCATATGATCCAATGGCACCAGTAGCACCAGTGGCACCCGTGAAACCAGTTGATCCAGTATCACCAGTTATACCAGTTCCACCAGTTTCACCAATCGCACCAAGAGAACCAGTAGGACCAGTTGAACCACTCGCACCAGTACCACCAGTAGATCCAGTTCTTCCAGTTGATCCAGTTACACCAGTCGAACCAGTTCCTCCAGTTGCCCCACTTCTACCATCTCCTCTAGCACCAACCATACCGGATGCGCTAATTGATCCAGCAATACCATCCGTTCCATCAGCTCCGATTTTACCATTAGCACCAGTTGCGCCAACATGACCGTCGACTCCAATTTTTCCGGTAGATCCATCAGCTCCAGGTTGTCCATCAGTACCAATTCGTCCATTTGTTCCAGCTATATCAACAATGTAATAATCATTTCCTAATAATGAATTTTCAATAATACTTGTTACTTTTACACTCATTTTACCAGTTTCACAATGATATGTATTTATAATACCAATAAAACCACCATTTATATTTACACATTCATTTTTTGTTTCACCAAAACAAATAATACTATTTAAAAGATTATAAGGTAATCCACAATCTACCCAAAGAACAACAATATCACCAACCGATAAATTTGGAAAACTAGTCGGTTGTTTTGTTTTTGTTAAATATACACAAGTACTACAATTTGTCTTATTATGCTGATTACACGTAATATTACATTTATTTGTAGTAGTATATTCTTTATCGTCATAATGAGTAATTGTTTTGCCTTGAATACCGCTACTGCTACTTTTTGTCATGAATGATTTTGTTTCTTCTTTACTAATAATGATATTCACATCTTTATATTTGTTATTAATTTCATCAATAATCATATTTTTTATATTTTTTTGAATGTTTTGTTTAAAACCATTGACTATACTATTATATTTATCTTGATGAAATGGGTGTGGAATAAAATTACTGTATTTCAATGTTTTTGTTTCATTTATTTGTAGGTTACTTTTCGGGTCATTATAATAATATTTCATTATACCCGTAACACAAACTTGGGATAGAACATTATCTACTCTAAATTCAAGATCCCTAAAATTCAAAGTAATTTTGTGTTTCATATAATATATATAAGTAATAAATAAAATTGAAATTAATATTTTACATAATAACTGTATAAAAAAAATAATCAAAATGTTGTTACAATTAAAAAATTTAGTTCAGGGAAATGTTATAAAAAGACCATCAGCAATTATAAAAACACCGTATGTTGCCGATGTTTTATTATCAAATAAAGATCAAATTATAGCACATAGTTTATCCCTTGGATGCTGTGGATTAGCTGATATAAATGCTCAAGTGTTAATAGAAGATTTAACTATTTCGCAAAAGGATAAAATAAATAAAAAAACTGAAAAACTCAAATGTTCTCACCGAATACACCTTTCCATATACCGCGATCAAGAAAGAAAAAAAGAAATGATTATTGGAATCAACCCAAAATTAGCAGAAATCCTTGTTGAAAATGCTCTTGATCAAAATGTAATACACTCTCTACAAAATATAAAATCATACAAGAGAGAAGTCGCCATGTATATTTCCGGAAAGGTAGATTCGCGTTTCGATTTTACTGGTGTAGACCAAAATGGTATTCCTTTTATCATGGAAATTAAAAATGTTCCTCTTGCCGATTACGAAGATGTATGTTCTAAAGATAGGAAACGGTTGGATTTTACCGGGAGGGACTTTTCGTCGAAAGTTGCTTATTTCCCCGACGGCTACCGAAAAAAAAGTGCGGATCCCATTAGTCCCCGGGCATTAAAGCACGTACAAGAACTCACCTGGATCAAGAGAGAAGACCCACGTATTCGTTGTATATTGTGTTTTGTCATTCAACGACATGATGTAAATCGTTTCGCACCGTCGGTCATTGACCCTATATATCGTGAGGCAATTCGTGTTGCCATGGACGCCGGCGTTGAAATCATACCCCTCGTAATCAAATGGGAACGCTCTGGCGAGACCTCTTATGACGCCCATTTTGTTTGCGACGATTTACCCATTGTATTCTAAATTGCCGGCAATCTAAAAATAGACCCAACTGAAAAGAAAATAATTCTACAAAAGAAACGACTTAAAAAGACCAGGCTAAAGATAAATATGTCATCAAGTTATACAACCCAAAATGATTTATTGTTGAACAATTTAATGGATTTTTACAAGAAGGACAATAATTTAGATAAAATGTTGAAAATTATTACAGGTGAATCTAAAATATCACTGCGTATTGTCGACTGGTTTGCCACCAATTATGCCAAAAAATATTATACGCTTTATTCTTTTGAGGATGTCAATGGAATCACCAGACGATTTAAGGTGTATGTTGATTACAAATTAAAACTAAAAGCTTACAGTAAGAGAAGATTTGACCCATTCTGCCGTTGGGACAGAATCAGTATTCCGTACAAAGAAGAAGGAACTTTTATCGAAACCACAATCGGTCAATTGAACTTTTTTAAATGGACCTTGGAAAATAAAGTGGTTGATTATATTGAGGAAAATTATGAGACGATTGAAAAGGACATGAATAATCGTAACAGTACATCGAAGAGAAAGGAAATCGCATTGGAAAATAGTGCGACCAAGACGAGAAAGAAGCGCGAAGAGTTATCTGTGTCAGCTACCAAGAGCATAAAAAAAGAAAAAGTGGAAATCGTAGTAAATTTTAATTAATGCTTTTGATTATAAAAACAAAAGCTTTTGCTTTTAGAAAGTTAAAGTTATTAATAAATAAACGATATAAAGAGAATACTTTATATTGTTTATAATATGTCGAATCAAATAGACATTGTTGCGTTGATTGAAGAAAATCCAATCACAAAGTTATCCAAAGACTATAATGTGAAATTGTTAGTAAAAATTAAAGAACAATTTACAGATTTTGAACAACATTTATTTTTATCAAGTTTTTACTGTTACTTGAATTGTGACCCGATAAATGATTTTGTTATTGATTTAGATGATATATGGAAATGGTTAGGGTTTAGTCAAAAAATTAAGGCTAAAGTGTTATTGGAAAAACAATTTATTATTGATAAAGATTATACAAAATCGCTTTACCTGCAGGTAAAGCAATCAACCCATACCAAAGGTGGTCACAATAAAGAAACTTTTTTGTTAAATATTGAAACTTTTAAAAAATTTTGTCTTAAAGCCGGAACAAAAAAAGCTGACGAAATACATGATTATTACATGAAACTTGAAAAAATAATTCAACATATTTTACAGGAAGAATGTAGTGAAATAAAATTACAATTAGAACAAAAGGATAAAATAATTGAAAACCAAGTAATCCAAACCGAAAAAGAAAAAGAAAAATTAAAAGAAGATACGTTGATTGAACAATTTCCATTGAATACACAATGTATTTATATTGGGAAAATTGACAATAAAACCTTGGGAAAACCCAACAGTAAAATGTATCATGAAACCGTTATTAAATTTGGTCAAAGTAATAATTTAGCCGAAAGAGTAAAACGTCACAAAAATACCTACGAAAATTTTAGGTTACACGCTGCTTATAAAGTGAAAAATAAAATAGAAATGGAAAATTGCATTAAAAAACATCCATTACTTCAAAAAAGAATTCGTCTGATAACAACAACAGATAATATAACGCATCGCG
>Ga0209597_1000863_pt1 | contig 19905 bp, 15 predicted proteins | sample M_140625_MF_Meta_FD_187316 | JGI IMG/M metagenome (GOLD analysis project Ga0209597, IMG submission 187316) | Freshwater microbial communities from Lake Montjoie, Canada to study carbon cycling - M_140625_MF_MetaG (SPAdes) (version 2) | ecosystem: Environmental > Aquatic > Freshwater > Lake... | reverse complement strand
GGACGACGAGGCGCGCGAATGGGCCCAGGAGTTCTTCGCCCACGTGCTGGCTGGCGGACGCCTGACGGGGGCCAACCCGGCCCGCGGGCGATTCCGCTCCTATTTGCTGGGCGCGCTCCGGCATTTCGAGTCGGACCTGCGCGAACGGGGCCGCCGACTCAAGCGCGGCGGCGGTGTCCCCACCGCGTCGCTTTCCGACGACGGAATCGACGAACCAGCCACCCCAGGCCTCGATGCGAGCCGCTTCGACCGCGAGTGGGCCTTCACCCTGCTTGAGCGGGCTCTGGCGACGGTCGAGAACGACTTGCGATCGGCGGGCAAGTCGGCCCACTTCGAGCGCCTCAAGCCCGCGCTGGTCGGCGACGAACTTCCGTCGCCCACAGACCTCGCCCGGGAACTCGAGCTCACCGAAGGCGCGTTGAAGGTGGCCGTCCACCGCTTGCGTCGGCGATTCCGGGAAGCCGTACGGGCCGAGATATCCCAGACCCTGACGGACGGCGACGACGTGCAGGAGGAACTGCGCTACCTGATCGAGGTGTTGGCCTCACCGTAACCCGGACTCACGCAACGATTCTTGACCGGTTTTCTACCTCGACAGGCCCACATTCGGGGGGCTTTCCAATTGCAACCACCCGGAGGTCCAACCCAGTGAGATGCGGGCGCTGCTCTGGAGGCCCGCTGATTGGGCCAACGTGTGGAGATCCAAGCCCCGGTTGGCCTCAAGCTGTCTAAGCTGTCTAACAGCGTTTCCAGACCCCGATCCCTGACCCCAATCCCACCCATCGAGCTTCAGTACTTAGGGAAAATGGCTGGGCTCGGGAAGCGCTCCTCAGTGCTGGAGGACCCATCGTTAAGGTATTCCTCCCGAGGCACCTGAACCTGGGGCCAGTTGCCAGGACGAACCCGCACCGTCTTGCCGGGACGAATGCCCTCAATGATGAGGTCGGTCTCGAAATGGATTTGGATGCCACTGCTGCCCAACGGCGCCGGGTTGGGAGATTTGGTGGCATCCAGAATAGATCCGCGTGAGGCCATGTGCCCGGGTCCGTAGGCTCCGTGGGTGTGCTTCAACGTATTCTCGACGGCATTCATCATGGCGGCGGCACCTTTTTTGAAATCGGCGTAAAGCGAATCGTCCATGCCGCCGAACAAGGTCGCGGTCACAGTGGCGCGGCCAAACTTGCCATATTCGACGGCGTCGATCCACGCGGGCATCCAGCGGCTCCGGATGAACGCCTTGTGGGTTTCTGTTTGATTCAGAGCGGCTCGTTGCATGGCTGCGTCATCCAACCAGAGGTCCAAAATATGAAAGCGCGTGAACACACCATCCGGTGTGGGTTTCCAGGAGATGCCGAGCTGGACCTCTTGGCCGGCAAGGGATTTCTTCCCATCGGCCGGCCATGCTCCTTCGGCAATCAGCTCCGTGATCGCGAGGCATTCGCGGCCGCGCCAGACGCGGGTGGCGGCATCGACGGTCAATTTTTCTTCGGCGGCCTTACTGCCTCCTCCGTGTTTCGTTTCAAGGGTGGCGACGATCATCCCCTCGTTGTTCTTGAGGTCTACTTCCTTGAGCTTCCAGACCCGTCCTTCGCGCTGACAGTAACTGGGTTCATCTTCGAGCAGGAGGACGTGGTTTTCGGCGGGCAGGATACCGGCGCCACGATTGTGATTGGCATCCCTCGCCTTGTTGTCGACCGGCAACACCGGCACGGCCGAAATCTTCGGATCGGGCGGGAGATAGGCGCGGACGTGCAGCACGGTGCCGAGCGGGATATCGCGCAAATCGGCCGGTGCACCGTGATAACGCACGAGGCCGTAGGGCAGCAGGGCGAAGGGGTGCGGGTCGTTGCGGAAAAACATGCCGGATCCCTGCACCCGGATGCTGCCGCGACGGTTTGCGTGGTCGACGAAAACGAGTTCACCCCGGTAAGAGTAGGCTTTGTCCAACGGGGGAAATTTTCCCGCTTCAGGTCGGAAAATCTCGGATTGTTGTTCTTGGTTCTTGGTTTTTGGTTCTGCGCAGAAGGCGGTGGCTTGCGCGAGAAAACACGCAACCAGCAATAACCACGAACGCAGAACCACAAACCAAGACTGGGAAATCCGGAGCCAGCTCATAGCCCAATCACCTTGTTGCTGTCGCCAAACTGGTCGGTCTCCACACCCATGCGCTGGGCCATCAGGAGCAGGAGATTGCTCATGTGGGCCTCCGAGTTCGCGGGGCGGCTGCACAACTGGTAATGCGCAGGACTGAGCGCCCCGTCAGCTCCGGTGGCATAGCCTTGGAAGCCCGGGGCCTCGTTGTTGAAATCGATGTGACTGCCGTGCTTCAGGCGGAGGTCAGAACCCCCGGCGAGCACGAGCGGAAGGTTCGCATTGCCATGGCTGTGGCCATAACACATGCCGCTGCCGAATAGAGCCATCGTGGAGCCGAGGAGCGGCTTACCGCTAATATCTTTGGTCTCCGCGAGCCGTGTGAGGAAGTAGCTGAACTGCTCAATGGCAAAGGTGTCGTATTTGGTGAGCTTCTCCATGTAGCCCGCATCGCCGCCGTGGTGGCTGAGTTGATGGCGCGACTCGGTGATTCCGATCTCGGGAATAGCGAAGGCATCTCCTTCTCCACCCAGGCTGAAGGTGGCCACGCGCGTCACATCCGTTTGGAAGGCGAGAACCATGAGGTCGTAAACGGTGCGGAAATAATCCCCTGCCAGGGTGGCGGCGATGTCGCGGTTAGTGCGTTTGCGATCGGCATCGGAGATAGCCGGCAGCGGCGTGTCGATCCAGGCATCCGCCCGACGCGTACGAATTTCTGCCTCACGCACCGAGGTGAGGTATTGCTCCATGCGTCCCTTGTCTGCGGTGCCCATCTTCTTCTCGAGCTGGCGCACCTCTGCGAGGTTGGCGTCCAACACACTGCCTTTGCGACGCAAGGATCTGCGCTGGGCCAGTTTGCCGCCCTTCGGCTCCTCAAACAGGGAGGCGAAAATTTCGCTACAACGGCGCATCGCGGGCAACCGCACGCCATCGGCGGTGCAGGCGAGGGAGTCCCCCGTGAGGGCCACCTCCATCGAAGCAACTCGTGTGTGTTGCGCGGTGATCTCGGCCATTTTCTGGTCGAGTGAGATGGTATTGCGATCGGACGGGCCGAGCTTTCCACCCGTCAGCCAAACATTAATGCAGTTGTGATGATGGCTGAGAGCTCCCGGGTGATGCAGCCCGCTGATAGGCGTAATGACGTCGCGGTGTTTTTCCAGGGGTTTCAGCGACCGGGAGAACGGGTAGTCCTTGCCCGACTTGAGGATCTGGTAGTTGAGCGAATGGACGCCGTTGGCCAGGTAGATGAAGGCGCTGCGCCGAGGCGTGGCGGTGGATTTTTCTGCTGCTCTCAGCGGGACCATGCTGTCGAGCAGGGGCAGGGATATGAAACTGCCCAACGCACGAAGAGCATGGCGACGGTTGATCAACCAAGATTGGGATAGGTAGTTGCTCACAGAGATTTTCTTTCGTGGGTAGATCAGCGTTTGCGCATCAAATCGGACACAGCCACGGCGCGGACGATGTCCTTGATCCGATATTGGTTTTTCTTCGCGGCGGCTTGGATGACCGCGAGGTCGGCCTGGTCGTCAACGGTCATCGGGCGACGAAGGCCGTAAATACAAAGATGCTCGATGAAGGCGCGAGCCAGTGGGTCGCGGTCGTCGAGCAGCAATCCTTTGAAATCGCTCGCATCCTTGAACGGACGCCCATCGGGCATCACGCCGGCGGGATTGATCAAAGGATCCTCGCCGACTCCGGCTGCGACGTTCTCCCTCGTGCGCCATCGACCGATGGCGTCGTAGTTGTCCCAGGCGAGTCCTAATGGGTCGATCTTGGCATGGCAGGCCGCACAGTTCGCATCGTTGCGGTGCGCTTCCAGTTTGTCGCGGAGCGTTGCCTTGGGGCTTTTGGGCGGATTGGGTTCGATGGCCGGCACATTGGCTGGCGGCGGCGGTGGCGTCTTGCCGAGGAGTACCTGGCTAAGCCAAACGCCGCGATGAACCGGGCGGTGGCGGGTGCCGTCGGAGGTCAACCCGAGCACGGCGCCCATGGTCAGCAAACCGCCGCGATGATGCTCGCGCTTGAGTGATACGCGTTGGAAGCCGCCCACCTGCATCTCCGGATATCCATAGAAATCAGCGAGCCGGGCGTTGGCCATGGTCCAGTCGGAATCAATGAAGCTGTCGATGGTCACGTTCTTGGTGAACATCTCGCGAAAATACTCGATGGGCTCGGCGCGCAAGCTCGTCTCGAGCCATGCGTCGTAGTTCGGATAGAGCTTCTTGTCCGGCGGGAACATGCCCAGGCGGTGTAGCTGCAGCCACTGCCGCGCAAAATCGTCGATGAAGCCGCCCACTTTGCGGTCCATGAGCATCCGGTCCACTTCCTGACTCAGACCTTCGTCGTGGAGCTTTCCGCCTTGGGCCGTGGCGACGAGTCCGGCATCGGGCATCGAACTCCAGAGGAAATACGAGAGCCGGGAGGCCAGTTCCCATTCGGTCACTCGTTCACGCGCTTCTGGCTCACCTTCGACGAGGTAAATGAAATGCCTGGAAGTCATTACGCCCTGCAGGGCGACACGGTAAGCATCGACGGTCTTTTCCCCCGCCTCGCGCTCAGCGCGGTAAGACTTCAGAAACTCCACCAGCTCTTCATTCTTCACCGGCCGTCGCCAAGCGCGTTCGGCGAAGCGTTGCAGATGCCCGGCCACCACCTCGGGCGTCGCATCATTGGGCGGCACCAAGCCTACGGACCGGGACCGTTCTTCTTCAGAAACCAGCGGTCCTTCCCATTCAATCCAATCGAGCAGCACTGTGGAGAAAAGGCCGTTGCCCCGGTCGTCGAACATCTGCGGCGCATTGGCATTCAGGAGCAAGGTCTGGCTGCTATGCGTGAACATGTAGCCGGGGCTGGTCAGCGCGTTGCGGAAGGCCGCGCCTTGTCTCCGGTCCACCACATCCGTCGCGACCACGCAGAAATCGAGCGTCACCGGCATTTCGAGAAACAACTCGAACTCATAAATCTGCGGACTGTCCTCTGGAGCCGTCAGGTCAAACTCAACGAGGCCTGCCACCGTCTCCTCTCCGGTCCGCTTGCCTATGCTCAGGTGGGCCGGTTGACCTCCGGGCGGGCGAATGCCGCTGGCCTGGATACGCACTTTATAGAGACCACTGTGCTCCGGACCGGTCTTACCCAACCAGTTCGGCGAGAGGGCGGTTTGGACCTGCCCGGGAAAGAGGAGATAACGCAGCGGCCGTTGGATGTCGAAGCGCTCCAACACCGCCCGCTGTTCTTTGCCCCCTCCATAACGCAATTCGGCGGCGTCCTTGCGAACTTTGCGAACCTCGCCAGACACCGTCGGAAACGCGCGATCGAGGACCAGTTCCGCAGCGCGGTAATAGCGGTCGACATGCGATGGCGACAACGACAGCTCCGATCCAATGCGTTCAAACCCATGCCAGAGTGTGTCTTCGTTCAGCTCGCCGGGCTTCGCCGGATCATATCGCACGCCGAGCAAATCATAGACGGTGTTTTGATACTCCTTCCGGCTCAGCCGATAATGCGCCACCGCCGGTCGCGCCGCCATCCGCGCCGCACGGCCCTCCTTGATCCGCGAATCCAAACCCGTCACGAACACCGCAATCTCTTCCTGCGTCGGCCGTTTTTCCTTCTTCGGCGGCATCTCACCCGAATTGACCTGCTCCATCATCTCAGCCCAGTGGTGCGTGTCTGCGCCGAGTTTAAAATCACGAGAGAGCCGGTCGATCCGCAAGTCACCCTTCTCCTTCTCTGGGCCATGACAGCGAATGCAGTGGTTCTCAAGGAAGGCGTCAAACGGATCTGCGGCACGAACCACCTCCACGAAACCCAGGCGGGTCGCCAAGAGAAGCGCGGCGGCGAACGACGCGCGAAAGCGACGACAGAAAGGCTTGTTTCGGGGGACCCAATCAGCACTGGTCCAGCTCAGGGAACTGGATGAACCAACGGAGCGTTGGTCAGCCTGTTGCGAGTTCGCGTTCATGCCAATGACCGGGGGACAGGGGACAGTTGGGAGATTTAGGTCATCGTTGTTGCCCTGCGTTGGTTTGTCCATCCTCGGCGCAAGATTTGGGAGTCCGGCAACACGTCTTGAGAGAGGATTCTGCTATGGCTGGCTCGGAGGTTCCGTCTATCTCATGCCCTTTGGGCACTCGCTCGGATTTGTGGGCTGAGATTCGGCGGCGCTTTGCAATTTCAACCGCCCGATACGACCGGTCAGCGGGGAGGCGGTTTGCATCTCGAGGCGTTCAGGGAATGTTTGAAATATGTCCGGTTCATGGAAGTTTTTAGAAATCACAGGAGCGATGGCACTCTGTGGGGAGTTGTTACTGGCCAGACTGCCCGCGTTTTCCCGATCCGAACCTTGAGAGGAGACCCCATGACACCGGAGCAAACAAAATTGGCAGGGCAACGCCTGTCACTGGGCATCGTGAATGTGGGATTCTGGGTGATGGCCTCAGTCTGCGGGCTGGCGCTCATTCGCTCGGGCCGAGGGTCCATCAACGGGGCCGAAACGATCGGAATCGTCGCCGCAGTCCTGGGGGTCCAAGCAATCTTCGACGGGCTCGGCGGCGGCGTGCTGGTGCCCGGGACACGCCCAACCCCGTGGGCCTTCCTCAAGAGCTGGGGCCGCGGCGCGATGGTCCATACCCTGGTCGTGGCGGTCATCGGGGTTGTGGCGACACTGAGCCTGCAATGGACCGGCGGGTGTTGCACCGGGTTGGTCGCCTCGACCATCGCGCTGTCGCTGACACGACGATTCCTCCACGCTGCCATCAGCGGGGGCGCTTTACAGCCGGTGGCCAACGAGCGGGGTGAGAGCTTTCTTGCCACACGGGTGGATGATCCTTCCTTCACTGGAGGGCTCGTCGGATTCGGATCCCGTGCTGAAATTCTTGTGCCCGAAGCCTGGTGCCAAAGTCTTCCCAAGCCCGAACTCCAGGTGGAGTTATCGCGCCGGCGATGGCAGGCGGAGAACGGGTTGCCCTTCCGCACCGTCATCCTCTTGCTGCTCTGGAACCTGACGGGTTGCAAAGCGGGGGCGCTGGCCTTCGACCTCGGATCCCTGCCCACCGGCACCGCCGTGCTGGGTCAGGCGTGCTGGATGACCCTCTGGAGCTTCCTGGGTTTGCTGGTGCTACCGAGCTTGGGACGGGCCTCAGTCTTCGCAGCCGACCGAGCCGTGGCCTCAATGAATCTCGATCCCTCCGGGTGGATTCGCAGACTCCCCACCATGACTGGTGAGGACGGCAACGCACGGCCGTGGGTTGAGGCGATCTTCTACCCGATTCCCTCGGCGGCCCGCCGGATCGAGTCGCTCGGATCACCCGTTCGAAGACCGGTCTTGGGCGACCTCGCCCGATCCCAACTCTACTATTCGCTCGCGGGACTCACCCTGCTCGGCCGCTCCGTCCACTGCAATGTGGGGCGTCCGGCTCTCTGGGTCTTCCCACCGTCAGCCTGAGGTTGTCTGGACTATCGCTCGGGCCGCGGCCAGTCCGGAGAGGGCAGCTCCCTCGATGCCACCGGGTCCGAAGGCGTCACCCGCCAGGACGAGGGGTGGTCGTTGGCACGCCACCATGCAGGGAGACTCGTCGGAAATTCGAGGGCGGCTGTACCGCCATCCGTGAACCTGAAATTCTCGAATACCCGGGCCGATCCATTCCCGGGCCGCCTCGATGAGTAAAAGCCCGGTCTCCGTCCGGTCTCGATCCCAATGCTCAAGGCTGAATGCGGCCGTGGCGTGAAGGGTCACCGCCGGCACCGGCGAGATGCCTTTTGCCTGGTTGTCCGAGACCCACGCTAACGGGCCCGAGGTCGGAGCGAGACCTCCGGGGAAAGGGATGCGCGACGAGGGCTCGTTCAAGACAACCATCACCGCAAGGCATCGATGGTATTCGATGGCGGCAAGGCGCCCTCGGAGATCGGGCGACAGGTCCACGGCGCCCGCGTCGAGCAAGGCGAACGATTGTGGGGCCGGTAGAGTGAGAACCACGGCCTCGGCCGGGAACACGGTGCCGCTGGACGTGGACGCGATCCATCGGGATCCCTCCGTCCGCAGGGCGGTGAGCGCCGTCTCCGAGAAGACTTCCAAACCCTGGGCTAGGTGCTTGGCCACGGCTGCCATCGTAGGAGCACCCCGCCAGCGGCAGGGAACCTCGCTACCGGAGTCTGCGGTGGCGGGCCACCACTCGGTCCGCGCTGGCCCGAGGCGTTCCCGCCACCAGCGCTCGGGCAAGCGTCCACCCTGAAGGTCGAGACACGGGGCGCCATGGTCGAAGATCGCGTCACCGATCCGTCGGGTGGCCAGGCGCCCTCCGACGCCGCGCCCCTTGTCGATCACCCTCACGGTGAGCCCGGCCCGCTGCAGTTCGCCGGCGGCCAACAGGCCTGCGATGCCCGCCCCGACGACGAGCACCTTCGAAGGCGGGACGGGACCAGACGAAGAACTCCTTGTCGGAGACGACAGGCTGAATGACACGATCCCAGTCTGGACCGGGGAAGTGTGAGCGCAACCCCGCCCGGTTCGACGGGGATCCCACCGCCGCGCGCCAAGCGGTATTCCATCAGGGAAGATCTTCGCAGGCTCCAAAACCTAGATCCCAAACCTGAACCTAAAATTTCTTGGAGGCTATGCGAAGAGCTCTTGCTGCACCGGGCCCATATCCCGCTCCGGGCTGGGGTCCGACACCCCGCTGAGCAGACCCTCGCGGTACCGGGCCTCGGCATCGGCCCCGCGAAAGACGTGGCCCTTGCGGCTGCCGTGGCGCATGTACACGCGACGCGACGCCTCACGGGCAGCGACGCTGGATCGCACGCGGGCAATCCGCTCCTTGGCCTCCAGCACCGCCCGACGGGGGTCGACCCTCGGGGCGGGATAGTCGACACCGATCACGCACCGGACGGCCTCTTGCTGCGAATGCGTCATGCGCCACGGTTCGGCCAGAAAGACGTCGGGCACGCCAGCCAGTTCAGGCACCCAGCGGCGAATGAACACGCCCTTCGGATCTTGCTCAAGGGCCTGACGTGTCGGGGAATAAATGCGCACGGTGTTGATGCCAGTCGTGCCGCTCTGCATCTGCGCCTGGCTAAAATGAATCCCCGGCTCGAAATCGAGAAAGCACCGGGCCAGGTGGATCGCCGTTGGACGCCAATGGAGCCAGAGGTGGTAGGAAGCCACGCTCATCACCAAGGCACGCATACGGAAGTTGAGCCATCCCGTGGCCCGGACTGCCCTCAGGCAGGCATCGACCATCGGGAAGCCCGTGCGCCCCTGACGCCACGCCTCAAGGCGCAGCTGGCCTTCCTCGGACTCAGTGAAGGCCTCGCGCAACCCGTCATAGACCGGGTTGAAGTTCTCGAACTCGATGCGCGGCTCGTCCTCGAGCTTCTGCATGAAGTGGCAATGCCACCGTAAGCGCGCCTGGAAGCTGGTGAGGGCGCCAGACCAGCGGCGGTCCAACGGCTCCCCAGCGCTGAGCATCGCCCGCAAGGCCTCCTGCCGGTGCCCGGCCGCTTGGTGCACCCTGCGCATGGAGACACAGCCCCAGGCGAGGTGGGCACTGAGACGCGAGCACGCCGTCCAGGCGGTGAGGGGGCTCGACATCTCCTCTCGGTAGCCGACGCCGCGTTCCTCCAGGAAACTCCCCAATACTTCCCGCGCCGCTGACTCGCCGCCGCGTTGGAGTTCGATCGGAATCACTGGATCCAAGCCCAGTTGCTCCGGACCCAAAACTCCGTCGGAGACGAGCCCGGTCGGACGACCCGATCCCAGCACCTCCGGAGATGACTCGATGCGGCCTGACATGCTCTGGGCCCAGCGTTGGGCCCAGCCGTCGCGGGATCGCAACCGCCGGACGACCCCGTCCTGGCGTCGCTCCTGCCAGTCGATACCGCGCTCACGGCACCAGCGGGCGACACGGAGATCCCGGTCGAAGGTCCGACGATTGCCCGTCTCCTCATGCGACCAAAGCCGGAGAAAACCCGTCTCGCGATGCAGTCGTTCGAGCTGCTCCACGGCCTCGCCACGCCGCAACAGCAGACACCCTCCACGCCGGCTCCACTCCGACTCCAAGTCCCGGAGCGCTTCGGCGATGAAGCGGGAGTGCGACGCATCCCACTCCGGTGACTCGAGCAGCTCGGGCTCGTAGAGGTAGAGCCCAAGAACGGGACCCTGCTGCAAGGCCTCCATTAACGGTGCGTGGTCGCCCATTCGCAGATCGCGCTTGAACCACACCACCTGCCAGTCGGCGCGCCTCGCGAGAATCGGGCCCAGCGCGGAACGACCGGTCGGCGGCCCCGCGTGAATCGAACCGGTGGGTCGGGTCGGTTGCATTAGAATAGCAGCTCCGGTTGCTGAGGGTCCCGGCTCTGGGCAAAGGCTGCGGCTTGGGTCGCCAGACGTCGCTGGGCCTTCTCCCAAAACCCGAAGAACCCGGCCGAGGCTTGGGGCCACAAGTGCTCATCCCAACGGCGACGGCACCAAATCACCTTCCGGCCGTCGCGCGCCAAATCGGCCTCGATCGCCGGAATCGCATCGGCCAGCGGGCCCACCGAGGGACGCATCGCCACCCATCCAGCCAGGCCGCGTTCCCGGGCCACCCGCGCAAGGGCCTCGGCCAGGCCCTCGCCGGTCTCGCACGATTCGATGGGGCACTTGAAGTGATGGCCTGCCCGAGCCAGTCCGTCGGCCAGGGCCGTCTTTAAATAGGCGATGCGGCGCGGGGCCATGCCGAGGGCCGTAACCCGCTGCACGTCGAACACGCTCAGCAGCACGTCGGGCCGCATCCGTCCCAAGCCGGATTCTTCAACGCTCAGATCTTCGCCGTGCACCCACAGGCCCCAGCTTCCCGGCGGGGTTGCGGAGCCTTCGGTGGTGCCAGGAGCGTCGGGCAAGGGTTTCCATGCTACGCGTTCCGCCGGCCGTTCGTCGGGCAGCGGAACCGCCGCCACGACCGAATCGTCAATGCGCTCTAGGCCGGTGGGATCGGCCAGGAAATTTGCAGCGCAATACTTCTCTAAATTGGAGCGGCGCGGCAGGTAGGCCTTGCCCCGGGTTTGCACGCCGGCGACCCAACGCCATCCCAACGTGTTGCTGGCGGGATCGGCGTCGAGGAGATGCCGGTAGAAAAAGTCGGCCCCCAAGGCCCAGGGCAGGCGTTCGACATGGATCCAATACCCGGCCCACCACATGCGAGCGTGGTTGTGCAAATACCCGGTCTCGATGAGTTCGCGGGTGAATCCATCGAGCACCGCGATGCCGCCCTGGCCTGCCATGACCGCCTCGGCCCGTCGGAGCAGCGCCGGATCGGCCTGTCGGCGGAGGCGATCCACCTCGGCGCGGTAGTCAGACCAAACGCCGGGTCGCAACTCGAGCCAACCCTTCCAATAATCGCGCCACACCAGCTCCTGCACCAGTTTCTCCACGGCCGCAAAGCGGCAAGTGTCGAGCAGCGAGCCCACCAACGCTTCGGTGGTCACCAATCGAGCCCGCAGGGCCGGAGACAACCGCGTCACGTGGGGATGTCCGGGAACGACTTGGTTGCGCAACGCTCCGTAACGCGTCGCTTGGGGCAGGAATGCCTGCCACCGGGCCAGAGCGGCCGCACGCGTGGCGGGAAAGGTGGCTTCGGAATCCAACATCACATCCAAGGTGGTCTGGAACCGAGATTCCTCAACGCCGGGGATTTAGGTCCGCGAGCGGGGAGAGCAAGGGCTCTGGGGGGGTTACTCCTCGCCCTCGCCTTCGTCGAGAGGGAAGCCATGACGCAGGGAGGGCTTGGGCCGCGACGATCGAACACGGCGCTCCTGCTCGACACGACCGCGATCGACCTCGACCAATTCGGCCTGGAGCTTGCGGAAGCTCTCATAGCGGCCTGTCACGAGGGCTCCGGTCTCGAGCGCCGAACGGACGGCGCATCCGGGCTCCGCGCCATGGGTGCAGTCGCGGAACCGGCAACCCTTGGCCAGTTCGGTGATGTCCGGGAACGCCGTGTCCAGGCCGAGGTCCGCCGACCACAGGTGGAACTCACGCATGCCCGGCGTGTCGATGACCAACCCGCCCTGGGGCACCGGAATGATCTCGCGCCACGTCGTCGCATGCCGTCCCTTGGAATCGGAATCCCGCACCTCCAGAGTCGGCTGCAACGTGCCTCCTACCAGTCGGTTGATCAGGCTCGACTTGCCCACGCCCGAGGTGCCGATGAAGACCGCCGTCAATCCAGGCCCGAGGATCTCCCGTAAGCGCCCGGTGCCCTTGGCTGTCTTAGCGCACACCGGCAGAACGAGCGCGCCGCCTGAGACGGCTTCGGCCTCCGAAATCATCCGACGCGGGGCCTTGCACAAATCCAACTTGTTGAGAACGAGCACCGGCCGCACACCGCCTTCGAGCACCATGACCAAGAAGCGCTCCAGACGCCGGGCGTTGAAGGTGGAGTCCATCGCCTGCACGACAAAGGCCACGTCGATGTTGGTCACCACGATTTGCGCCTCGGTACCCCGGCCGTTGATCTTGCGGGCGATTTGCGAACGCCGCGGCAGAATGGCCTCGATGACCCCTTTGGATTCACCGGGAACCGGACGAACCGCCACCCAATCGCCGACCTTGGGCAAGTCTTGATCCCGCGGGCAAAGGTGCCTCAAGCGGCCAGTAATAATCGCAGGACGGTCACCGGAGGCCCCGACCACGCTGTAGGAAAGCTTGTCTTCATGGACGACCCGCGCGGGCTCGAGTCCGCTCTGGCGATGTGCGGTGAAGTCGCCTTCCCAAACCGCATCCCAACCCAATTCAGCCAAGTCCATGCGGGTTTAAACCCGTTCCTGAAGAGCGGCCGCGCTGGCGGCGTACACCTCGCGGTGGAGCGAACGACCATGGGAATCCATCGTCACCACGGCGGGGAAATCGCGCACCTCCAGCTCCCAGATGGCCTCGGGTGAGCCAAACTTCTCCAGCAAATACACGTTGCGCACACGCACCACGCATTCGGCCAGCACCTGAGCCGCGCCACCGATGGCGTGCAAATAAACACATCCATGCTCTTGGCAAGCGGCCAGCGTCTTCTCACCCATGCCGCCCTTACCAATGACGCCGCGCAATCCGTGATCGCGGATGATGTCGGCCTGATAAGGCTCTTCGCGAATCGACGTCGTCGGCCCGGCGGCGGTGACCTTCCAGGAACCATCCGAATCCTTCAGCACCACGGGTCCGCAGTGGTAAATAATCCCGTCGCGGAGGTTCACCTCGGGCGGTAGCTCCCCGCCTTCGTGCAGGTATTTGTGAATGGCATCGCGACCCGTGAAGAGGACCCCGGAAATCAGGACCTCATCCCCGACCTTGAGGGCCTGGATCTTGTCGGCGGTGAACGGCGCTTGGAGCGGGATCATGGAACGTTGTGTGCCATTAGGCGGCAGTGCCTCTCAATGGGCAAGATCGGGATCGGGCCGTGTCGGGATCGGGTCAGGTTATGACCGGGCTGCGGTGCCGGCTTCCCCTTTGGCCTCTCCGCTCCCAGACTGTCGCCCGTTGAAGCGTGTCACCATCCATACCGACGGCGGATGTCAGGGAAATCCCGGGCCCGGGGCCTGGGCGGCGGTGTTGCAGTATGGTCGGCAGGAGTTGGAGATCGGCGGAGCGGTGGCGGCAACCACCAACAACCGGATGGAACTCCAGGCGGCCATTCAAGCCCTCAGCGTGCTCAATCAGGCTTGCGAAATCGTCTTCTTCACCGACTCCCAATACTTGCGTCAGGGGATCCTGTCCTGGATCCACGGATGGAAGCGCAACGGATGGAAGACCTCCACCAAGGAGCCCGTGAAGAACGTCGATCTTTGGCAACGGCTCGACGGCTTGGTGAGCCGTCACCAAATTGAATGGCGCTGGCTCAAGGGCCACGCCGGGCACCCGCTCAACGAGCGCTGCGATGTCCGGGCCAATGCCGAGATGGCCGCCCTGCGCAAATCTATGTCCTCCGCCCAACTCGCCGCCGCCTTGAGCGAATTCAACCGCTCCGTTTGAGGCGATGACCCTGCAACAAGACCCCAGGTGTCGACCGAAGACCTCCTAGGCAGAGAACGATCTTCGAGCGGTCCGGCTCTGCAGACATGGCGCTTTCGGAGAAATCGCCCTACCTCGGAGGTGCACGGGCAAGGCTGAGGCTGTGGTACAAATCTCGGAAGCCGCTCGAAGACCTCCTAGGCAGGGAACGATCGCCGAAGCGGTCCAGCTTCGATCACTGGAAGGCAGCTTGGAACTTAAGTTTGTTTATGGACGCAGAAAACACCCATCCGGTCTTCGATTGGCTGTGGTCCTCGGGCCAGCTCTCGGAGCGGGACATCGACCAGCTGCCCACCCTAGGCATCGAGGCCGTCATCAACCTGGCCCTCCCCACCTCACCGGGGGCTCTGGCCGATGAAGCCAACCGAGTTACACGCCTAGGCATCGCCTACGTCCAAATCCCGGTGCTCTGGGAGGATCCCAAGCCCGAGCAATTTCACCAATTCGCAGCCATCCTGACGGTATTCCGGGGTCGGAAGGTATGGGTGCACTGCGCCAAGAACATGCGCGCGTCGGCGTTCCTCCACCTGTACCGCCGGCGGGTGCTCGGTCACACCGAGGCTGAGGCGGGCTTCCCCATGCGCGAGGTCTGGAGCCCGGACGAAACTTGGAGTTCTTTTATCCAACGGGTCATGAACGAGCCCTTGCTCAGCGGGCCGACGATCCTTCCAACGCTGGAGCTCAAATTGCCCGCGGATGAGCGTTGAGACGTTGCAACTCTTCAGTCCTCAGACGCCCGCGCCGGTCACGGACCGAGGTGCCGGGCCAGCCAGGCTTGGGTGTGGTCCCACATTTCGGGCGTGTACACGTGGCCGAGGTCGGGATAGAGGCGGCTTTCGAACGCCGCGTCGGCACCGTAAAGCCGGTAAGCCTCACGAATCGGTGGTTCCAACCGGGCGATGCCGGACGCAGGAGAGCCTGAATCCTTTCCACCGGTCATGAACAGCAGGGGTCGGGGCGCGGCCAGGGCCATCACGGCCTCCGTGTCGAAGTGCCGCAGCAGGCCCGGAACAAAGTAGTAAATGCCATGCGCCTTGAGGCCGCCTTCGCGGATGAGCTCGGTGTAGCGCGTCATGCACGCCACGGCCACGCCGGCCCGCAGTCGTTCGTCGAGGGCCATGAGCCACCAGGTGCGCGTGGCTCCCATGCTAATGCCGGTGACACCGATGCGCTGAGGGTCCACTTCCGGCCGAGAAACGAGGTAATCGAGGGCCATCCGATCATCGCGCAACATCATCCCCCAAAGAGTGCGCCCGGCCCACAGCTGGAATTTGGACGCCGTCATCTCGCCGGCGGAGCCTTTTTCGGCCGGTCCGCCCGGGCCCTGACCGTTGCGCTCGCCAAAACAATAGGCATCGATGCCCAGGACGACATAACCCAACCGAGCCAAGGCCGGACCGGCCGCCACGGGCGCGGCGTTGGTGCGGAGCATCTCGTCCTTACCGATGTCGTACTGGCCTCCATGCCAGTGGCAGTAGAGCACCGCCGGCAACGGTCCCCGGACTTTGGCCTGCGGCGGAAGAAATACGTATCCCGCCACGGTCGCGCCGGCTCCGTTCTCGAAGGTGAACTTCTCGAAGCGGTACTCGCCCCGATCTTCGCGCAGTAGAGTCGCGACCACCGGCCGCGTGGGCCGCGGCGGCAGGTGCCCCAGCAGGCCCTCCAGCGTGGTGCGGATCTCAGCCCGACGGGTGTTCCACGCCTCACGAGTGGCGGGAACCCGAAATTCCGGAGCCAGCGCCGCGCCGGCCAGCCAGGCTTCGGCAGCCGGAATCGAGGCGATGGGAGGGGGCGGTGAATTCAGCGGTGTCTGGGACATGAGGCGAAAGCAAGTGAAGGCCAGAACGAGCGACGCCAGAACTCGATGGCCACTGTTAAAGCGTGTCGTCATGGCAACCCAATCGTCGCGGGATTTAGTGGGGCCGCGATGTGCCGAAGCGGTTGGCCCAATGGTTGCCGATGTCGCGGGATCCGCTGACAAATCGAGTACCCTGGCCCTCGGCGCGTTTCACTTCGGGTCCGTCGCCCGGTGAACCCGCCGCCAGCACCAGCACCGGGCACGACTGATTGGCCTCACCGACTCGGGCAATGACCTCCGGACGCGGACGCTGAAACTCGACGTAGCGCACATCCACCGAGTGGCGCAGTTCCGGATGGTAGTGGAGCAGGCCGTTGACCTCGGAACACTCCGGGCAATAAAAGGCCGTCCCGGGACCATCCACAAAGCAGTGCTTCAGGAGAAAGAGCGTATCACGTTCCATGAACTCCAAAGACCACGGCCCGCGACACCGGGCAAGGATTCTGTGGGGTTAGGCCCGGAGAGCCACCCGGTGCCATCGGTTTTTCTTTGCGTTTGGAAAGATTGCGACCGCATATCGCGCCACACGATGAATGACCGGGTGATCCTGCCGACGCCTCCGCCGATCCTGAAGAATCAGCAACAGGAAATCCGCGAGCTGTTCCAACGCTTTGTAGTGCCGAGCTACGGTCGATTCAACCTGGCCTTGAGCCACGGCGCCGGCAGCCATGTCTGGGATGTCTCCGGCAAACGCTACCTCGATTTGGGCGGCGGCATCGCCGTGTGTTCACTGGGTCACGCCCATCCCGAAATCACCGAGGCGCTGGTGGAACAATCGCGGCGGCTGGTCCACGTCTCCAACCTTTACTACCAGGAGCCCCAAGGCCGATTGGCCCAACGCCTGGTCGGTCACCTGGCGCCAGGCAAGGTGTTCTTCTGCAATTCCGGAGCCGAGGCCAACGAGGGCCTCTACAAGACGGTCCGGAAATTCGGTCACGACGAAGGCCGCTTCGAAATTCTCACAGCAGTAAACTCCTTCCACGGGCGCACGCTGGCGAGCATCTCGGCCACCGGTCAGGAGAAGGTGAAGAAGGGCTTCGAGCCCCTGGTGGAAGGGTTCCGACACATCCCGTTCAACGACCTAGACGCGGCGCGCGAAGCTATTTCGCCCGCGACGGCGGCCATCCTCATCGAGGGCATTCAGGGCGAAGGCGGTATCACCCCGGCGTCGGCCGAATACCTGTTGGGCCTGCGCAAGCTCTGCGACGAGAAGCGCTTGTTGCTGCTCGTCGATGCGGTGCAGTGCGGGCATTTCCGCTCCGGTCGGTTCCAGAGTTTCCAGCGGATGCTCGAAGGCGTCGCCGGGGGCGAATCATTTATTCCGGACGGCATCTCCATGGCCAAGTCCTTGGGCGGAGGCTTCCCCATCGGGGCTTTCTGGCTCCGCGACGAGGCCCACGGTGTTGCGCTTGGGCAAATCCTCGGGCCGGGCACGCATGGCACCACCTTCGGCGGCACCCCGCTCGGTTGTGCGGTGGCGCTGCGAATCCTCGACGTGATCGAACGCGAAAAACTGGCCGACAACGTCCGGACCACCGGCCAATTCTTGCATGCTGAGATCTCCCGGTTGGCCGAGCAGTATTCGGGCGTGGTCCGGGGAGCCCGCGGACTGGGCTTCATGCTGGGCATCGAATTGCAGCCCTTCGACCAAATCCCCGGCTTCAAACGGGAAGAAACGGTGTCGAGCCTCCAAATGGTGAACCGGCTGCACGAAGCTGGCGTGCTGACCATCCCCAGTGGCACCCAGATTGTGCGATTGTTACCGGCGCTCAACTTGTCGCGAGCCCTAGCCGAAGAAGGACTCCAAATCATCGAGAAAGTCGTACGGAGTGTGGCCTGAGAAAGGTTGGCCTCCAGCTGGGCCAAGCGGTTAGGTTTCGAAAGAGTCCATGAGCCAACCCCTGATCCTCGGCCGATTTTCTATCGGCATCGGCGACCGATTTGCCCACCAAGCACAAGCCCAACTGCGCGCCTGCCAACTCGCCTTAGAACAGGGTGTCGAAATCATTCCGGTCTGGAACAAGTCCAACCGGGAGCACTCGATCATCGGTTCCGAGCCTTCGGCCACGCGTGCCGCCGCCGATGCCGCCGTGACGGCCCTCGGCTGGGCGGCTCCGCACTTCCTTGATGCCGATCATATTCGCTTGGAAACGGTGGGACGCTTCTTGCCGCACTGCGATTTCTACACCATCGATGTGGCTGATTTCATTGGTCAACCGGCCGCCCCCGAAGCGGTCGAAGCTTTCCTGGAACGGCATCCCGAGTTGATCGGAACCCAAGTCGTACCGGGTATTGCCGAACCGCTCATCACGACTCGCGAAGATATCCGGCACATCGCCGCCCAGTTCCTCAAGGCCACCCAGGAGGCCGGAACGCTGTATCGGCACATCGCAGAAACCAAGGGCGTGGGGCGCTTCATCACCGAGGTGTCTATGGACGAGACCGACGCGCCGCAAACCCCGCCGGCCTTGATGGTCATCCTGGCAGCGCTGGCTGAGGCCGGCGTGCCGGTGCAAACCATCGCGCCAAAATTCACCGGCCGTTTCAACAAGGGCGTAGATTATGTCGGTGATGTGGCCCAGTTCGAGCGGGAGTTCAACGACGACTTGGCCGTTATCGCAGAGGCCATCCGACGCTATGGCCTGCCCGCCGAGCTCAAGCTCAGCGTCCACTCGGGCAGCGACAAGTTCTCCATTTACGGACCCATCGCCCGAGCCATCCGACGCACCGGGGCCGGCCTGCACCTGAAGACTGCGGGTACGACGTGGCTCGAGGAAGTCATCGGCCTGGCCGAGGCCGGCGGTGACGGGCTAGAGTTGGCCAAAGACTTGTACGCGGCCGCGTTGGAGCACATCGACGAACTGTGTGCACCGTACGCCACGGTGATCGACATCGACCGGTCCCGGCTCCCGGGCGCCGCGGAAGTCGCTGGATGGACCTCGGCACAATTCACTGGGGCGCTGCGGCATGATCCGAAGCACCCGGACTTCAATCCCAGCCTGCGCCAGTTGCTGCACGTGGGCTTCAAGATCGCCGCCAAGAAGGGCGACCGCTACTTGCAGGCGCTGCGCACGCATGAAGCGTTCGTGGGCCGCAATGTGACCGACAACTTGTTCTCGCGGCATATCCGACCGCTCTTCCTCGACTGACCCTTTTTAAAATCGTTTTTCCAAAGATCACCTGAGCCTCTTTTCCAAAATGAAACCCTCTCTGGCTTTGCTCACCGCAGCCGTGCTGGCCGTCGCTGACCTCCATGGTGCCGACGCCGACAAGCGCGCCCACGCGCCCACCGCCTTGCCGGTCACCGCGACCTCGGCCCGTTCACAGGCGCTCGCCAAACCCTCAGCCGGCGAGCGCATCGTCTTCATCGGCAACGGACTGGCCGAGCGCGACGTGTACTTCAGCCGCCTGGAGACTGAACTGCACCTGCGCTATCCCGAACTGAACCTCATCGTGCGCAACATGGGCCGGCCCGGTGACACCGCGGGATTCCGCCCGCACCCGGGCCGCGTTTCGCAGTGGGCCTTTCCCGGCGCGGAAAAATTCCATCCCGACCTGAATTCGCATTTCGGCCGCGGATTCTATCCCACACCGGATCAATGGCTCACGCATTTGCAGGCCGACACGGTCATTGGCTTCTTCGGCTATAACGAATCGTTCGACGGCCCGGACAAGGTCGGCAACTTCGAGGCCGAACTCGACGCCTGGGTCACGCACACGCTGTCCAAGGCGTACAATGGCGCAGCGGCACCCCGGTTGGTGCTCGTCTCGCCCATCGCCTTCGAAAATCTGTCGGCCAAACGCGATTTGCCGGACGGCAAGCAGGAGAACGCCAATCTGGCCCTGTATTCCAAGGCCATGGCCTCGGTGGCCAAGCGGCGCGGACTCACCTTCGTCGATCTCTTCGCGGCCACGCAGGCCC
>Ga0209597_1000858_pt1 | contig 19946 bp, 15 predicted proteins | sample M_140625_MF_Meta_FD_187316 | JGI IMG/M metagenome (GOLD analysis project Ga0209597, IMG submission 187316) | Freshwater microbial communities from Lake Montjoie, Canada to study carbon cycling - M_140625_MF_MetaG (SPAdes) (version 2) | ecosystem: Environmental > Aquatic > Freshwater > Lake... | reverse complement strand
CAAGCGGACCTCCGCCGAAGGTGGTACCATGCGAACCGGCCTGGAAAAGATCGTCGTGGGGTGGAGCTATCCAAATTGCCCCAATCGGAAAGCCACCGCCAAGTCCCTTGGCCATGGCGATCGCATCGGGCTTTATGCCTGCAAACTCGTAAGCGAAGAACTTCCCGGTCCGTCCGATGCCGCACTGAATCTCATCGATCATGAAGAGAACGTTGCGTGCGCGGCAGAGCTGCTCGACGCCGCGTAGGAATTCGGGCTTAGCCGGGTTCACGCCACCTTCGCCTTGAATCGATTCGATCAAGACAGCAGCGGTGGTCTTGGCGTCGATGGCCTTGTCCCAGGCCGCGAGGTCATTGAGCGGTACGGCGGTGAAGCCGGACAGCAGCGGACGGAAGCCTTTCTGAATTTTCTCTTGCGGTGTGGCGGACATGCCGCCGAAGGTGCGGCCATGGAAAGCCTTCTCGGCAACGATGACGCCGATGCAGGCGCCCTCGGAGCCGGACTTGCGCTGACCATGGAGGCGGGCGAGTTTCAGTAGGCCTTCGTTGGCTTCGGCGCCGCTGTTACAGAAGATGACGCGGCCGGGGCCGCAACGCAGTGCGAGGGCATGGGCTAGCTGGCCCTGCGGTTCATTGCGGTAGAGATTGCTCACGTGGACGAGCTTGCCGGCCTGCTCAGCGATGCGCTTCACCCAGTGCGGGTGGGCGTGGCCGACGGCGTTGACGGCGATGCCCGAGGCGAAATCGAGGTAGCGCTTGCCAGCGGAGTCCCAGACGTGCGTCCCCTGCCCCTTCACGAGCGTGATGGGCGGGGCGCCGTAGTTGTGGGCGACGTTGGCCGCGTAGTTCGCGGCGGTAGGATCTGTAGACGGTCCGTTCATCAACCGTGGACGATTTCGGTGCCGATACCCTTGTCGGTAAAGACCTCGAGGAGGAGCGCATGGGGCACGCGTCCGTCGATGAAGTGCACGCGGCGAACGCCTTCCTTCAGGGCTTTCACGGCGCTGTCGACCTTCGGAATCATCCCGCCGGAGATAACGCCCTTGCGCTTGAGTTCGTCGACTTCGCTGACCTTCAGCGTGGTGATGAGGGACTCCGGTTCCTTCTCGTCGGCGAGCAGGCCGGGGACGTCGCTCATAAAGATGAGGCGGCGGGCACGGAGAGAATTGGCCACCGCGGCGGCGGCGACATCGGCGTTCGTGTTGTAAGCCTGGTCATCAGCGTCGAGCGCAATGGGCGACACGACTGGCAAGTAGCCGTCAGCGAGTGCCTTCTTAATGAGCTTCGTCTTCACGAACTTGATATCGCCGACGAAACCGATGTCGACCGGCTGGCCCATGTCATCAGCACCGAAGAGCTTCTCGCAAAGATTGACGTGGTTGCCCGGCATGCCGAGCGGGTTGGCACCGCGGGCCTTGAGGGATTCGCAGATCTGTCCGTTGATCTCGTTGTTAAGGGTCTCCTCGACGATTTTGACCGTCGCGGCGTCGGTGACGCGCATGCCGCCCCGGAACTCGGATTTGATGCCAGCCTTGTCCATGGCCCGGGTGATGGCCTTGCCGCCACCGTGGACGACGACGACCTGAATGCCGACGGCGGCCAGGAAGGCGATGTCCGTGGCGACGCGGTCGCGTCCGTCAGGACTCGGATCATCCATGAAGCTACCGCCGTACTTCACCACGAAGGTAGAGCCACGGAACTTGTGGATATAGGGAAGCGCCTCGAGAAGGACCTCGGCTTTTTGCGTGGCGGGAATGCTCATCTTACGGGAAGGAGTGTCGAGATTGCGGACGGGTGAGTAAACGGAAAACCTTACTCGCTCTTGTTGTAGTTCACGTAGCCGTCGGTGAGGTCGGCGGCCAGGAGCCGGAACTTCGCATCGCCGAGGTTGAGCTTGAGCCGGACGACGAAACGGGCGGCCTTTACGACCTGCTTCCATTGGGGCTTGTTCTCGGGTAGCGGCTTGCCGCCGAGGACGGCCGGGACGTCGTCGTAATAGATGTCCAGCTTGGCTTCGTCGAGGCCGGTACGGGCATAGCCGGCGGCATCGGCGAGGCGGCCCCAGTTCGGGTCTTCGCCGTACCAGGAGGACTTCACGAGGAGAGAGTTGCCGATTGCGCGGGCGATCTTCTCGGCGTCGGCACGGGTACGGGCGCCTTCGATCTCCACGGACACGACCTTGGTGATCTTCTCGCCGTCGCCGACAATCTTCTCAGCTAGCGCGAAGCAGACCTTATCGAGGGCATCTTGGAAGAGGGCCTGGAGGGCGGCGGGGGCGGAGGCTCCTACGGACACGCCCGAAACGCCGGAGGCGAGGAGCAGCACGGTATCGTTGGTGGACATATCGCCGTCGACGCTGACGCAATTGAACGACTGATCCGAAGCGGACTTCAGGGCCGTCTTGAGCTCCGCGGGCGAAGCGGCCGCGTCGGTGCAGACGAAGGCGAGCATGGTAGCCATGTTGGGCTCGATCATGCCTGCGCCCTTGGCGATACCGGCGATGGTGACGGTCTTGCCCTCCCAGACGAAGCGCGCCGTGACGGACTTCGGACGGGTGTCGGAGGTGAGGATAGCGTTGGCGGAACGCACGCCTTCGGTGGCCTCGCGCGAAAGACGGGAGGCGGAGACTTTGATACCCTCGGCGACCTTGGCCATGGGGAGTAGCTCGCCGATACGGCCGGTGGAGCAGACGAGGAACGTGTCGTTCGGCGCGCCTACTGCGGCGGCGGAAAGCTTCGCCATCGCGACGGCGTCAGCATCACCTTGGGCAGCGGTGCAGGCGTTGGCGTTGCCGCTGTTACCGACGATGCCACGAATCTTATCCGCGGAAACGGCGAGCACCTGCTGGCAGAAACGCACAGGGGCGGCCTTCACGTCGTTGGTCGTGAAGACGCCGGCGGCGGCACACGGGTGATCGGCGACGACGAGCGTCAGGTCGAGGCGGTCGAGGCCCTTATTACGGATGTCGCAACCGGCAGCGCCGACGCGGAAGCCGGGCACGTCGGAGACACCCGGCGAATCATTGGTGAACTCGATGGACATGGAAAATCAGCGAAGGCCTTCGGACTCGTCCCAACCCATCATCAGGTTGAGATTCTGGACCGCCTGACCGCCGGCGCCTTTCAGGAGATTATCAATCACCGAGGTGATGATGAGATTACCCGTGCGCGCATCGGCGATGACGGAGCAGGCGACCCGGTTGGTATTTGCAACGTGCGCGGTGTCAGGAAAATCGCCGGACTTAAGCAAAGTCACGAACGGCCGGCCAGCATAAGTCTGCTGCCACACGGCCTCGACCTGGGCGACGGTGACGCCAGGGGCGGGCACGACGATGGTCGTGGCGATACCCCGATGCATCGGAGCGAGGTGCGGATTAAACTGGACCACGACTGGCTGGCCGGCGGCCACGCCGAACTGCTCCTCGATCTCGGCGATGTGCCGGTGACCGGGGATGCCGTAGGCCTTGAGCGAGCTGTCACGCTCGGAGAACAGGAAGGCCACGTCGGCCTTCTTGCCCGCGCCCGAGACGCCGCTGTACGAGTTGATGATTAACCGGCCCGGCTCAGGTTTGAGCAGGCCCGCGCGCAGGAGCGGCACGAGCGGCACCTGGATACTGGTCGGGTAGCAACCCGGACAAGCGATGAGCTTCGCGGATTTCCAGGCGTCATCGGTCTGCAGTTCCGGGATGACGTAACGTGCCTGCGCGACGAGCGCCGGCGCCGGATGGTCATGGCCGTAATACTTTTTGTATAAGGCGAGATCGCGGAGACGGAAGTCGGCGGACAGATCGAGCACCCGCTTACCAGCCGCGACAAGCGGCTGGGCGTATTCGGCGGCGACGCCGTGCGGGAGGGCCAGGAACCAGACGTCCACGTCGGACTTTGCGCACTCCTCGGGGGAGGACGCGGAGAAGACCAGGGCGGGGTCGACGATACCACGGAGGCGCGGGATCTCGTCGGCCACGGACTTGCCGGCCAAGGTGCGAGAGCAGACTGCGGCGAGCTTGACCCGCGGGTGGCGGGCTAGGACGCGGACGAGCTCCTCCCCGGTGTACCCGGAGGCGCCGACAATGCCGACCTTGGTCAGGTTTTGGGACATGGCTTGAGAGGATAGGTTGATTGGATGACGAAGTGATGGCGGGACACGGCGAACTGGGCAACAAAAAGGCCCCGGGGTGCCGGGGCCTTCGAGGTTTCCTGTCTCTTTGCGGATTAACGCTTCGAGAACTGGAAGCGCTTGCGGGCACCAGGGCGGCCGGGCTTCTTACGTTCGCGCATACGACCGTCGCGGGTAAGGAGACCTTCTTTCTTGAGAGGAGCGCGGAGGGTAGCGTCCATCTTCTGGATCGCGCGGGCGAGACCATGGGAGATGGCACCGGCCTGGCCGTTAGGGCCGCCGCCGATAACGCGGACAATGACGTCGAGCTGGCCGTCGAGGCCGGCAATCGTAATCGGGAGGGTGGCGGACTTCACCAGGGCCTCGGTGTAAAGGTATTCTTCGACGGGCTTGCCGTTGACGACGATGACACCGGTACCGCGGGAGAGGCGGATGCGGGCCGAGGCGGTCTTACGACGGCCGACGGCAAGGATAGCGGAGGACTTGGCGCTCATTAAAAAAGGGGAAAGGGCGATTAGACCTTCTTAGCCTCGGGGAAAGGCTGAGGGTTGTTGGCGGCCTGGTCATGCTTATCGCCGGCGTAGACGCGCAGCTTAAGGAGCATGGCGTTAGCGAGGCGGTTCTTAGGGAGCATGCCTTTAACGGCATGGGTGACGATAAACTCGGGGCGACGCTCGCGCATTGCGGCGGCAGTGCGGCGGTAGGCGGTGCCGACCCAGCCGGTGTAGAACATGTAGGTCTTGTCCTCTTCCTTGGAACCCGTGAGGCGGACCTTATCGGCGTTGATCACGATGACGTAATCGCCGGTGTCGACGTGGGGGGTGTAGGTGGGCTTGTGGCGGCCGCGGAGAATATTGGCGATTTTGACAGCGAGGCGGCCGAGGATCTGGTCCTTGGCGTCAACGACATACCAGGTCTTGTCCTTGAGCTGCACGTTCTTGGCTAGCGTGGTCTTCATAAAGAGGGAAAGCGGGAACATGAGAAAGGACCCCCCTCCGTCAACACCCGAATGCACCCCGGAGGGGGTGTGCCTTAAATAGGCCAAAAACAAGAGAGGCGTGGCCTAAGCCACGCCTCCCTTGCCCTACCCTTTAATGTGGGGCGGTTTAGAAACGGAAGGTGGCGAAGACGCGGGCCCAGACGGCAGAGCCGGCCGTCTTGACCTGGCTGTCGGTGTTGTAGGCCCAGTTAGCCCCCACGCCCAGTTCGCCACCCCGACCGACCTGACGGGTCAGATCCAAGGAAGCGCCGAGATAGCCGTAGGAATTACGCGCCGCGAAACTGGTGGTCGAGGCGTCGCTGAGCCCGCCATAGAACTTGGCCACGATGTCGGAGCCAGGAAGGCCGATATTGGAGCCGGCGAAGGATTTGGAGCCGGCGAGCTCGATGGTCAGCTGCTCGAGGTCGGTGCTGTAATAGACGTAGGCCGAAGGCTTGAGGGCGAGATTCGCCAGAGAGAAGCCCACGTAGATCTCGGAGTTCGCGGAAATCTGGGTGAAGCCATCGGCGTTGATACTACGGACCGTGCGGGTCGTCAGGCGCTGGTAGCCAAGGTCGATTTCCCCGAAGGAGACATCCTTGCGCAGCCCGAAGGTGTAGGTGCGCTCCAAGGCGTCGGCGTTGAAGAAGTTGGCATAGGCCGAAGTGCCGGTAAGCCCCGGAAGATTGTAGTCCAAGGTGACCGCGGTCTGGAACAGGCCATCGACATCGGAGCGCTCGATACCGCGGAACACATTCTTGCCGTTCCAAGAAGCGCTACCGCGGAGGGAGAGGTCGGTGGTGGAGGCCGCGACGGGCGCCGGAGCGGGGCTCTGAGCGTTGACGCCGGCGACGAAGACGGAAAGAGCGAGGGCGGTGAGGGCGTGTTTCATGGAAGTGGTTTTGGGCCTTTATTTCCGCCCAAAAACAAACCGTTGGCAAGCCCCAAGGGGCCGCCAACGGCGAGGTGCGAATTATGTGACGACCGGGGACGATTACATCGACGCGATGATCGCGTCGCCGAACTCCGAGCACTTAATCTCGGTGGCGCCCTGCATCTGGCGGGCAAAGTCGTAGGTCACGCGACCGCCGCCGATCGCCCCGTTGAGGCCCTTGAGGACGAGATCGGCCGCTTCGCCCCAACCCATGTAGCGAAGCATCATCTCACCCGAGAGCACGACGGACCCCGGGTTGACGACATCCTTATTGGCGTACTTGGGAGCGGTACCGTGGGTGGCCTCGAAGATCGCGTGGCCGGTGAGGTAGTTGATGTTGCCGCCCGGAGCGATGCCGATGCCGCCAACCTGCGCCGCGAGGGCGTCGGAGAGGTAGTCGCCATTAAGGTTGAGGGTCGCGATGACGTCGAAGTCCGTCGGGCGGGTGAGAATCTGCTGCAGGGTGATGTCGGCGATGGAGTCCTTGATGATTAGGCCGGCGCCCGGCTTACCTTCCGGGATCTTGCACCAGGGTCCGCCGTCGATCTCCTCGGCACCGAACTCACTCTTGGCGAGGTCGTAGCCCCACTTCATGAAGGCGCCTTCGGTGTACTTCATGATATTGCCCTTATGGACGAGGGTCAGCGACTTGCGCTGATTCTCGATGGCGTACTGGATGGCCGAACGGATTAGGCGCTCGGAGCCTGGGCGGGAGACCGGCTTGATGCCGAGACCGACGGTGTCGGGCTGTTCGGCACCAAAGCGGATCTTCTTAAACTCCTTCGGGAAGTTCGTCTTGATGAAGTCGAGCGTCTTGAGGGCGATCTCGGAGCCCGCTTCGAAGTCGATGCCGGCGTAAATGTCCTCGGTGTTCTCGCGGAAGATCACCATATTGACCTTGCCGGGGTTCTTTACCGGAGAAGGTACGCCGGTGAACCACTGGACGGGGCGGAGGCAGACGTAGAGGTCGAGCTGCTGACGAAGGGCGACGTTGAGGGAACGGATGCCACCACCGGTCGGCGTGGTCAGCGGGCCCTTGATGCCGACGAGGTAGTCACGAAAAGCGGTGAGCGTGGCCTCAGGCAGCCAGTCGCCGGTCGCCTTGAAGGACTTTTCGCCCGCAAGGACCTCGAGCCACTCGATTTTTCGCTTGCCGGCGTAGGCCTTGGCGACCGCGGCGTCGAGGACACGGACGGAAGCACGCCAGATGTCCGGGCCAGTGCCGTCGCCTTCGATGAAGGGAATCACCGGATGGTCGGGGACGGTGAGTTTGCCGTTGGCGATCGTGATACGGCCGGATGCAGGGGAGCTCATGGTAAGAAGGGGGATAACAAACCTTGTTCAGGGGGGCTGTTTCAAGCCAATACGCTGGTCGGCATCGGCGGGAAAAGAAAAGGACCCCCTTGCGAGGGTCCTTGTTATAACCGGGGGTGCCGGCGCCATCCGCCCCGAGGGACGGAAAAGACTAGGAAGAATTACTTCTTCTTAGCTTTGGTGGCCTTCTTGGCGCTCTTCTTAGCAGCAGCCTTCTTTTTAGCCATAGGTGTGTCCTTTTTTTGGATCGTTGTTGGGTTTGAGGGCAGCGCCTGAAGCGCCACCCTGACGATTCGCCCCACGCTCACCCGGGCGTTGCGCGCCTGGCGGGTGATACGAGTACGGAGCTCCGACGGTACGCGGAAAGAAACCTGGCGGGACCGAGTGGTCTCCAGGGAAGGACGAGAGTCGTCGTAACGATCGAGCGCGTGACGGATTGCTTCGCTCAAGGTGCTCAACCCGGACCGATGCTGAAAGGCGACCACTTCGGAATGGAGCTTCGGGGGAAGCGACACGGTGATGAGACTTTCGCTCGGGGTTTCGGTTCGGTTCGTCACGTTGCGGTTAACTCTTAATAAGATACATAGGTATAACCCGTGCTTGCGCAAGAGGAAACTTTCATGTCACCGGAACGTCTCTGACGACGCGTAAAAAATCTGTTCGTACGACACCTCGTAAAGATGAATTCGATACGGTCGGAGACCGTGCGAGCAGTTGACCGAAGCGATGCGCGACGACAGGATGACGTCATGAGCGAACGCGCGCACGAATCAGAACACGAAGCACCGGGCGAATGGCGAAAACTCGCCTTCCTCGCCGCCGTGAGTGGCGGATTAGGCCTGCTATCATTGGTCGCAGAGCAGTTCGGCGATGCCGGTTCGACTTGGACGCTCATCCTCATCGCCGGCTCCTGCCTCGCTGGCGGATGGGACGCCGCAATCGACGGATGGGCGGCGCTGCGGGAGCGCCGCATCGACGTCCACCTCCTGATGATTGTCGTGGCGGTCGGCGCCTGGATCGTCGGCGCCCCACGGGAGGGAGCCCTCCTTCTTTTTCTCTTTTCGACCGCCGGCGCGATCGAACATTACGCGATGGACCGAACGCGCGGCGCCATCGACGCCCTCCTCGACAAGTCGCCCAAGCATGCCCGTCGAGTGGGTCCGGATGACTCCGAAACCGAGGTGCCAGTGTCTGCCCTCCTCCCCAGTGATCGCATCGCCATCCTGCCCGGCGAGTTAGTACCCGTGGACGGGAAAGTCCTCTCCGGCGAGAGCGCGGTGGACGAGTCGAACCTCACTGGCGAAGCGAAACCCGCCTCTAAACAAGCCGGATCCGATGTCTCCGGGGGTACGCTCAACTCCTGGGGCCGTCTGATAGTCGAAGTCACCCGGGCGGAACGAGACAGTGCCCTGCAACGCATCGTCCGATTGATCCGCGAAGCCCAGGACAGCAAGGCGCCTGCCCAGCGAGCCATCGATAAGTGGGGCGACGCCTACGCCATTTTCACGCTCTCCGCCTCAGCGCTCTTCTACTTCTACCTGCAGCTCACCGCCCCCGACGGCATCCGTGAGGCCTCACCTCTCTACCGGGCGATGACGCTACTGGTGGTGCTTAGCCCCTGCGCCTTAGTCCTTTCCGTGCCCTCCGCCGTGCTGGCCGCCATCGCGGCCGGCGCCCGCCAAGGCATCCTCTTCCGCGGAGGTGCGGCCGTAGAACGCCTGGCCGACGTCGATTGTATCTGCTTCGACAAGACGGGCACGCTGACGGCTGGCATCCCCGAGGTGGCCGCCCTTGAGGTATACCCAGAAGATGCGGATCGCCGGCGCGCCCTGAGCGCTCTGCTCACCTTGGAATCATCGACTACCCACCCCTTCGCCGCCAGCGTCGTCCGCACCTGCCTTAAAGATGGGGCGAGCCAGCTCCCAGTCCAAGGCCTCTCCAATTCCCCGGGACAAGGCGTCGCTGGTACCGTCGCTGGCACCCGCTGGAGCGTCGGTACCCGTGAGTTCGTAGGAGGCGGCACCCTGCCCCCTGCGGCGGTCGCCGAAGGCGCCATCGTCAGCGAAGTCTGGGCCTCCGACGGCACGGTCACCATTCGCGCCACGCTGGTCGACCGCATCCGCGACGAAAGCCGCTCCACCTTGACCGCCCTTCATGCCCGCAAGATCCGCACGGTGATGCTCACCGGCGATCGCGAAGAAGCGGCGGCCGTCGCCGCCCGCCAGGTCGGCATCCAATCCTACGCCGCGGCGCTCACACCCGATGCTAAGATGGCCGCCATCCGCCGCTACTCCGCCGAAGGCCACGTGGTCGCGATGGTCGGCGACGGGGTCAATGACGCTCCCAGCCTGGCCGCCGCGGACGTCGCCATCGGGATGGGCGGCCGCGGCAGCGACGCCGCCATAGAGTCCAGCGACCTCGTCCTGACCGACGACCGGATTGGCCGCCTGGTCGACGCGATCGAACTGAGCCGCAGCGCCCGAATGGCAATCCGCTTCAACGTCCTGATCTCGGTCGGGGCAGCCCTCGGCATGGCCGCTTACGTGGTCTTCCGTGGCGCCCCGCTGCCCTTGGCCGTCAGCGTCCATGAAGGCAGCACCATCATGGTCTGCCTCAACGGGCTGCGCCTACTCGCCCACCACCCTCGCCGGTAAACAAAAAGGCCCCCGGGCGAACCCGGAGGCCTCAATGGCGCGGACCTGACGGCTTACCGCAGTTCCTTGCCGGAGCCATCGAAGAGCTTGAACGCTTCGATGCTATAGGTCGGGTCGGGCTTGGTACCCAGGCGAACCTTGCAGGACTTCATCAGGTCGCGGAAGAACTCACGGTCCTCCGTAATGATGCGCTCAAGGTTCACCGGATGCAGCAGGATATTGATTTCGATCTCCTTCTCGGAACCGAGGGACTCGCGCAGGCGGCGAATGACGCTGAGGAGCTTGCGCTGGATCTCGACGGAGACGGTGCGGGGATTCTTGACAATGCCGCGGCCCTGACAGTGCGGGCAGTCCGTGTACATGGAGGTCGTGTTGGACTCCGTATGGCGCTGGCGCGTCATCTGGAGCACGCCGAGCTGCGAGATGGGCAGAATCTGGTGCTTGGCCCTGTCGTCCTCCATCGCATCGCGCAGGGTATCGAAGACCTTCTTCCGGTCCTTCGGGTTCTTCATGTCGATCGTGTCGATCATGATGAGGCCGCCGAGATTACGGAGCTTGATTTGGCGGGCAGCTTCGGTAACCGCCTCGAGATTCGCCTGGGTGATGAAGTTACCGTCCTTGGCACCATCCTTTCCGCGGTGGCCGCCGGTATTAACGTCGATAGCCGTAAGCGCCTCGGTCTCGTCGATGACGATCTCGCCGCCGCTCGGGAGCGGGACGCGACGCTGGAACAGCTGCTCGATCTGGCGTTCGATGTTGTAGCGCTCGAAGACCGGAATCGGGTCGGCATACAGCTCTACGCGCGAACGGGAGCGCGGCGAGACCTCTCCGACGAGTTCTTGGACAAGCTTAAAGTCCTCGGGGTTGTCCACGAGAATACGATCAATCTCCTCGGTGAGGAAGTCGCGGACGGTACGCTCGATCAGGCCGGGCTCCTGGTAAAGCAGGACGGGACGGCGGTCTGGGGCGTTGATCTTCTCGACGATACCCTGCCAGCGCTTGAGCAGCATATGCAGGTCGCGGACGAACCAGCGGGCCTGCTTACCCTCACCGGCGGTGCGGATGATGACCCCCATACCTTCCGGGATAGTCAGGGAGCGGAGTATGTCCTTCAGGCGTTCGCGCTCCTTAGGGTCCTCAATCTTACGGGAGACGCCGCACGCGCCGCTGGACGGCATCAGCACGAGGTAGCGGCCGGGTAGCGCGATGTTGGTCGTCGAGCGAGGGCCCTTGGTGCCGATCTGATCCTTCACGACCTGAATGACGATATCGGAGCCGGCCGGGAAAAGCTGCGGGATATCCTTAGCCTGGTAACGGGCCATGCGCTGCTTCTGCTCGGCGGACTCGTTGTCGCGGATGAATTCGACCTGCGAGTCGTTGGCCGCGGGAAGCATGTCCCAGTAATGAAGGAAAGCATTCTTCGGCTGGCCAATATCCACGAAGGCGGCCTTGAGGCCCCCTTCGAGGTTCTGGACACGTCCCTTGAAGATCGCACCGACCATGCGGTTCTCACCCTTGTGCTCGATCTCGAACTTGTCGAGTACGCCGTTGGTGAGTAGCGCGACGCGCTTCTCCAGCGTCTCGGCGTTGATCACGAGTTCTCTGTAGACCGCGCGGTCCTTGGAGAAATGTTTGACGATGCGCTGGAGGAGCGGGAGCTCCTTGCGCCGCTTTGCCGCCTCGTCGGCCAGCTGTCGCTGGTCGATCGGGGAGGTCTGTTCGCCGCCCTCGGGCAGCTCGTCGTTAATATCTTCGGGTTCGTTATTATCGGGCATCTCGGTCAGGCGGTTAAGCCGGTTGCCGGAGAGCCTCCGTCTTCGCCGCCACCGGCCGAATGCCGGTGAACGCTCTGGACTAGTCCAAGGAGCAGGAAACAGCTGAGAACGAAAGACCCTCCGTAGCTAAGAAAAGGTAGGGGGACCCCAGTGACGGGCATCAGGTTGATGTTCATGCCGACATTAATCACGACGTGCGTGCCGAGCACGACCGCCGCGCCAATCGCGAGCAAGGAACCAAAACGATCCGCTGCCCGAGCCGCCGTTCGCACGACGCGCCAGAACAAGAGGACAAATGCGCCAATCACCAAGAGTCCGCCGGTGAAGCCGATCTCCTCGGCCATCCCGGAAAAAAGAAAATCATTATGAGCCGCAGCCTCGGGCAAGTAGCCGAAGCGGGCCTGCGTACCGTTACCGATACCTTGACCGCGGAAACCGCCGCGACCGACGGCGATGACCGCCTGATTCACATTCCAGGTCACACCGAGACCCTTAGGATCAATCACTTCGGGAGCGACGAACGACAAGATGCGCTCGCGCTGGTAGTCCTTGAGCAGGAAGAACCAAGCCTCGGCCTCATGCTCGCCGCGGACGGCGCGTACCGGATCCTTGGAGTTTGGGTTGGCCTTCGCGTATTGGTCAATTTTTGCCGCGTATTCGCGCATATCCAGCGCCACTACCCCCACCAGCAATAAGGTGGCGGCTCCGGCCACTAGGAAGAACCTGTAGGTCAGGCCAGCAACGAAAAGCAGGATGAATGAGAGCGGCAGGTAGATGAGGGCAGAACCTAGGTCTGGCTGCACAAAAATCAAGACAAACGGGACCGCGGCAGCCCCTAGACACCAGCTGACGGTTCGCCAAGTCGCACGGAAGGAGCCGATGGGAGAACGGGCCAGCATGGCCGCGAGCAAGACCAGCACGCCGATCTTGGCGAACTCCGAAGGCTGAATCGAAAACGGGCCGAAATCCATCCAGCGTCGCGCCCCGTTGATACTGCGAATGAAAGATCCCAGGTCCCGATGCAAAAGGGCGCAGAGCGAGACCGGTATCAGGATGGCCAAACAACCTAGATAAATACGGCGGGCGTAGCGCTGGATATGACGATAATCCAAGGCCGATACCGCCCAATAAGCCAGCCAACCAATCACCACGAAGACGATCTGGGACCGGTAGAACGTGGACTCGCGGGCGCTTCCAGCCGACTGGATTGCCACGATACCGAGACCGCTCAGGAAGAGGATGATGACCACCTGCGTCCAATCCGTCCGCCAGGCGAAATTGGCGAAATTTTCCCACCAGACCGCGGCCGGAGACCGCTCATCGTCAAGGTGTTGGGACATGCCGGAGGCAACCTCGCTTAGGGCTCGGAGGCAAGGCGAACCTCCCGAAAGGGCTTGCCGAAGGGGCTCCGTCCGCAAGGGTATCCCCCCGGACCTCCGGTTTTCGCGACGAACATGCCTGTGGCAGCCGACCAAAGCATCCTCGCCGCCGTGGCGTTCTCCTCTGGAGCCATCGTGGCCTATGCGGTCGCTAAGTGGCGCGAGAACACCCTCGGCGCGATTCGCGACGCCCGCCTCCGTTCCGAGGTCGAGCTCGCCCGCCGCGAAGCCACCGTCGACGCCGCCGAACTTCACGCGAAGGCCGAAGCTGAGAAGAGCGAAGCCGCCAAGATGAAGGCCGCCGCCGAAGCCGAAGCCCACGACGCCGCCGAACTCTCTCGCGAGAGCGCGCGACAGCGCGACCACCTTGTCCGCGAACTCCAACGCCTCGCCAAAGTCACCCCGGAAGAGGCGCGCGAACTGCTCATCGACCACCTCCGCGAAGAATACGGCGAGGAGGCCCAGCACCTCCGCCGCGGCCTGCTCGATCAGGTCGAACAGGACATCGACGACGAAGCGCGCCGCAAGCTGCTCTCAGCGATGCAGCGCCTGACAACGTCGACGACCCAGGATGCAACGGCCATCACGGTCTCGCTCCCCAATGAAGACATGAAGGGTCGCCTCATCGGCCGCGAGGGCCGCAATATCCGCACCTTCGAACAGGCCACGGGCGCAACGCTGCTCATCGACGAAACCCCAGGATTAGCAATGGTTTCCTGCTTCGACCCGGTCCGGCGCGAGATCGCGCGGATCGCGCTCGAACGCATCGTGAAGGACGGACGCATCTCGCCGGGACTCATCGAGGACAGCGTGCGCGATGCTGCCGACGAAGTCGTGAAACACGCCCGCCGACTCGGGCGCGATGCGGTTCGCGGCCTCGGCCTGCCGCCGATGGACGCCTCGGTCGAAGAACTCCTCGGCCGGCTGCACTTCCGCCTCTCCGCCAACCAGAACACCCTCTCGCACTCGATCGAAGTCGCGCAGCTCTGCGCGATGCTCGCCGCGGAGATCGGCATCGACCCAATCCCGGCGAAACGCGCCGGCCTGCTGCATGACCTTGGTAAGGCGATTGAAGCTGAAGCCGGTAGCAGTCACGCCCTCGCCGGCGCCGCCCTGCTCCGCCGCCTCGGCGAAGATCTCCGCGTGGTCAACGCCGTCGCCGCCCACCACCGCGAAGTCGAAGCCGAAAGCCTTTACGCCCCGCTGGTGATGATCGCCGACGCCGCCTCTGGCTCCCGCCCCGGAGCCCGTTCCTCCACCCTCGAGTCCTACGCCCAACGCGTGCGCCGCCTGGAGGAGGTCGCCCTCTCCTTCGACGGCGTCCGGGAGGCCTACGCCTTCCAGTCCGGCCGAGAACTCCGGGTGATCGTCGACCCAGTCAAGATCGACGACTTCGGCGCCACGGAGCTGGCCCGCCGCCTCCGCCTTAAGGTGGAAGAAACGCTTTCCTATCAAGGAACGGTCAAAATCGTGCTCATTCGTGAACAAAGGTTCACTGAAGAGGCCCGCTAAGGGACTTTCTTGTTGTTAAGCGGGAGGGGATAATTATTCACATTCTTTCCGGGAGTCTCTCCCGGGACATTTCGGCACCCCAAGGAGGTTCGTCCTCCGTCACCAAGGGTCCGACAAACCGCGTCGCCGCTCCACAACGGAACGGCCGCATCATCCGGTCGGCCACAACGAAGGCCGCCCCAACATAAGCAACATGAGCCAAGAAGAAACCCAGGGCCAGGAGCCAGTCTCCCCCCACCAGCCCGCCGCGGACGCAGGCGCCAATGAAGTCCGCACCCCCGCACCCCGCCTCAACGAAGCCAAGCTGGAGTCCGCCCACGCGGAACTCCCTCCGCTGTCTGTGATCGGGGCATCGTCCGAACCCGCCGCCAAGCCCGGTACCATCACGATGCCGAAGCAGTTCGGTCGCCGTGGTACGCCTCGTGGCGCCGCTCCGTCGGCCGCCAATGGCCAGGCCGCCCGCCCAACCTGTGGCGTCATCGAAGATCCGTCTCAGCTGACCGAGAACCTCACCGGTTCCCTCGCCAAGCAGAACGCCCCGGAACAGCGCGAGCAGCGTGAACCGCGTGAACGTCGTGAACCGCGCGCCGAGGGCGAGCCTGGTCCCCGCCGCGAACCGCGTGAACGCCGCCCCGAAGGCGCCGCCGAAGAAGGCCGCCAGCCCGGCATCCCGCAGGGCGACCGCCCGCGTCGTGAACCGCGCGCCGAAGGCGATCGTGGTCCTCGCCGTGAAGGTGACCGTGGTCCTCGCTCCGAAGGCGATCGTGGTCCTCGCTTCGAAGGCGACCGTGGTCCCCGTCGTGAAGACCGCCCGCGTCGTGAAGACCGTCCGCGCATCCAGATCGAGCCCGTCGTCATCCCGGTCCAAGCCCCCATCGGTTTCTGGGCCTCGCTAAAGCGCAAGCTCGCCACCCTGTTCGGCGTGCCTGATAAGGCCGTCTTCGTCCCTTCCGGCCGCACCCAGCAACCTCACGGCGAACACCGTGGCGAACGTTCCGATCGCGGTCAGCGCGGCGGACGTGGTCGCGGTGAATTCCGCGGCGGTTCCCGCGGCGGACGTGAGGGTTCCCGTGATGGCTCCCGTGGAGGTCGCGGTGAATTCCGCGGCGACCGCGGTCCTCGCAACGGTCCTCGCGAAGGCTGAACATAACGGGGGCGCCAATCGGCGCCCCCGCTTCTTTTACCCGCCATGCTCCAGGTCGCGCGCATCCGCGGTGGTCACGTGCTGAAAGGCTCAGTCCGTGCCGCCGGCTCAAAGAACGCTTCGCTGCCCCTGCTCGCCGCTTCGCTCCTCACGGGCGAGACGGTGACGCTGCGTAACGTACCTGACCTGAGCGACGTCCGCTACATGGCCGAGATCCTCGGCCACCAAGGCGCCATCGTCGTCAACCCGGAGCCCGGCGTCTGGACGATCCGTGCCGAACAGATCTCGCACCGCACGCCCTACGACCTCGTTCGCAAGATGCGCGCATCGGTCTGCCTACTGGGCTCACTCATCGGCCGCCTCCGCCAAGCGGAGATGGCCATCCCGGGCGGCTGTGTCATCGGACCCCGTCCCATCGACCTTCATCTGAAAGGCCTCGAGGCCCTCGGCTGCGTCGTCACGGTCGAAGCCGGCCTCGTCCAAGTCGACGCCTCCCGCGCCCGTGGTGACATGGTCTTCATGGGCGGCCCGATGGGAAGCACAGTCCTCGGTACGGCCAATATCGTGATGGCCGCCACGCTCACGGCCGGCGTCACCCGCATTGAATGCGCCGCCCGCGAACCGGAGGTCGTCGACCTCTGCACGATGCTCATCCAGATGGGCGCGAAAATCAGCGGCCACGGCACGGGCATCATCGAGGTCGAAGGCGTCGCTTCACTGCACGGCTGCGATCACACGGTCATCGCCGACCGCATCGAAGCGGGCACCTATCTTGTCGCGGGCGCGATCACGGGCGGCGACGTCACGGTGACGCACTGCGACCCATCGCACCTCACGGCCTTCATCGATAAGCTCCGCGAAGCGGGCGTGCAGGTCGAGACCGGCCCCGACTTCATCCGCGCCCACGGCAAGCCGATGCACGCCGTCGAGATCATCACCGAACCCTACCCGGGCTTCCCGACGGACCTGCAGGCCCAGTTCATGGCCCTCCAGCTCCTCGTCGACGGACGCAGCACGGTGACCGAGAAGATTTATCCAGCCCGCTTCATGCACGCCGCCGAACTCCAGCGCATGGGCGCCGAGATCGCCATCGACGGCGCCACGGCCGCAATTTACGGCGACCGCCCACTTTCTGGTGCGCCGGTCATGGCCTCCGATCTCCGCGCCTCCGCCGCCCTGATCCTTGCCGCGCTGGTCGCCAAGGGTGAGACGTGGGTCCAACGCCTCTACCACCTCGACCGCGGCTACGAACGCTTCGAGGAACGCCTGCGCTCCCTGGGTGCCGACGTCGAACGCCTCCCAGCCTCCGACCTGCCGAAAGGCTTCGCGGAGGACTGAGGGTTGCCAATTCGTCCTGAGCCCGCACCTTGCGCTCCATGGCCCGCAAGGATTCGCCCGATGACCCCCAGCCGCTCGCCGGCAAGGAAGCCGCGTCGCGCGCGAACCGCTCGCTGGACGCCGCCCTGCGCCCGCCGAAGCTCGACGACTTTGTTGGCCAGCAGCGTACGGTCGAACGCCTGCGCGTGATGATCGGCGCCGCGCGCCGCGAAGGCCGCACGCTCGACCACATCCTACTCCACGGCCCGCCCGGCCTCGGCAAGACGACCCTCGCGATGATCCTCGCCGAAGAAATGGGACGTCCAATTCGCGTGACCTCAGGCCCAGTCGTCGAGAAAGCCTCCGACCTCGCCGGCCTACTGACGAGCCTCCAAGAAGGCGACCTACTCTTCATCGACGAGATCCACCGCATCCCGAAGACGGTCGAGGAGTTCCTCTACTCGGCGATGGAGGACTTCCGTATCGACATCATGATCGACCAAGGCCCGAACGCGCGTAGCGTGCGCCTCGACCTACCGAAGTTCACGCTCGTCGGCGCAACGACCCGCACGGGCCTTCTCACCGCCCCGCTCCGCAGTCGCTTCACGTTGCAGACGCGCCTCGACTACTACACCCGCGAACAGCTGCTCAGCATCGTCCGCCGTAACGCCGACCTTCTCAGCCTCGACATCGACCAAGGCGGCGCCGACGAGATTGCCCGCCGCGCCCGCGGTACGCCCCGCATCGTCAATAACCTGCTGCGCTTCACGCGCGACTACGCCCTCGAACGCGCCGGCGGTAAAGCCAACGCCGCCGTGACTGCTGCCGCCCTCGAGCTCCTTGAGATTGATCAGCATGGCCTCGACGACATGGATCACCGCTTCCTTCGCGCGATGGCCGAGAAGCATAACGGCGGACCAGTCGGACTGAGCAGTATCGGCGCCGCCATCGGCGAAGACGCTCACACGCTCGAGGAAGTCCATGAGCCGTTCCTCGTGCAGGAAGGTTACGTCGTGCGCACCCCGCAAGGTCGTGTCCTGGCCCCGAAAGGCTGGCTGGCCGTGGGCCTGCAGCCGCCTTCGTTCTGAGGTCGGCGTTCTGACGCTGGACAACGGTGTTTTTCCTCGGCTAAGGTCAACGTCTCAAAGCCATGGCAAAACGATGGGTCATCAAGCTCGGTTCCGGCCTCCTCACCCGCAAGGACGGCAAGGTCGACCGCGTCCAGATCGGTCGCATCGTCGATCAGGTCGCCGGCCTGCATAAGCGTGGCATCCAGGTCGTCTTGGTGACCTCCGGCGCCGTCGCCGCGGGCATGACCGCCATGAGCCTCGAGAAACGCCCGAAAGAGGCCCGCGAGCTCCAAGCCTGCGCCACCGTCGGCCAGCCCGAGCTAATGTCGGAATACGGCAAGCACCTCCGCCGCCATAAGCTGCTGGGTGCACAGATGCTGCTCACCTACTGGGACCTCGACAGCCGTGCCTGCACCCGCAACGCCCGCGCGACCATCGACCTCCTCCTCGCCCGCAAGCGCTTCATTCCGATCATCAACGAGAACGACGCCATCGCCGACGAAGAAATCAAGGTCGGCGACAACGACCGCCTCTCGGCCCACGTCGCCGCCCTCGTCGGCGCTGACCTGCTGATTATTCTTTCCGGTATCCCAGGCCTGATGACGAAGTCCGACGGCACCGGCGACCTCATCCCTTCCGTCCGCAAGATCGACGACTCCGTGCGCGCGCTCGCCGGCGGCGCCGGATCCGAACGTAACGTCGGCGGCATGGTCACGAAACTGCTCGCCGCCGAAATCGCGGCCGAAGGCGGCGTCGACACGATTATCGCCAGCGGTCGCTACGAAGGCATCCTGCTCGAACTCGCCGCCGGCAAGAAACTCGGTACGCGCTTCTCGCTGAAGAAGAAATGAGCGACCTCCTCCAGCGCGTAACGGACATTGCCCGCACGGCCAAGAAGGCCTCGCGCGCCCTCGCCCTCGCCCCGACCGCCGTGCGCGACGACGCCCTGCGCGCCGCCGCCCAGGCCCTCCGCGCCGACGAAGCCGCTATTCTCGAAGCCAACGCCAAGGACCTCGTCGCCGCTCAGGCCAAGGGCCTCACGAATGCGATGACCGATCGCCTGCGCCTCGACCACGCTCGCTTGGAAGATATCGCCGTCGCCTGCGAAGCAGTCGCGAAACTCCCCGACCCGGTCGGCGAAGTCACCGAGGATTGGACCCGCCCCAACGGCCTGCGGATCATCCGACGCCGCGTCCCCATCGGCCTCGTGGCCATCATCTTCGAATCGCGCCCGAACGTCACCGTCGACGCCGCCGCCCTCTGCCTGAAGTCCGGCAACGGTTGCGTGCTCCGCGGCGGCAGCGAGGCGATCCACACGAACATCGCGCTGTCGAAGTCCTTCGCGACCGGCCTGCGCGCCGCCGGCCTGCCCGCCGAAGCCGTCACGCTCCTGCCCTTCACGGACCGCGAAGCCGTCCCGGCCCTCGGCTCCCTCCGTGGCATCGTTGATATCATCATCCCCCGCGGCGGCCCTGGCCTCATCGAGGCGGTGGTCAACTCCGCCAAGGTCCCCGTCATCAAGCATGATGCGGGCATCTGCCACGTCTACGTCCACGCGCAGGCCGACCTCGCGATGGCCGAACAGATCGTACTGAACGCGAAGTGCCAGCGCCCCAGCGCCTGCAACGCCCTTGAGACCTTGCTCGTCGACGCCGCCGTCGCCGAGAAATTCCTCCCGAAGATGGCAGCCGCGCTCGCCGCGAAGCAGACCGAGGTCCGCGCCTGCGTAAAGTCGCAGCGGCTGATGCCCGGC
>Ga0209597_1000855_pt1 | contig 19970 bp, 17 predicted proteins | sample M_140625_MF_Meta_FD_187316 | JGI IMG/M metagenome (GOLD analysis project Ga0209597, IMG submission 187316) | Freshwater microbial communities from Lake Montjoie, Canada to study carbon cycling - M_140625_MF_MetaG (SPAdes) (version 2) | ecosystem: Environmental > Aquatic > Freshwater > Lake... | reverse complement strand
GGCCTGTGGATACGTGAAATCGAGGCTTAGAGCTCGGTTAACTCGCGGGCCTGTGCGCAGTCCTTGGCCATTTGAACAAGCAAGGGTTCGAGGCCATCAAATGTGAGCGTATCGCGCAGGCGCCAACCAAACTCAATCGTTGCCGGTTTTGTATAGAGATCTAATCCCACTTGATCTAGGGCATATGCCTCAACTTGGCGAGCTCGAATGCCGGCAAAGGTCGGATTTGTGCCGATTGAAATCGCCGCTGGCCAACGATCGATTCCAACGCTTAACCATCCTGCATATACGCCATCGGATGGAATTGTCTGGCCTTGAAGATCGCCGAGATTTGCCGTTGGATAACCGATCTCACGTCCTCGTTTTTCACCATGAACAACGATTCCATCTAAGCGATGTGGGCGAGTTAAAAGTTCGCGCGCCTTTTCAACATCTCCTTCAACGATAAGTTTTCTGATACGAGTCGATGAGACGACTTCGCCCTCACTTGGCGCTAAATCTAAGACGATAGTTTCGAACTCGTTGTGGGCTTTAAGGCTCTCAATATTTCCAGCTGCTTTGTGGCCATACGTAAAGTTCTTGCCGACAACGACCTTTGTTGCACTCAACTGTTGCACCAAGATTTTCTTAACAAAATCCTCTGGACTCATCGCCGCAAACTCGGGTGTGAATTTCATGACCGCGACTTGATCGGCGTTATGAATCTTTAATAGCTCGATGCGATCGGTGAGAATCGTCAATAAAGTGGGTGTGCGATCGGGTGCAAAAACACTGACTGGATGTGGATCAAAGGTCAGCGCAATAATCTTTTCATCGCCGGCAATTGCCTTGGCACGGTTAAGTACAGCCTGGTGCCCCTTATGGACTCCATCAAATACACCAATGACAACAACGCTCATGGCCTTATTATCCCCCAGTTAGTTCGCCGCCGCGAACACAGCTATAGGTTTAGCAAAACCATCCTTATTCGCAAGAAGAGCGATTAATTGATTATCGCCACTTATCCCGGCGAAAATTGCATCCGTTGGATTGGCCGAAAGCGGGCGACCGAATGAGAGCTCTTGGCGCTCATCTAAAGCTAGCTCTCGAAGGGCAAAGGTTGCACGCGCTACATCGACCAGCGGCAGTGTCCTGAAATCACCATTCTTTAGATCGAGCAATGTAACTGCGCGATCTAGACCAAAGCCTGCTACTCGACTGCGGCGAAGGGCTGAAAGATGTCCACCCACACCCAGTGCGCTTCCACAATCGCGTGCAATTGCACGGATAAAAGTACCGGCCGAACAAGTAACCTCAATATCGACTTCAATGCTCGAGATCAGATGGCGGATGCTCAGAATATCGAGCTGCGTAATTATGACCGCTCGTGCTGCAAGCTCGACTACTTCTCCGGCACGTACTCGATTGTAGGCACGTTCGCCATCTACTTTGACGGCAGAAACTGAACTTGGGCGTTGCATGATCGCACCACGCATTTTTGCTAACTCAACTTCTATCTGTGCATCAGTAATTGCGCTTGCATCGGTGCGAGAGATAACTTCACCTTCTGCATCATCGGTAATCGTTGCTGCACCCAAAACCACAGTTGCTTGATATGTTTTATCGCCATCGGTGATGTATTGCAGCAATCGTGTTCCATTATTAAAACCCAGAACTAATATCCCTGTAGCCATTGGATCTAGCGTGCCGGCGTGGCCAACTTTGCGTGTGCCAAGTGCGCGACGTGCGATTGCAACAACGTCGTGGCTAGTCATTCCTGGCTCTTTATCTACAACCAGGAAGCCGTGCTCGATGATTACTCCGACTCGATTATGCGCGGGGCTTTATATGGATCTTCTCCACCGGCATAGGTTGCATTTTTACGTAGCTTTGCGACCTCGGCATCTTGCTCATGAACCTTTGCAAGCAAAGTATCGAGGGCTTTAGCACTCTCTGGGAGTCCATCTTCAAAGAACTCCAGCGATGGAGTGATGCGAAGTCCAAGCTCGCGACCAAGAGCTGAACGAATTGCACCTTTGGCACTATCTAATGCAGCAGCCGTTGATGCACGAGCATCTAAATCTCCAAGGACGGTATAGAAAATCGATGCCATCTGTAAATCTCCAGTAACGCGCGCATCGGTGACAGTGATAAATCCGAGACGGGGATCTTTAATCTTCGTCTCTAATATCTGTGCCACTACCACTTTGATGCGGTCTGCTACCTTCAATGAACGGTGTGATGGACTCATTTTTTTATACTCTCTTTATCTCACGCATTTCAAATACTTGAATCATGTCGCCGATAGCAATCTCCTTCATATTGCCAAGGCCAATTCCGCACTCGAAGCCCTCTTTGACCTCAGTTGCATCATCTTTAAAGCGCTTGAGTGAATCGATTGTTAGATCATCGACAAGTACTTTCTCTCCACGCAAAATACGCGCCTTAGCGTTGCGTCGGATAACTCCATCCTTAACGATAGATCCAGCGATGTTACCTGCCTTGGATGATTTGAAGATCTCTCGAACTTCAGCATTACCCAGAACAAACTCTTCGTAGATGGGCTTAAGAAGTCCCTTCAGTGAGAGCTCGACATCATCGATTGCCTGATAGATAACGGAGTAGAAGCGCACTTCAACACCCTCTTGATCGGCGAAGATTGCAGTCTGTGGCTCTGGCTTAACGTTAAAGCCGATAACAACTGCAGTTGATGCCGATGCCAAAGTAATGTCGCTCTTGGTAATTGCGCCAACACCACGGTGAATAACGCGAAGATCAACTTCAGCGCCGACATCTAGGGCCATCAAAGCCTCTTCGAGGGCTTCAACAGATCCACTTACGTCACCCTTGAGAATTAAGTTAAGCGTTGAGACCTTGGACTGCTCCATAAAGTCTTCTAGGGATACCTTCTTGCGTGCCTTAGCAAGTTGAGCATTTCGCTCAGCGGCCTGACGCTTTTCAGCGATTTGGCGCGCAGTGCGATCTTCATCGGCAACTAAGAATGTATCTCCGGCACTTGGTACAGATGTGAAACCAAGAACCTGAACTGGACGAGATGGACCAGCGCTTTCAACGCTGTCACCATTTTCATCAAGCATCGCGCGTACGCGACCAAATGAACCACCAGCGACGATTGCATCACCGATTCTTAAAGTTCCGCGCTGAATAAGAACCGTTGTAACAGGCCCACGACCACGGTCAAGGTGGGCTTCAATTGCAACACCACGAGCACTGTCATCGGCAATTGCACGAAGATCGATCGCAGCATCGGCAGTTAAGAGAATTGATTCGATTAAATCGTCAACGCCCTGACCTGATTTTGCAGATACATTCACGAAGATTGTCTCTCCACCATACTCTTCAGCGATTAAGTTGTACTCAGTTAGTTGCTGACGGACCTTGTCGGCATTTGCGCCCTCTTTATCCATCTTGTTAACGGCGACAACGATTGGAACATCTGCAGCTTGAGCGTGGTTTAAAGCCTCAATTGTCTGCGGCATGATTCCATCATCGGCTGCAACAACGAGCACTGCAATATCGGTTACCTTTGCACCGCGAGCACGCATGGCGGTAAATGCCTCGTGACCTGGTGTATCGATAAATGTAATAGCGCGATTAATACCATTGTGATCATGGTGAATCTGGTAGGCACCAATGTGCTGAGTGATTCCACCAGCCTCAGATTTCATAACTTCGCTCTTGCGAATGGCATCTAGAAGTGATGTTTTACCGTGATCGACGTGGCCCATAACGGTAACAACTGGTGGACGTGCAACGAGCATCTCAGGATCAAGGGCTGCAATTTCATCGGCTAAATCAATATCAAAGCCCTGTAAGAGTTCGCGATCTTCATCTTCGGGACTAACGATTTGAATCTCATATCCGAGTTGAACGCCGAGAATTTCAAAAGTATCTGCATCCACTGACTGCGTTGCTGTAACCATTTCACCTAAGTGGAAGAGGGCTGCAACAAGTGCTGCTGGATCGGCGCCGATCTTGTCGGCGAAGTCGGCCAATGAAGAGCCACGACGCATACGAATAGGAGTTTTTCCATCACCGTGTGGAACAACCGCTCCACCGAGTTGCGGAGCCTGCATATTGTCGAACTCATCGCGAAGTGCTTTACGCGACTTAGATTTGCGACCTGATTTCTTACTTGCATTTTTTCCAAATGCTCCGCCGGCCCCTCCTCGTTGTGGTGGACGACCACCACCTGGACGAGTTGGTGCACCCGTTGATGGAGCACCGCTTGGAGCATTACTTTTATAGGGAGAGCTTGGTGCTCCACTTGGTGCACCACCCGTGCGGGGAGGAAAACCTGCACCCGCTGCTGGACGTGAACTTGGTGGTCGTGCTGCAAAACCTGGACGCACTGAACCTGGACGTGCACCTGCCATTCCTGGACGCGGTGCACCGGTTGGACGTTGTGGCGGACGAGGTGCAACTCCGCCAGTTGAAAATGGATTATTTCCTGGACGCGGTGGACGTGGAACTGCGCTAGCTCCAGATGAGAATGGATTATTTCCTGCACGGGGCGCTGGCTTTTCACTCGGGGCTACTGGGCCATCTTCTGCTGCACGCACTGCCTCAGATTTTGCATGCATCTCGGCCTTGTGCATCTCGGCACGAACCTGTTCGGCTTTGAGCGCCTCTAAATCAACACCGAGTTCGGCGGCCAATGAGGCGGCCTGTTCGGCAGTGACTTCCTCTTTTGGTTTAGCGGCCGCTTTCTTCGCAGCTGCCTTCTTGACAGGCTTTTTTTCCTCGACCGGTTTTGAATCGGGATACATCTCGATGAGCTTGCGCACAACTGGCGCCTCTACCGTCGAGGATGCCGACTTTACAAACTCACCCATCTCTTGGAGCTTTGCAAGGACAACCTTGCTCTCCATACCGAGTTGTTTTGCTAACTCGTGTACGCGGACCTTTGACACATTTTCCCCTGTCTTGGCCCGCATATAACTCACATGCAAGCCCTAGTTGTACGACCTCATAGTTCTAGCGAGCTCATGTGAGTTTCATATCTTTCATGTCCATTTCGTTAAAAGTGCAGGGATCTATCGTATCTAATAGTGGCCCCGTTTACATAATGGGATTATCGGGATGAATATCGATGCGCCAGCCCGTTAAGCGCGCGGCTAAGCGTGCATTTTGTCCATCTTTACCAATAGCTAAAGAGAGTTGATAGTCGGGCACCACGACCTTGGCACAACGCCCCGCCAAATCTGTGATTTCAACCGATACAACCTTTGCTGGTGCGAGTGCATGGCCAACGAAGATCGCTGGATCATCAGACCAATCGACGATATCGATTTTTTCCCCATGGAGCTCATCCATAACTGCACGTGCACGCGAGCCCATGGGGCCGATCAATGAGCCTTTAGGACTCACACCTGCGCGGTGAGATTTAACGGCGACCTTAGTGCGATGTCCCGCCTCACGTGCAACGGCCATAATCTCAACGATACGATCATTAATCTCTGGAACTTCGAAGGCAAATAACTGCTTAACAAGTGCTGGGTGGCTGCGGGATAACATAATTTCTGGTCCCTTTAAACCCTGCTTTACTTCAACGACAAAGCATTTAATACGGTCACCATGATTGTAAATCTCACCAGGAACCTGTTCTTGCGGAGGTATGCGACCTTCGGTGCGCCCCAAGTTGACGTTAATCATTTTAGGATCGCGACCTTGTTGAACAACTCCTGAAATAACATCGCCAACATTTCCAGTGAACTCGCCAACGATTGAGGCATCATTTGTCTCGCGCATCTTTAATTTAATTATCTGGCGCGCAGTAGATGTCGCTACTCGTGAAAACCCATCTGGCATATCTGGCTCATCGGCAATTTTTTCACCGAGCTCGTTAAACTGTGGAATGAAGATCGAAATCTCACCGCTCTCGCGATCTAAATGCGCCCGGGCATGACGCTTGGCCTCTTCGGTCTGGTTGTAAGCAGTCAGCACACCGATTTCAATGGCTTGAATTAACTGCTCGAGTGGAATCCCCTTTTCACTCGTTAGTTCAATCAATGCACTCATCTCGACATGCATTTAATTATCTTCCTTACGGCTAAATTCAACTTGTACCTGGGCCCGTTTGATATCGGCTAAAAGAACGGTGTGGGTTTTCATACGCCCCTTTATATTTTCAATAAAAGTGGCATCACTCTCGCGAAGTTCAGTTAAGCGGGCAGTCAAGGAGCTCTCATCATTCATAACCATCGCGATAATTCGTGTTAGGTTTTTCTCCCAGTGGCGGCGCTCTGTTAGTGGTCTATCAACCCCTGGGGATGTAACTTCAAGGGTAAAAGCTCCGTCAATAAGCGTCGTCTCATCTAAAAGTTCAGAGATCAAACGTGAGACAACTGTGACCTCATCGAGGTTCAGTGGCTTTGAGCCATCAACGACGCAGGTAAGAATGCGGTGATTGCCAGGGCTTGTTAGAAGAACTTCCTCAAGGAAAAAATCGGCGCTTTCTACTGCAGGTCTGAGAAGTTCGGTAAGGGATTGTGTCAGTGACATATGGAGCTACTTTCTTATTAAGTTGTAGGTGTGATTGTAACTAAAAAGATTGGAAAGTATCAATTCCGACTTTTAGAATCAGCGCAACGGTGACTATAAGGAAGACCTTACGAACTAAAGTGGAGCCACCGCGAATGGCCAGGCGAGAGCCGATAATCGCCCCGGTGACATTGGCCGCCCCAAGAGCTAACCCAATCTGCCAGATAACTGCGCCATGCAGGCCAAAAATAATGATCGCACCCAGATTAGTTGCAACATTAACAACTTTTGCAATAGCCGATGCCGAGATGAACGCATAGCCAAGGGATGCGACTAAGACGAGCATTAAAAATGAGCCAGTGCCCGGACCAAAGATTCCATCATAGAAACCAATGAGCGCTCCAGCTAGCGCTGCAATCTGAACTCTACGATTTGAGTGATGACGCAGTAGTTCAACCTTTCCTAAATCAGGTTTAAGCCACGTATAAATAGCAACCACAATCAGGAGAATAAGAACGATAGGACGCATACTCGATGTAGGAATACGTGATGCAAGGGATGCACCAGCGGCCGATCCAAAAAATGCCGGTAATGCCATTGCAATCAAAACTTTGGGTTCGGGTTTTATTTGACGGCGATAAAGGCCTGCGGCAACGCTTGTTCCAAAGACTGATCCCAATTTATTAGTACCAAGAACGGTGACGGTCTCTGTCTTAGGCAGACCAATTAAGAGTGCGGGTAGTTGAATTAATCCCCCACCGCCAGCAATTGAGTCAACAAAGCCGGCAAAGAGGGATGCACTTAATAGAAATAAGCCAGTTGCAACCGTTAGCTCACCCAAAGTTATGTACCTTATGCAAGCAGGGCGGCGATAGCCGATACTGCAGTAGTTAGGGATACTTCACTCTTGTCCCCGCTTGCGCGTACTCGAAGTTCAATGTTGCCATCGGCAAGGGCCTTGCCTACTACAACGATGATGGGGTTGCCAATGAGCTCGGCATCTTTGAATTTCACACCTGCACTTGCATCGCGTCGATCATCGAGCATGACTGAGATACCAATCGCCTCTAACTCTGTAGCAAGTGTGAGCGCTGTATCAAAGGGCAGATCCTCTTTTCCTGTTGCAACGATATGCACCTTGGCAGGTGCGATTTCAGCTGGCCAGTTAAGGCCGATCTCATCACTTGTCTGTTCGGCAATGGCTGCAACTGCGCGCGAAACTCCAATGCCGTAGGAGCCCATTGTGACTACTTGAGATTTACCGTTCTGATCTAAAACAGTGAGGTTAAGGGCATCGGCATACTTTCGCCCTAATTGAAAAATATGACCTATTTCAATTGCGCGATCGATAATAATCTCAGTTGAGCACTCTGGGCATGAATCTCCTGCGCGAACTTCTGCCGCCTCAACATATGCATCGGGTGTGAAATCGCGGCCATTAACGACAAAACGGGCATGGCGATTCTTTTTATTAGCACCTGTTATCCAGGATGTTCCAGGAGCCACACGTGGATCGGCGTACATCGTGATTCCAGTTTTTTTCAAATCCTGCGGGCCGATATATCCCTTGACCAACTGCGGATGCTTAGCAAAATCACCCTCTTCAAAGACACGAAGCTCATGCACCCCACCCAAGTTTTCTTGCAGACGCTTTAAATCAACTTCGCGATCTCCTGGAACTAAGACTGCAATCGCTTGGCCATCGGCTACTAACATAATATTTTTAAGCGTATCGGCGCCTGTATAACCATTGCCAAACTTCTCGTTCATAACTGCTACTAATGAATCAATCGTTGGAGTATTTGGCGTATCTAACTCTTCTAGTGCTGGAACAGCCTTTGGATCACCTGGAGCGACTTTAGTAACCATCGCTTCAACGTTCGCGGCATAGCCACACTGTGGGCATAAAACGTACGTATCCTCACCAGTGCTACATGGTGCTAGAAACTCCTCGGACTTTGATCCACCCATGGCACCCGATACGGCCTTAACAATGTTGTACTTCATACCTAGGCGATTAAAACAGCTGACATATGCATCACGGTGTCTTTGATACGAGAGATCTAGGCCGGCATCATCGATATCAAATGAGTACGAGTCCTTCATGACAAACTCGCGACCACGAATAATTCCACTGCGCGGGCGGGCCTCATCACGATATTTAGTTTGAATCTGATAAATAGACAGTGGTAAATCTTTATACGACGAGTATTCGCTCTTAACCATCAGCGTGAACATCTCTTCGTGAGTCGGTCCTAATAAGTAATCTGCACCTTTTCGATCTTGCAGACGAAATAGTGAGGGCCCGTACTCTTCCCAGCGATTGGTTGCCTCGTATGCCTCGCGAGGTAGCAGTGCAGGAAAGTGCACCTCTTGAAAGCCGGCCTTATCCATCTCATGGCGAACAACATTTTCAACATTTCGCAGTGTGATTACACCAAGAGGTAGCCATGAGTAAATACCTGCTGCGATTCGACGGATATATCCTGCGCGAACAAGTAAACGATGGCTTGCGACTTCGGCATCGGCGGGATCATCGCGCAGCGTACGCAAAAAGAGCGTAGACATCTTCAACATGAGGTGAGCCTATCCAACATCAACGGTAGGCATGCCTGATGCAACGCCCGCAGCCTCCATTTCTTCAGCCAATCGCATAGCCTCTTCAATTAAAGTTTCAACGATCATCGCTTCGGGCACAGTCTTAATGACTTCACCCTTTACAAATATCTGGCCCTTGCCGTTGCCAGATGCAACCCCTAAATCGGCCTCACGGGCCTCCCCTGGTCCATTTACAACACAGCCCATCACTGCAACGCGCAGCGGAACAGTCATTCCTTGAAGACCGGCTTGGACTTTTTCAGCCAATGTATAAACATCGACTTGCGCACGCCCACATGATGGACATGAAACGATTTCTAGTTTGCGTTGGCGAAGATTTAACGACTCCAAAATAGAGATTCCAACTTTAACCTCTTCAACTGGGGGTGCAGAGAGTGAGACACGGATCGTGTCACCAATACCCTCAGCCAAGAGAATTCCAAATGCAGTCGCCGATTTGATTGTTCCTTGAAAAATTGGACCAGCTTCGGTAACACCAAGGTGCAATGGATAGTCACACTTAGCGGCCAAGATTCGATAGGCATTAACCATAGTTACTGGGTCATGGTGTTTAACTGAGATTTTAATATCTGAAAAACCATGCTCTTCAAATAAAGATGCCTCCCACAACGCCGATTCAGCGAGGGCTTCAGGTGTTGCCTTTCCATACTTTGCAAGTAAGCGCGGATCTAGTGATCCAGCATTAACACCGATGCGGATTGGAATTCCCGCATCCCCTGCCGCCTTTGCAACCTCTTTAACTTTATCGTCAAACTGTTTAATGTTGCCAGGATTTACACGCACTGCCGCGCACCCCGCATCGATTGCAGCAAAGATGTACTTGGGTTGAAAGTGAATATCGGCAATTACTGGAATCTGTGACTTCTTTGCGATCTGTGCAAGGGCATCGGCATCGTCTTGACTTGGTACTGCAACTCGGACAATCTGGCAGCCGGCCGCGGTTAGTTCGGCGATCTGCTGCAGCGTTGCATTGACATCAGATGTCAATGTTGTGCACATCGATTGAACGCTTACTGGTGATCCACTTCCTACTGCCACTTTGCCGACCATCATCTGCTTGGTTTTGCGACGCGGAGCAAGAACTGGTGGTGGAGCGCTCGGGATTCCTAAATCAACCATGGGCCTATTCTGCCGTATGAGGCCTGGATGCGCTAAAGATTGAGAACGAGCGGATTGACGATATCTGCCACAAGAAGCAGAAGTGTGAGCGCAGCTAATATCACAAAGACCACCATCGTTATCGGTGTCAGCACAGTCACATCGATCGCTGCTGGCCGTGAACGTCCGCGCAGGCGAGCGATAAAAGCTCGAATCTCATCGGCGATTGCAACGGCCATATGTCCGCCATCGAGAGGCAGAATCGGCAGAAGATTAAATATGCCCACAAAGATATTTAAGCTTGCGATAATTAAAACAAATGTTGCCAGGCGCTCCATTGCAGATAATTCATCACTGCTCACAGCCTGTCCCGATACACGGGCCACTCCAACAACGCCGACTAGGCCATTGGCATCGCGCTTTTCTCCATTAACAGTTTGGCCCCATAGCTCTGGGATTTTCGATGGGAGTTTGGCTAAAGATTTCACGCTCTCAAAGAGGAAATCTTTAGTAACAACTCCGGCGCTTTTAAATGAGGTTATTATTCCTGTGCGCTTTAGTCCGACCTCATTGATAATTCCAAGTAGGAATCTCTCTTTTCCATCGATGGTTTCAAGAGTTGGGGTTGCAGTAATGATCAACTCTTGACCGGCACGTTTGATTCCAAGAGTTAACTCTCTGCCCTGGGAATTACGGATTGCAGTGACATCTTTATACCAGTCGGTTACTTTCTTGCCATTAATAGATATGACTTCATCGCCCACCATGATCCCAGCCGATTGTGCGGCAGAGCCCTTGACCACTTGTCCGATGATTGGCAGAGCTTGTGTTGTACCGATTCCTGCAAAGAGAGTAAAGAGAAGTAAATAACCAATAACAAAATGTAGAAATGATCCCGCACCTAAAACGATTAACTTGCGTCCCGATGAGGCTTTATAGAAGGCACGATTTTCCTCACCGAGGGGCATTACATCACCAGGTGTCATACCTTCAATTTTGCAGTAGCCACCTGCTGGAATCGCTTTGATTCCAAACTCGGTTTCACCCCTTTGTCGCGAAAAGATACGGGTACCAAAGCCCACGAAAAACTCAGAGACCTTCATTCCATATCGCTTGGCCGTTAAATAATGGCCAAACTCATGAATCATTACCGATAAAAGTAAGGCAACGACAAAGGCAAGGGTTCCAAGTATCTGCATTATGAGACCAATCGTATTAGATGTTCATGAGCTAGGGCTCTGGCATCATCTTCGATGGCACTGACATCGGCTAACTCGCGCAACGTTGATGGCGCAGATTTCTCGCTCAGTGTGAGAACGGCCTCGATCAGTGGAACTATCGAAGTAAATGCAATTTTTTCGTCGATAAATGCTTCAACGGCTACTTCATTGGCTGCATTAAAGATCGCAGGCATGGCTCCACCAATCTCACCGCAGTGGCGAGCTAATGCAACGGCTGGAAACTTCTGTGAATCAATCGGCTCAAAACTCCAACTATGTGAAGCTCTCCAATCAATGGCAGGTGTTGCTTTTGATAAGCGGTGAGGGAAGTTGAGTGCATAGGCAATTGCCCCCTTCATATTAGGTGGGCTGGCCTGGGCGATAGTTGATCCATCGCGAAATTCAACCATTGAGTGGACTACAGATTGGCGATGTATAACGGCTTCTATTGCGCTGTAGGGCATAGAAAATAAATAGTGTGCCTCGATTATTTCTAACCCTTTATTAACTAAAGTCGCTGAGTTAATTGTTACAACCGCACCCATACTCCACGTTGGATGTTTGAGCGCATCGGCCACACTGATAGCGCCGAGATCGCTGCGATCTAGAAAAGGGCCACCGCTTGCAGTCAAAACTAAACGGCTAATCTCATCACTCTTGCCAGCCAATGCGCACTGCCAGATAGCCGAGTGCTCTGAATCAACAGGGATTATCTGATTCTCGCGCGCCTTAGACATAACTAATTCGCCACCTGCCACAAGAGATTCTTTATTGGCAAGGGCTAACGTATTTCCAGCATCGAGGGCTGCAAGGGTAGGTCCGAGTCCGATAGAGCCAGTGATGGCATTGAGTACAACATCGCACTCAATTGATGCGATCTGCGTTGATGCTAATGCCCCATCGATAACTTTGACACCGGGTAGTTCTGCTCGTATGAGATCGGCATTATTGAGCACTCCTACAAAGGCAACGTTAAATCGTTTAGCCTGTTCAATAACAAGGGCTGGATTAGTACCGGCAGATGAAATTGCAATAACGCGAAATTTATCTGAGTTGGCTGAAATTATCTCTAACCCTTGCCGCCCGATTGAGCCAGTGGAGCCAAGAATTACTACATCACGCATTTATCGATCCAGAAGGTTTTGTGTCGGTGAGTACTTCTCGCCCGAACGACGCTTAGCGATTGCACTTAAGGCCTCTAAAACAACGCGATTAGCAAGAATTGCGGTGATGTCGGCGTTATCAAATGCCGGTGCAACTTCAACTACATCGATTCCGACAACTGGAAGCTCAAGGCATATGCGACGCACTGATTCAAGGAGTTCGCGACTAGTCATTCCACCTGGCTCTGGCGTGCCTGTTCCTGGTGCCATGCCAGGATCAACAACATCGATATCAACGGAGAGAAAAACTCCATCGCAGCCATCGGTGAGTGTTGCAAAGCTTTCATCTAAAACCGTATTTAATCCCCTGTGATGAATCTCAGTCATCTCATATGAGCGCATCCCTTGATCGCGCATCCAGTCGAGCGTCTTAGCATCTGGCCAATAACCACGAAGACCAAGTTGTAAGAAGCGGTCCCCGCGCACTGTGCCAGTTTCAATTAAGCGTCGCATAGGTGTGCCGTGGCCAATTAATGCACCAAATTGATCTTCACCTGTATCGGCGTGGGCATCAAAGTGAATCATTGAAATCTTACCTAGACCGCGATGGCGTGCAATGCCTGCAACATCGGCCGATGCGATTGAGTGATCTCCACCAAGAATTACTGGGATTGCACCTGCCCGTGAAATCTTTTCGGTCGCTTGAGCCAAGAGTTCAAGAGAGGCGATGAGATCTCCACCAGGCATTAATAAATCTCCAGCATCCACGACCTTCATCGCCTGTAATGAATCGATGCGCAGCGCTAAATGTGGACGCTGGCCATCATGGGGCAGATAATCCCCTCCACGTATTGCTTGTGGACCAAACTTTGCACCCGAGCGATGCGATGTGCCGCTATCAATAGGTGCACCAACGATGACTACGTCGGCATCGGCATATGTAGAGAGGACATCTAAGTCACAGCGCTCGATGCCAAGAAATGTAAAGTCTGGGCCATACATATTGCCGTGGTTGCTCATGCCTTAAGAATAGGCGCAAAGCTTTAGGAATCGAAACCCAAACCCAACAAATCAAGGAGTCGAAGCCATAGATTGCGCTTACCCTGCTTTTCATCGGCTCGATTAATAGACCATTGTGTAAGGCGAATAAAGATAAAGCGAAATGGCTCAGGTGGAAAAGGCCACGGTTTTTTTCGAACCATCGTAAGACGAGTTCGCTCGTTATCAACACCATCTAAAAGATCAAGCATTACTTGTGCGCCAAAACGAGTAGAGCCAACACCTAGTCCGGTATAGCCCATGACATATGCAACACGGCCGCCATATGCCTTTCCCCAAAATGGTGAGAAGCGAGAACATGTATCGATTGCACCACCCCAACCATGAGTGAATTTAATCCCTTTGAGCTGTGGAAATGTCTCTAAGAAGGCTTCGGCTAAATGCGCATAGGTTTGGGCATCGGATTCGTACTCTTGTCGTACCTTGCCGCGGAAGTTATATATCGCGTCATAACCACCCCATAAAATCTCATTATCTTTCGTCATTCGATAATAGTGGAACTGATTGCCGGCATCAGATAAGCCTTCGCGCTCTTTCCATCCAATAGATTCAAGTTGTTCGGGTGTCAATGGCTCGGTGACAAGTTGGAAGTCATAAACAGGGATAACGTATTTATGAGCGCTCCTTATAAGAGATTTAAATACGTTGGTAGCTAATCCAACTTTCTGTGCATAGACGCTTCCATATGGTGTATGAACAACCATTCCCTCTTTTGTGCGCTCTAACCATTCAACGTGGGTGTTTTCAAATATCTTTACACCTAGTTTTATACAGGCCCGCTCTAAGCCCCACACTAAGCGTGCAGGATCAACTAAGGCCGTTCCATCTGGATCCCAGAGTGAGCCTTTATAGAGCGGAGATTTAACCCGTGCTTGAGTTTGTTCACCACTTAAGAGTTCAACATTGTCACCAAATGAGTTGCGAAGACGTGCCTCTTCAACCATCGACTCCATCTGCCACTCTTCAATAGCAACTCGAAGCTCGCCATTCCATTCAAAGTTACAGTCAATGCCATATTTCTTAATCGTGGCTTCAATGCCATCTAAATTTTCGCGACCCATACGCTCGATAATCGCCATCTCATCTTTAAATCGGTTGTATCCATTCATGAATCCGTGGGTCAGCGAGTAACTACAGAAACCACCATTGCGACCAGAGGCACCTGCACCGGTTTCACGTTGTTCGAGCACAACTACTTCACGATCTGGGTTTTGCTCTTTAGCAAGCAGCGCTGTCCACAAACCTGTGTAGCCGGCACCAACAATACATAAATCAGTTGTGGCATCACCGATCAACGTTGGGTGTGGAAGTGGTTCAAGTGGATCTTCGTCGAGCCAGTACAACGCAGGCTGCATAAGGGAGAGATGTGTGAGAATGGAAGGGTCGATGGTTGCCATCGTGCTATCCGGCCTTGACCGGAATCACCCCTTCAATCACCACTAGAAGTTGGCCCGGGTCCTCCGGAACCTAACCCCATAACGCAGGCCTTCTTATAACAACCTGTAGTTCGCTATGGCTATGTAGAAACTTTAGCGTGCTTTGCGTCGATTTACGAGTTGCCCCGCTATAACAATGGCTAAAGCTAAGAAAAACATCGAAGAGCCGATCACATTTGCCTGTGCTGGAATACCACGTGCAGCGGCAACATAGACAAACTTAGGGAAAGTAATGAGCGTCCCCGAATTAAAGTTAGTAATAATGAAGTCATCGAATGAGAGCGAGAAGGCTAATAGAGCTGCCCCGGCAATTCCTGGTGCAACTAATGGCAAGGTAACTCGGCGAAAAGTTTCAAGCTCGTTGGCATATAAATCCATCGCAGCCTGTTCAAGACGTGGATCAAGAGATGCGATACGGGCTTTAACTGTGACCACAACGAAAGAGACACAAAACATAACGTGTGCAATTACGGTTGGCCAAAAACCGGGGTTGATTTTAAATACTAAAAAGAGTGAGAGCAGTGATGCACCTAGAACGATTTCAGGGGTAGCCATCGGCAAGAAGATAAGCAAATTAGAGGTAGAGCGGCCTTTAAATTGATATCGCCCGATAGCAAAAGCAATCATAGTTCCGAGAATTGTTGAGAAAATAGTTGCTAGTAAACCGATTTTAATGGAGTTTGCGAGTGCGTTACAGATCTGTGGGGCTCCACAAGGGTTTTGCCAATTGCTTAAAGTAAAGCCCTTCCAAATCAGATTACTCTTACCTGAATCATTAAAGGAGAATGCAAAGGTATATGCAACTGGAATAAAGAGATATGTAAAGCCAAATATCATATAAATGCGGAGTAGGTTTCGACCAAACCAGCGCGATAAACGAGCCTTAAACGGAATCGTTGGAATGGAGGCGTCCTTAATCTTTTGGCTCACACCAACTCCTCCGTTCCTGCTTTACGAATATATAAAGTAACAAGAATCAAGATCGCTGCCATTAAAGTAAATGAAAGAGCTGCAGCTGTTGGATAGTCAACAATTTTAAAGTAGCGCGATTCGATGACATTTCCAATCATCTTTGTATTGGGACTTCCCAAAATCGCTGCGTTTACATAGTCACCTGCTGCTGGAATAAAAGTGAGCAGTGTGCCGGCAACAACGCCTGGTAATGACAATGGAACTGTAACTCTGCGGAAAGTTGTTATGCCGTTTGCATATAAATCACCAGCTGCCTCAATTGTGCGTGGATCAATACGTTCAAGAGATGCATACAAAGGCAGTGTCATGAAGGGTAAAAAGTTGTACGTCATACCGGCGACAACGGCGATCGACGTGGATGTAATAGTGGTCTGTTGGCCCATTAAGTGCAGATTACGTAGCGTTGGAACGAGAAAACCCTCTTCACCCAATATCTGTTTCCAGGCGATAGTTCGCAGCAAGAAGGATGTGAAGAATGGTGCAACTACTAAAACAAGGAGAATATTTTTAAACTTTCCAGATTTAAAGGCGATGGCATAGGCCAGAGGGTATGCGATGGCTAGTGCAAAAACTGTCGCCAAAGTTGCATAGATAAATGAGCGGGCAAACTGCTCGCGGTTATCTAGAAAGGCATTGATGTAGTTACTGAATGCAAAACTCTGTTCGTATTGGCCTGTATCTCCTCCGGCAATTGGAGTCTGCGTAGAGGTTTGGGCTAAATTTACAATCGGCAAGATAAAGAAGGTAAAGAGAAATGCAAAACCTGGAAAGAGCAACAGGTAAGGAACGCGTACCTTTGGCACGGTAATGCTCATTACTCTTTATTCATCTAACTGCTCTGGATTTACTTCAGTGCCAGCCTCGATATCTTCATCTCCACGTAGGCCAAATGTAAAGCTTGACTCCCATGAGATAACAACCTCTTCACCCTTATTAAATGGTGGGACACCATCATCGTTTTGCTCAAAGACCATGAGCTCCTGTCCCCATGGCATTGCAACTACGTACTGAGTACTCACGCCAATGTATGAAACATCTTCGATGTGCCCGCCAGTGAGCGTGTTTCCGCGAAGGGCCGATCCAGTACGTGAGATGCGGAACTTCTCTGGGCGAATACCTGCATAGAGCGAGCTATCAACTGCGTGAGAGCGCGCCTTGGGCATTGAAATCTTCTGACCAAAGAGATTGATAACTAAGTTATCGCCATCATTGCCATCGATTTTTCCCTTAATAAGATTTGATTGACCAAGAAAGTTTGCGACAAATGCTGTCTCTGGATCATCGTATAAATCAGCTGGGGTACCCATCTGTTCGATCTTGCCCTCGTTCATAACGGCGATCGTGTCGGCCATGGTCATGGCCTCTTCTTGATCGTGAGTGACGTGCACGAAAGTGAGTCCAACTTCGCGCTGGATCCATTTAAGCTCAATCTGCATTTGGCGCCGCAGCTTTAAATCAAGTGCACCAAGTGGCTCATCCAATAAAAGAAGTGCTGGGCGATTAACAATGGCACGGGCCAGAGCAATGCGCTGTTGCTGCCCACCCGATAACTGTGTCGGCTTTCGCTGCGCTAAATGTGGGAGCTCAACAAGGCTAAGAACCTTATCCACTTGCTCTTTTACATCTTTCACTCCACGGCGGCGCAGACCAAAGGCGATATTTTCAAAGATAGTTAAATGCGGAAAGAGTGCATAGTTTTGAAAGACGGTATTAATCGGGCGCTGATATGGGCGTGTAGTTGTAATATCGGTTTCACCTAAGTGAATACTGCCAACTGTTGGCTCCTCTAAACCTGCAACCATACGTAGCGTTGTTGTCTTGCCGCAGCCCGACGGACCAAGAAGTGCAAAAAAAGATCCTTTAGGAATCGTTAACGTTAAATCATCAACGGCCGTAAAATCACCGTATGACTTAGTGATGCGAGTTAAACGTAAATCTCCCCGAGCTGCAATTGGATCTAGGGCCACTAGTTACCTTGTGCCTTTTGGAAGGCCTCTGCCCACTTTGTTTCCTCATCGGGAGTCAGAGAGCGGAAAACTTTCAGGCGTGAAGCTGTCTTTTCGGTTGGGAAGATGTACTCACTGGTTGCAAGCTCTGGTGCAATCTTTTCCATCTCGGCCTGTGCCCCCTTTACTGGGCAGACATAGTTAACGTAGGCGGCGACTTCGGCGGCAACGGCCGGATCGAAGTAATAGTTAATGAGTTTTTCGCCATTTGCCTTGCCGGCAGGAGATGCTGTTGATGGAATCATCAAGTTATCACCTGAAATTGTGCCGCCTGACTCTGGAATTGCGAAGTCAAACTTGCCCTCATTTTCACTGGCCAGAATGAACATATCTCCAGACCAACCGATAACCGCTGTTGCATCTCCAGAAGTTAGATCTTCGGCATATTCATTGCCCTTTACGCCGCGAATCCAACCATCGGCGATTTTTTTGGACATGAAGTCAACGGCATTCATAAATTGATCTTCAGTTACCTTTGTAATATCGACTCCTTGTGAAAGGAGAATTATCCCAATGGTGTCTCGCATTTCACTTAAGACAACGATTTTGCCCTTGTTTTCTGGAGAAAAGAGATCCTCGATTGTTCGAATACCCTTTGGATTCTTCTCAGTGTTCCAGCCAAAGCCAGCCATGATGCCCTGCCACGTCAGTGATGATTCACGGCTGGGATCATAGGAAGGAGATTTAAGTGAGTCGAGAATATTTCCATGATTTGGAATATTTGCTAGATCAAATTTCTGTGCATAGCCAAGGCGTATCCAGCGCGCTGCCATCCAGTCTGTTGGAGTAACAACGTCATAACCAATATCTTCGCCTAATTTAAGTTGGGCTTGAACTTTTCCAAAAAACTCATCATTATCGTTGTAATCTTCAAAATATTGGGCATCGATTCCCGTTTGAGTTTTAAATTTTTCAAGAGTTGGATACGTCTTGCTCTTTTCATCAAAATCTAAGTAGAGAGGCCAGTTGCCCCAGCGCACTGAGTTCTCAGCAGTTGCACTGTCGCCACCGCCACCACCGCATGCAGCTAATAAACCTGCAGCACCTAATCCACCTGCACCTGCTAATACGCTACGACGAGAAATACCAGCGCCTAGAATTGAACGCGCCTCAGGTGAAAGTGATCGCTCTACTGCCATGGTGATGTACTCCTTAGTGATTTAAGAGGTTATGGCGCAAATTCTATGCCCCAAGATTGCTCATGACATGCTTTATTCGTGTGTAATCTTCAAAGCCATAGGCCGATAAATCCTTGCCGTAGCCCGAGCGCTTAAAGCCACCATGTGGCATTTCGGCGACGACAGGGATATGGGTGTTGATCCAGACACAGCCAAAATCAAAGGCCTTAGCCATGCGCATCGCACGGCCGTGGTCTTTGGTCCAGACACTAGAGGCTAGGCCGTAGTCAACTCCATTTGCCTTGGCAACTGCATCGGCCTCATCGCTAAACTTTTGAACGGTGATGACGGGTCCGAAGATCTCACTTTGAATCATCTCATCATCTTGGCGAAGGCCGGCCACAACAGTTGCTGGAAAAAAGAAGCCTGGTCGGTCAAGGGCGCTGCCACCGGTCATTACCGTTGCATGCGATGGCACACGATCTAAAAAGCCGGCCACTCGTGCTAATTGATTGGCGTTATTGACCGGGCCCAAGAAGACATCCTCATCGGGTGCTCCAATAGCAATGGCCTTGGCTTGTTCTGTTAAGAGGGCCACAAAATCCTCATAGACAGATTCTTCAACAATAACGCGAGTAGCTGCCGTGCAGTCTTGGCCTGCATTGAAATAACCTGCGATCGCGATAGCTTCGGCTGCGGCCGGCAAATCTGCATCGGCAAATACAACTACAGGTGCCTTGCCACCCAGCTCAAGGTGCACGCGTTTTAACTGAGTAGCTGCCGATTGCGCCACTTGAATTCCAGCACCAACTGAGCCGGTAATGGAGACCATATCGGGGCGCTTGTGTTCAACAAC
>Ga0209597_1000854_pt1 | contig 19994 bp, 18 predicted proteins | sample M_140625_MF_Meta_FD_187316 | JGI IMG/M metagenome (GOLD analysis project Ga0209597, IMG submission 187316) | Freshwater microbial communities from Lake Montjoie, Canada to study carbon cycling - M_140625_MF_MetaG (SPAdes) (version 2) | ecosystem: Environmental > Aquatic > Freshwater > Lake... | reverse complement strand
CCGCTTCGGCGGTGTTTTTTATTATACCATGTGTAGATTCTGCCTTGATATTTTTCTAAATGTAGGTTCATCTAATCTAACACCAGTCAATTCTTCTACCAACAATCCATCGTTATTTTGATTTATAATAGTAATTTTCCTAGAATTATCTGACACGATAGCACCACTATTATTTGTTGATGATAAATCTTGGTTCAATGATGTGGCGGCAGAAACTTCCGATCCTGTATTGTTTTCAGAAGGCACATCTTTCGCTTGTGGTACATCAGATAAAGTATCATTATCTAATGGAGCTTTTTCATCCTTAGTTGTAGGAACTTCACTAACTGTTGGTACACTTTTTACTTCGGGGGATTGATTAACTTCTGGATCACTTGTTGTTATTGGTTTAACAGGTTGTGAACTAACAGTAGAAGCAGCACCAATAGTTTTCTCATTGATTTTTTCAATAACTTTAACTGCTGTGTCTACAGGTTTTTCTGCTACCACAGGAACTGCTGTCACTGGTGATTCTACAGGTTTTTCTACTGGTTGTGCAGGAACTACTGGTGCTGGTGCTGGAGTTTCACCACCAGTTGGCTTTTTCTTTGTACCGTCATCATTATAATATGGTGCCCATCTTTCATTCCATTCTCTTTCATTTTGTGCTGCTGCTTGTCCTGTTCCAATATAGTCCTTTTTTGAACGGAATTTGTCTACCATTCCAGAATTTTTACCTTTTTCAGGAACACTATATTCTTTTGTATCTTCTGCAATCTTTTTGACTTTCTTCTTACCACCCATATCCTGCATTGCTTTTTGCTTGGCTTCTTTTTCTTCAGGTGTGCCATCAGGCATATCCATTACGGCCTGAGCTCTTTGTTTGCCGTTTTTAATAATATCTTCTAAAGCTTCTCTACCACCAGATTTATCAATCAATTTTTCATTATCACCTGCAAGTATAGCTTGAGCTTCGGCTGGAGAAAGTGCTTTATCATCATCTTTATTATTGGCAAGTTTCTGTAATAGGAATGCTGCAACAAGAGGTAGAGCCAACAAACTAAGCATACCCGACACAGGACCTAAACGAATATATTTTAACCAACCAAATTTTTCTAAAAAAGCTTCCAAAAATTCTAAAGGATTAAATGCATCTCCTTCTTTTGACATGGTTAATTTTTTATTACCACCAACTACTTTTTTACCTGTAATTGCTTCAATTAATTCCCTATGCCATTTATCTTTTGTTTCTTTTGACTTATCACTTGCTTTAGATTTTTTATTTTCTTCATCATATGATTTTTTGAGAATATTATAAGTTCTAGCCAACACATCAGCTAGACCAGAACCCTTATTCATTCTCTTTTGTTGACCTTCAGATATAGAAGAATAGGTTGCTCTTTCTAAATTGGGTATTCCACCAATGCCTTTACCTTTTAGTTGTCTTAATTTACCACCACTTTCATCTTTTTCATCCTCATTGTCTCTATTTGAATTTCCATAACCTGTAAATCTTTCAATGTCTTCCTCACTTCTACCCATTTTACGACCAATAATAGCACCAACTTTATCTCCAACTAATTTGGTGACCATGTTTAATGGATCAAATTTGTCTTTTATAGTGGCAACTTTTGCTTTGAATTTTTCTGATAATGCTTGTTGAATAGCTTCACTTATTGGAGTGCCATCATTAAACCATTTTTGAAATATAATTTCTTTTAGTGGTCCTGTTCTAAAATCTTGTTGGCCAGCAAGTTTTCTTTTTTTTCTATATCTTCTACCCTTACCACTACCTTGAGATAATTGTGGACTATCCATAAAAACAACTTTTGGTGACACAGGATTCGTTTGTGCCTTTGAAGGTGAACCTAATTTTATTTTTTCTGCACTACTTGCTGGTCGACCATAAGCTCCTGTTTTACCCAAGATATACCAATATCCTTTACTTTGGAATGCTGTTGGGTCCCAAACAAAGATTTCATCTCCGAGTCTTTTAGTTATTGGTAGTTTGTTTGCCATCTAATTTAACCTATTGTGGATTCAACAAATGCAGGATAATCAGGTAAACCTTTAGAAGCCAAAATTCTTGGTTCTGATTTATTGCCTACTTTAGTTGTTTGTGAAGAATTATTAGTATAAGTAGTTGGTTGTTGTCCGTTCAATTTTAAACCTTGATTTTCTGCTAAAAGAACATCCAATTTTGATGAAACATTACCTGGAGTTACTGTAGCCATAGCCATTTGATTACCAGGATTTACTCTTGCGCCATTTTTTATTAATTCATAATGTAGATGTGGTCCCGTACTATCTCCTGTGTTACCACTTTTAGCTATTTCAGTTCCCTTTTCTACTTTGCTTCCTAATTTTACATTCATTTCAGATAAGTGTGCGTAAATACTTTGTGAACCATCATCATGTTTTATTTGAATTCGTTGACCATATCCTTGTTTTAGATTATTAGGATTTTCCCATCCGGCTTTAATAACTAATCCAGAATCAGTAGCAAATATTGGAGTTCCAATTGGAGCTGCAACATCAATACCTTTATGGTCTTTTGTTACACCATTCAAAGTTCTTGATCCAAATCCACTAGTAATTCTAACACCCGTTGGAGCTTTACCCATATTTGTTGCCGTAACTGGCGGTGGTGTTGGTGACGCAGAAGGAACTGAAGTAGGAGCTGATGCTACTGCTGTTGGGTTTTGAGATTCTTGTAATGGACCAAAACTAAATCCTTTTTTAGACAATGAATCTTTATATTGTGCAACTGTCATTTTCGCAATAGTATCATTATTTGAATTATTGAGTCTTGTAAATAATTTTCCCATTAGTTTATCATCATTACTAGGATCTAATACCATTTTAGCGGCACCGCCATTACCTAAAAAATGTACCATGTATATAGCTGCTTCAGATGGTTCTACACCCCTTGATGTTAATTGTTTTGTTTGATATTCTAATAAATTGCTTTGTAGTTTCTCTTGATTTTCAGGACTAAATTTTGTATTTGCCCAATCTTTACCAAATACTTTTTGAGCTTGTTCTTGTAATGTTACTGGCATAAATTGATATTTACCTGCGGCTGCACCACCGCCACCAAGTTTACTCTTACGGTCATTACCTAATTGAATCACTTCACCAATTGTCATATCAGTTAAATTTTTACTGTAGGATCCTTGGCCTGTGTATGATGCATTACCAACTTTAATTTCATTAGTGTTATTTTTATATTCACCGGCAACAGCATTCATTACGTTATAATTACCTTGAGATTCTGAAGCACCAACTTTTGATAAAACACCTACACCAACTGCTACGGCCGCAGCGCCAGTAGCAACAGCAACTCCTTTAGAAACAAATGATGATGATTTTGGTACCGCATTTATTGGAGCATTTGCAAGTGATGTAGTTTGAGGTGGAGTTGTAGCTTCTGCTTCTTTGGTAGAACTTTTTTTTGTTTTTTTATCAGTTTTGGTTTTTTCTTTTATTTTATTATTTTTAATTATATTGATTAAGTCTTGATGCCTTCTTTTATCTTCATTGAATGTTTCTTTTTCAAAGTTCTTGGCAAGTTGTCTGGCTAGTTTTTTCTTTTCATATGAGAGTTGAACAAGACTAGCTAATTTAACGGCAACATCAGTAACAGAATCACCTTTAGTTAATCGTTTGATTTTACCTTCTTCAACTGTAGCATAGAAGGCCGTATCTACACTACCTAATTTTCTGTTACCTGATGATTTGAGTGGTTTGATTTGGTCATTACCTTTCTTTCCACCAAGAAAAGAAAAAGCCTTCATGACCTTCATTTTACCTAAAACTTTTGCAATATTTCCCATGCCAAATTTCTCTTGCATTTTACCAAAACCATCTTTAGTATCTTCAGAAATGTCTTTTTGTGGTTTTGATTCGGCAGGCAATTTTACATCGACAGCTTCGTCTTTGGGTTTACCAAGAGCTACCGCTTCTGCTTTGCTGGCCGCACGGCCAAATGAACCTTCTTTACCAGAAACAAACCAGTAACCCTTACCTCCAAATGCAGTAGGGTCCCATGCAAATGTTTGTTTATTGACTTTTCTTGTTATCATTTAGCGTTTTGTCTTTGCTTAATTTTTTCATTTTCTTCTTCAATGTATTGTATAAGCATAGCAACGTAAATTTCACGCTCCCAAGGTATCATATTTTCAAGTTCAAACAAACTATATTTGTGGTGCTGCATCAATGAAAAGTTTGTTTTGTAGTAATTCTTCAGATTGTCATGACGAAATGTTAGGCGAAAAAAGAGTCTAGACCCTCCACATGAATAGTATGATGAAAGCCACATTTTTTACAATCTACTTCTATACTCTTATTTAACTTTGGTAGATTATTGAAGAAGTTTTCTATTTTGTTAAACTGATCCTGGTTCAATGATTCGATGAACTCAATAATCTCATCTGGTTCTGATTCAGATGCATAGTAATATTGTTCACCATCAAAAATGTATTCAACACTTTCAGCAATCATATCAAAGGCCATATCAGTAACACTTTCAAACTTATTGGCACGTTCTAAAACAGAGAATTCTGGATATTTTAGTTTAACACTAATTTTATCATTGAGTTGAATAACATCATCTACAACATTAGTCATATCTGGTTGTATTTCTAAAACATTTAATTCAACATCCATTAAATTGCCACAAACTTTTTCTTCAACCTCATTTTCACATCGGTATCTATTTTGAACTACTTCACCAACAGACCTAGCTCGGAGATTGATGAAGTAAAATTCAACATCAATGATAGGTAATTTATCAATAACAAGGTCTTCGGTCAATGTACAATTATGTAACACTTGTCGAATGTTTCTTTCGATTGTTTCTTTATCGTCAGATTCCATGGCCATCATCAAATTTCGTTGTTCTTTTACTAAGAAAGGTCTAAAGCGTATTTTCTTTTTTGATAATGGTAATTCAAGGTCATAGACCGGGGTATCAATTTTTGGTAAAGCCATTTTATTATCACTCCATTAAGTTAAATTTACAATTCCGAATTAGGATTATAATTACTAAACAAATTTTCAGTATATTTTTTTATTCCAGGGTATTTCAAACTGCTCTGCCAGTATGTATATGCAAATACTACAGTCAATTTGTGGTGTCCTTCTGTTGACCAATCCAAATCCAATTGATTTACAGTAATAGGATAAGCATCAATTAATTCAATTTTATAAGTTGGTGAATCAGTTACATCAAATTGTGTAACTGTAATTAGGCCGCTATACCCACCAAATATATCTTCATCATCACCATACTTATAATTTGGATTATATTTAAATGATGGCAACACATCTTCCATCCAAGCATCAAAAAAGTACTTTGGACTCATATCATCAGAAACAATAAATGTAAGATTTAAATCGTTAAATTGTACTTGATAAGGGAATTTTTCAACAGGATTTGAACCAAACTTTTGTTCTGCTGTTGCATATGTTCGAGAAGGTAGTTCAGCAGTTTCACAACGTAACCTTAAATCTGCAGCTCGAATTCCTCCATAATTCTTTGACATAATCTCAACTTCAAACCGGCTTGGTCTAGCCAAATCAGTTTTAAAACTGTTCTTAAATTCTTGGAATTTACTAACTGCCATTTTGATTATTCCTTATTTCGTGTACCGAATCTTGCCACACCGTTTTGGCTGTGGCACCCTTAAACTGTTGAACAGGCAGCAAAGTTGCCACATCCCATTCATTTGGTTGAACGGCAAGTATCTTTGACCTGATATGACTGTTCAAATATCGTTTAATACAAGGCCGAAACGCTTTAAACCGCTTGGATGCGCTTAAAATGTCATAACTGACTCTCAACCTTTTAATCCCGTCCTCATCACCATGAATTGCGAAAGGCATCAATTTACCTAAAAATGCCACTCTATACTGTATTGGCAAATAATGTAGGTTAAGTCCTAAAAACCCATCTGTATGTTTTTCTAATGTCAATACCAAAGGGAATTTATCATAATAATCCAAATCATCTTTACCTTTTGGATCATAATAAAAGTAATATAGATTACCTAAGATGAACCGATTCATATTTCTATGTTGTTCGGTTTTAATTCCTGTTGCTAACTTAACTGGATTTTTTAACTCAGCAATTTTTTTCAATAACCAAGCATAAGATTCTCTTGTGGACATTTTAAGTCCTTGAGATTTTCTTGCGGCTGTTATTTCAGTTAATTTAGATGTCATTCAGTTATTTAGTTACAGACCTAGATGGTCTTCCGTAATCAATTTGAATTCCCATCCACGGTCTAAGCAATATTCGTTAGCTGCTTTCCATTTGGCTTGATTGACACCCCACGTTTTAACTTCATTGATAAACTGTTTTGTTTTTCTTTTTTGTGGATCAGGTTGTGCCGTTTGTTTCTTCGGTTTAACCTCAAGCATCATAGTTGATAATTTATTGTCTTTAGTCCTAAATTTGACCAGAAAGTCTGGAAAGTAACGGTGCCAGCGATTATCTACAGGTGATATATAAGGAATATAGAGTTCTTCTGATGCCCATGTTATAATAGAATCATTATTATCTAACCACGACATTACTTTAACTTCCCAAGATGAGCGATATACTATGTTGGTGGGGTCGCCAACATACTTTTCTGGGTGTTTTGGTTTAAATAGTCCTGAATATGCCATAAATAGTATGTATACCAAATTTAAGAGAAAAAAATGGCAGATATAAAAATAGCAGATATAAAAATAGCGGACCTCAAACCAGGAAATTTACCACAATATAAGGGTCCATTAAGTAAACTTGATGCTAGAAGTAATGATTTAACTGTGGTTAAGTATCCTAGTGATTTGGGAAATGCAACTTCAGGAAAAAATAATAAGAATCATTGGGTTTCTTTTAGGATTTATGATATTGAACCAGCTGGTCTTTTAGATGAAAAAAGAAATAGTTCCGGTCAAGCTACGTTGGCATTACCAACTGCAGGCGATGTTGCTACAGCTGTGGGGGGTTTTACTACAACCGTCGGATCTTTGGCAAGTAGTACAATTCTTGGTGAAGCAGTTAAAATTTCAGGCGACGGCATTAAATTATTAGGTGATGCTTTAAAAACTGGGTTTTCATTATCACCACAAATTAGTTCAATAAAATCTTGTATTTCTCTTTATATGCCAGACACTTTAAATGCGACATATGATGCTAATTATGAAGAAATGAGTTTGACTGCCGATTTGGGTCAAACAATAACAACACTTAGGGCAATAGATAGTTCATTAGGTAGTTTAAAACCAGGAGGTAATTCTATTGGTACCAATCCAGCCGTTCTACAAGCTATACAAGGAACTTTAGGTGGTAAAATATCAGGACTTGGAATTAACTCAGATAATTTAACCACATTATTACAAAGAGCTCAAGGTTTTGCTTTAAATCCTCAATTACAAATGGTTTATCGTGGTACAGGTCTAAGAAGTTTTCAATTATCATTCACATTCACACCAAAATCACCAAATGAAGCACTTCAAGCAAATAATATTATTAATCAATTTAGATTTTATTTTTCACCAAGTTTAGCACAAAGAATCGGTTCAATAACTCAATCAACTACAAATAGTATGTTTTTAGTACCACCATCTGTATTTGAAATTGAATTTTATGTTAATGGTAAAGAAAGTGTAAATTTACCTAGATATGGTCGTTGTGTTATGACTGGTTTAGATATAAATCATGCGCCGAATGGTTTTGCGGCTTATGATGATAGTTCGATGGTACAAACAACATTACAAATGTCATTCAAAGAAATGGATATTCTCACAAGAGATAATTTCGAGGATGAATCTAATTCAAGAAGGTAACTATGTTATATTTCGATACTTTTCCCTTAGTTGTTGCTACAGATTATAAAAATAATGCTATTTTATTGACCAATCTCATGGCCAGAGTGGACATTATACCATCACTACTTAGAAATCCATTGTTATTTTATTCATATGACTTGAAAGAAAGTGATAGACCAGATATACTAGCACACAAATACTATGATGATTCAAATAAATTTTGGATGATTCTTTATGCCAATGAAATTATGGATCCTTTATTTGATTGGCCTTTGACTTCTCAACAATTCGATGCTTATTTAAAAAGTAAGTATAGTGTAGCTGCTGGTGGTGATGCATTTGTTCTTACATATACTACAAGTACCATAAAAGAATATAGAAAAACAATTACAACTTATGATAGCACATCATTAGAAACTACAACAAAAACTGTTGTGGTCGATTTGACTACATATAATAGTATAACAACAGGTTCAACTACAAAATCATTTGGTACTGGTAAAGCTTCTGTAACTAGAACAATATCAAAATCCGCTGTCAGTATCTATAACTATGAAGTGGAATTAAATGAAGCAAAACAGAATATTAAATTAATTAATTCTTCATATAGTAATCAACTTGAAAATGATTTGAAAACATTGATGGCTCAATAAAATGGCAGGCATAAAAAGTCAATTAGATTATTCATTAACGAATCTGACGTTATTAACTTCGGTTACCACGTTTGACTTAAAAAATACTATGCAAGAGATATCTTATAATGAAGATATATTTAATAATGTATTATCCGGTTATGTAATGATAGTTGAAGCTTCAGGTTTTATTGAAACATTGGCTATAAATGGTACTGAGTTTCTTCGATTGACTTTTAGTAAGTTTGGTGATAGAAATAATCAAATAGACAAACTATTTCGTGTTTACAAAGTAGGTAAAAGAAAGCTTGAAGGTACGATGTATAAAGAATCGTATGTTCTTTATTTCTGTTCAGAAGAATTATTACTATCTGAGCAATACAAAATTAGTAAAAGATATAAAAACCAATTAATTTCAGATAATGTTAATGATATATTAAATAATTATTTAAAAATACCGAACAATAAAAAAGGTACTATTGAAACTACTTATGGTAAATATGATTTTCTCATACCAACATTAAAACCATTTGATGCTATTAATTGGTTGACAAATTATGCTAGACCTAACCCACAAAATCCTGGTGCTGATATGTTGTTCTATGAAGATAAGAATGGATTTCAATTTAGGTCATTACAAAGCTTGATGAAACAACAATCATATTATACCTATACATATAAACCAAAGAATATTAATAGTAAAGATTTAAATACTGATGCACATAATGTAATAACATATGAGTTCTTAGATTCTTTTGATACATTAAATGGTATTACTTCAGGCACCTTTGCAAATCAATTAATATCTCTTAATGTATTAACACGGTCAAAGAAAGTAACTAATTTTAATTATGACACATATCAAAAAAGTGCCAAGAATTTAAATCCTTATGGTATTATTGATGATTCAACAAATAGAAATGGTGATAACTTAAGCCAAACTCCACAATCCATGTTAAAATTAATATTTTCTAATTTTGATAGTGGTACTAATTCGTATGTTGCTGGAGTTCCGGGTGCATCAGGAAATGATATATATGCTGAGACATTTGTTCCTTATCGAACAGCACAACTAGGATTGGCCAACTATACAAGATTAAGAATATCTGTACCAGGAGATTGTAATTTGACTGTAGGTCGTGTTCTCACATTTAATTTAACATCGAGAAACACAAAAAACAACGGTGCGCTCGATAAATATTACTCTGGGAATTACTTTATTACTGGTGTTCGCCATATTATTGATTTAACTAGATTTAGAACTATATTAGAAATAACAAAAGAAAGTGTGCCAACTCCATACCCAGCAAATAGTAATAAATCTCCTTTGTGGTCCAATTCAGTAAAAGGAATTATATAATGAGTAAAGGTGTGAACAACCATAATTTTGCCGGACTTAATGGTTTTGTTTGGTGGATGGGTGAGATTGTAAATAGATTTGATGACTTAGGATTAGGTCGTTGCCAAGTAAGAATATTTGGTTGGTATGGTGATGAAATTCCAGTTGAAGATTTACCTTGGGCTTTTCCAATGATTCCAATAAACAACACAAGACATTTTGAAGCCCCATCATTAGGTGAATGGGTTGTTGGATTTTTTATGGATGGTGATTCTGGTCAATTTCCTATCATGATGGGTGTTATACCTGGAATTAAACAAGACAATGATTACGAATAAAGGATAAAAAATGGCGGCGTTCTCAGTAAAAGTACCTAAGATGATACCTGTTCCAGGAAAATATGGAAAGTTAAAAGAGCCAAATCCACCAAAAATTGTGGCAGAAGCTGATAAAATAATAGCAGGATTACCCACAGTTCCAAAAATAGCTAGAGGCTCAATTGCAAATACTTCAATTGCACTATCAAATGCTGAAATATGGCACATTTGTGACCCAAAATCACGAATTGCTTTTACATTAGCAACAAAAAATTCTGAATTAAACCAAGTTATACAAGAAATTAGAGATAAAATTGTAACTGCATTAGTTGGTGATGGAACAAGTCCTGTTATAACGGCAATTAAACAATTTATAAAAGATGCTTTAGCAGTTTTAAAAGTAATTCAAAATACATTGACTTATATTAATGAACAAATTCTAGCAGCAAAAGAACTTATTGCTGAAGTAAATTTTTTTGTTAATGTTGTTAAAAGTTTACCACAAAGAGTTGCTGCTACTTTGACACAATGTTTAGCTTTATTACAAAATGCTTTAAAAAAGGCAACAACATTTGTAGCAGGTCCTGAATTGACAGATTTGATAACAACAACTAAAGATATTATCAATCAATCAAATCAAGCTGTGGCAGGAGTTAACGGATTAACTACAGATTTAAATAACTTACAAACAAATTTAGCATCTGTTCCTTCTGCATTATCATCTGGAATTGCTTCTGCTTCAACATCACTCACAGCAAGTTTGAATAGTTTTACAGGTAATGTTACAAATATATCAGCTGCAATTACCGATGGTAATGGAACACCACTTGCTCAAATAAGTAAATCGAGACCTTAATCATGGCAGATAATATTTACGGAAGTACATGGACTACATCCGCAAACACACAAGTAGGATCATACCCATACATTAACTTTACTCAAACTGAGGCAGGTCATATGGATATGAAAGATGATACGCCGGGTAGTGAGTCCATGAGGCGCCAGCATGGTACAACAGGTACATATGAACATTGGTATGCTAATGGTGATGCTGATGCTGTGGTTAAAGGAAATAATTTTGTAGTTATTGTAAAAGATAATAATGTTTCAATTCGAGGTGTTTGTAATATTGAAGTATATCAAGATTGTAAACTTACTGTTCATGGAGATATGATATCAGAGATAGACGGAAGTTTAAAGGCAAGTGTTGGTGGAAAATCACACATACATACTGCTGGTAGAGTGGATTTGTCAAGTGATGGTGATATTAATATTACTGCTGGTTCTGGAGATGCACTAACTGGACTTGGTGGTGGTACTATATTTTTAAATAGTCCAGCAGATGTAGTTGTTAGTGGTGACCTTCGTGTACAAGGCGCAATCACAGCCACATCTATATCATCTAAAACAAATGTTACTGCTGGGTTTAAAGTTTTTGCTACTGGTGGATTAGAAACATTAGGTGGTGTAAATGTTGGTTGTGTAACGCCAGGACCTTATGTTCCAACAGGAATTTTAACTTCTACTGTATCGATGAATGCGCCGTTATCGTTTCAAGGAATTTCATCATCAATTTTAGGATTTGATTTAATGAATACACTCATATTTACTGGTCATACACATATTTCCACTAAACCAGGTACCCCTACTACTCTTAGTCCAACTCCAATGCTTACAGGTTAATATATTATGCCAACAGTAAATAATACTACGGGTGTATATTCCGTACTAAATTATAATTTTAGTGACCCAAATGGGTATATACAAGTAATGGATGCAAATACTCAGTCACATATGAATTCTATGCCTGCTTTCATTACTGAATGGCAAGCCACAGATATTAAAAATAGTGATGTTGGTGGATATTATTATAATTCTGTTGCACCTGTGACACAACGTATATGGAATACTGCAAATTCAATTATGTCAATAACTGCTAATGTTGCAAACCTAAACACAAATTCGGCAATTTATATAGCTGCATCAACTTTGGCATCTACATCAAATACATTTTTGATTCACACAAACAGGTTATCAAATGTTGATCCTTTTGGAGGTCAAGATATTGACCAACCGTTCTATCTAAATGCTTTAAATTTTGGTAGAATGGCAATGTATGTTACCAATCAAACTGATGGTATTATTAATACTTCACCAATAATGGGTAGTTTTACTAGCCTCTTAGTTACACCACAATTGACTGCGAATTCTAATACTATTAATACTTATGTCACATTAATATCTGGTAGTATCACAACAGAAACAGATATTGAAACTGGATTAACATCAAATACATCAAATCTAACAAATTTACAGCTTACTCAAATTTATTCGGGATTAGCAAACACAAACAATTTGATGGGTGGCAGAAGAAATGCTGATGTAACTTATTATAATAATCTAAGGAATTTTGTAAATAACTACAATACCGTAAAGGCCATTGGTAATTTAAGTGAAACAGAAAAATACTTGGCGAACAATTTTATAGGAACACAAAAACTCATTACAAGAATTAATTCCTAATAGCGTATAAATAAAGAATGGCAAACTTACAAAAAATATACTCTGATTTAGATTTAACTTTTAAAAAGTTACCTGTAACCAATGATGTTGCTTTAAGTTATGATGAACAGGCTGTGGTTCGTTCTGTTAGAAATCTACTATTAACTGGTTTCTATGAGAGACCTTTTCAACCAAATATAGGTTCAAACTTAAATAAATTGTTATTTGAGCCTGCTGACCAGTTAACCTCAAATTTGATTCAGAGTGAGGTCAGAGATGTGATTTCTAATTTTGAACCAAGAGTTACAGTTAATACAATCAATGTGACAATATCACCAGATGAAAATTCATTCAATTTAAGTATGACTTTTTTTGTGGGTAACAATACAAGAGCAACCACAGTCACTTTACTTCTTCAAAGGTCAAGGTAATGGCTTCAAATACAAATATAAACATCACACAATTAGATTTTAGTTCAATCAAATCTAATTTTATCACTTATTTACAATCTCAAGACACACTTAAAGATTATAACTTTGAAGGTTCATCAATGTCCGTTTTACTGGATGTTTTGGCATACAATACACAATATAATGCTTATTATTTGAACATGGTTGCCAATGAGATGTTTCTAGATTCTGCTTTACAAAGAAGTTCTGTTGTTTCTCATGCCAAATTGTTAAATTATACACCAAAGTCTGCTATCGCTCCTTCGGCCGTAATATCTTTGATTTTTAGTGGTACTGCAAATACAGCCTTTACACTACCTAAATTCACTAATTTTACTTCTGAAGCAATCGATGGTGTAAACTATAACTTTGTGACAGTAGATGCCAAATCAAATAATGCAACAAATAGCACGGCAACTTTTAATAATGTTACAATTAAACAAGGCATTCCTGCTTCTTATAGATATACAGTCAATGGTACTACCAATCCTTCATACAAATTTCAAATACCGGATGCAACGGTTGACACAACAACTATTGAAGTTTCAGTTCAAGTTTCATCAACTAATACTTCATCTACTATATACAATTCAGCTTCAAATTATCTAACATTAGACTCAGCCTCTACTGTATATTTCCTACAAGAGTCTTTAAATGGAAACTATGAAATATACTTTGGTGATGGTGTTATAGGAAAATTATTATCGGATGGTAATATAGTTAATATTACTTATGTTGCGACTGATGGCACAATGGCTGCCGGCGCAAACAACTTTGTATTAATGGATTCTATATCAGGTTACACAACACTACAAATATTCCCTGTGGTTCCAGCATCAACTGGTGGTGCCAAGGAAGGTATTGATTCTATTAAATTTCAAGCACCTAAAGCGTTCTCATCACAAGGCCGTGCGGTAAGTAAGAGTGATTATATTACTGCTATTCAACAAAACAGTTTAGGTTATTCATTTGATGCAGTTAATGTTTGGGGTGGAGAAGAAAATGATCCACCAATCTATGGACAAGTATTTGTTTCGATAAAACCAGAAGGATCTTATAGTCTAACTGCAACACAAAAACAAAGAATTATTTCTGAAGTTATCAACCCAATTTCAGTAGTAACAGTTACGCCTACAATAGTGGATCCTGATTACACATATCTTAAATTGGTTGTTAATTTAATATACGACCAAACTAAAACAACACAAACAGCTTCACAGATTAGTGAAGGAGTAAAGTCTGCTATACAAACATTTGGTGATAATAATTTAAATACATTCAATTCAACATTCAATTCATATGATTTATTAACTGCTGTTCAAAATTATAACTCATCGATAATTTCAAGTGAATATAAGTTGCAGTTACAGAAAAAATTCTTACCTAATTTAACTAATCCAACCACATACAATTTATATTTTGATGTGCCATTACAGACAAATAGATACACGACTGGTATCAGTAGTTATCCGAGTATGTCATTCAGAGATACAGAAAATCTTTCTACAATTATTGAAGGTGTCTATATTGAAGAAGTGCCTTCATCTACAAATTCAGTAGAATCTATTTCTGTTATTAATCCTGGGTTTAGTTATACAGCAACACCAATTGTAACAATCTTAGGTGATGGTACTGGTGCTACCGGTTATGCTGTGCTTTCTGGAACTGGTCGTATAACAAGTATTGTTATTGATAGTGGAGGTAATGGTTACACTAGTGCATTAGTAGTAATTACTGCTGCTGACGGTGATACTTCGGGTAAAAATGGTGCTGCAGTTGCTAATTTGTCTGGTCGATATGGTACATTGAGAACTTATTATAATAATACAAGCCAAGTTAAAACTGTAATAAACTCTAATATAGGTACTGTAGACTATCAAACTGGTACAATTACATTAAATTCTTTTGCGCCTTATGATGTTGCTGATCCATTAGGCCAATTCTCAATTATAGTAACACCAAGTTCATCAATCATATCTTCATCATACAATAAAATTATTACAATTGATCCTTTCGACACACAATCGATAACAGTTAATGTTATATCCAAAACATGATAGAGTCTGGTCAAAAAACATCTTTATTAATACCATCACAATTACCTGAATTTATTCGGGATAATCCTGACTATTCAAATTTTGTATTGTTTTTACAAGCATATTATGAATGGTTAGAAGAAACAAATAACGTTACTGAACGCACTAAAAATTTATTAAATTATAAAGATGTTGATGAAACAACTACTAAATTTTTAAATTATTTTTATAATGATTTTCTTTCTTATTTTCCAAAAGAAATTTTAGCAGATAAACAAAAAGTCATTAAAGTTGCTAAAGAACTATATCGGTCTAAAGGTACACCAGCTTCATTTCAATTTTTGTTTAGAGTTTTATATAATACCGATGTTGATTTTTTCTATACAAAAGATGCGGTATTAAAAGCATCCTCAGGTAAATGGTATGTTGCTAAAAGTTTAAAATTGGCTAGTGGTAATCTAAATTATTTGGAGACTAGTCAATTAAGAATTATAGGTGAAACAACTAAATCAATTGCAACTATTGAAACGGCAATAATAACTGGTACCAAAGCTGAAGTTTTTATCTCCAATATTGAACGATTGTTTCAATCTGGTGAAATTTCTAGGGTTGTAGATTCAAATAATCGAGATGTATACTTCAAAGATGGTGTTATAGTTGCGTCCACCACAGCAGGCGCAACGATACTAAGGTCCAAAATAGTTGGTCAGATTAGTCAAGTAAAAATAAATCCAGATTTTAGGGGCCTTCTATATCGTTCTGGTGATCCGGTAGTTATTGAAGGTGGATTAAATTCACCCACAGGTTTGGGGGCAACTGCTGTTGTGGGAACTACCACTTCAGGTTCTATAGAACGGATTAACTTAATAAATGGTGGATTTGGTTTTCGTGCGAATCCAAATTCTGAAATTGAAATAACAAATGGTGGTGGCGCCACCGCAGTAGTTGGTAGTTTAGATCCAAGCGCAGCAAATTCAGCTGTCGTGACTATTCCCTCAGATTCTATTGCAATTAGAAGATTAATAACAATTGGAAACACAAACTATAATTTTGCTAATATAGCAACTTCAAATGCAATCACAACTTTAGCAAATGCATTAACCTTCATTACATTCACAACAAATCCTGTTTCTTCTGTAATTCTAGGATCGTCCGGTGGCGGTATTACAGTTACACCTACAGTTCAAGCTAAATCCTATTATGATACAGAATTTGGTGTATCACGGGGTAATTTAGAAAGTTTAGGAATTTTGGCCCCAATAAGAATTATCAATCGTGGTACTGGTTATGTAGCTAATGATAAAATTAATATTGTTGGAGGTTCTGGATTTGGAGCATTTGCAAATGTAATAACTGTAAATGTAACTACCGGTGCAATATTAACTGTTTCATATGTTTTGCAACCAAATAATCCAAATAAACTTCCATTAGGAGGTATGGGTTATAGAAAAAGTGATTTGCCGGCACTTTCAGTTACTTCAACAAATCCATCAGCGACTAATGCTGTATTGGCTGTAACTGGAATATTAGGTGCTGGTACAGAATTTGATGTTAAGACTGACCGTGTGGGTTCTATCACATCTATCAATTTACTTGAATTTGGTGAAGATTATGTTTCAGCTCCTAATGTTTCGTTAAAAGTACAAGATATTGTAGTATCAGGTGTTGTGGTAACTAATTTGCCTCAATTAGGAGATATAGTTTATCAAGGCGCAAGTAATACAGTTTTTACATATAAATCTACCGTTTCTAATATAGAATTATTAGTGCCTTTTGCTGATCCAACAAATTCGCTTTGGAGATTAAGAACTTATAATTATAGTTCTCTTCCAACTTATGGTACACAAATTAAAGTTGATAAAAAAGATATTTTGATGAATATGTCTAATCAGTATCCCACATTTGATGCGGCTACAAGATTTAATGAAAGTGGTGTGATTACTTACGGAGATGGAACAGCAAAAGCAAATGCATCTTTCTTAAACGGATTGGTAATTAGCCAAGGACAATACTTAGATTCCACAGGACAACCAAGCTCGTTTGATGTCTTACAAAGTGAAAATTACAATAATTACACTTATCAAATTACTTTAGAGAAAGAAATAGACAAGTATAGAACAACATTATTGAATTTAATACACCCAACTGGAATGAAAGTTATTGGCAGATATGCTCTGAAATCTAATTCCAAATATAATTTTTCTTTTTCAGATTATATGGAACAAGGCGCTCCATTAGTTTATCATACATCAAATACTAATTCATACGCAGAAATTACAAGTACATTTACGAATCGAAGTAATAATATTATCAAATTATATCAACTTGGTAATACAACAAATATACAAACTTTCATATTTACAGGTAACTCTATTACATTAACAACTTCTGCTGGATTTAAAGTTCATTCAGAAGTTTTATCCGTCAGTAAAACTTCAACATCAAATACTATTATATTAAAAGATAATGTATGGTTGACATTTGCGAATGTGGCTAATGTCTCTGGAAATACTGGGGAAAACTTCATAAATATAAGAAACTTAACAAACTCTTACAATATTATTAATAATGGAACTTATACTTATCCGGCATATCCAATAAGAGATATAGCATATATTGGAGATAAAGTTCTTTTTGCAAACGGTACACAAGAAAAAACTATATCTGGTATTGATTATGTTAATGGTCGTATAACTTTAACAACAAATCTTGAGTTCAATACAAGCAATGGTTTCATGTCCGTTCAAAGAACTGTAATTACCAATAATGTTAGAATCGATAATGTCGTGGAATAAACATAAATAAAATATGGCCAATCAAAATTTACTAACCTATAATTCAAAAGTCACACAGGTAAAGCAAGACTTCTATGCTCCTGTTGCTATATTTCCAGGTACGACAGCTGTTGTAAGCACAGTATATGCTTTTTTAGCCCATGTCACTCCTTGGGATAATGATTCTGTTCCTGTTCCTACACAAGACCAACAAAATATTAAAAACATATTCAAAAGTATGTTTGTGGCCAAAAAAATTACATCGAATGATATTAGTCCTGTAATTGAAAGAATCAATTGGGTTTCTGGTACAGTTTATGATTATTATCAAGATAATATTAATATGTTTGCTGTCAATGGTTCTGGGTTTTTAATAAAGAAATTTTATGTAAAAAACAAATACGACCAAGTTTTCAAATGCCTTTGGAATAAAAATGGTATTGCGTCTATAGACGAACCTTTTTTTCAACCAGGATCATACGGCAACTTCAACATTTATAGTGGATCGGATGGGTATAAGTGGAAATACATATACACACTTCCTATTGGTTCTAAACAAAAATTCATGGATACTAATTTCATGCCTGTTCCTGTTGGCGCCAATACAATTGTGGCGTCAGCCACAACAGCCAAGGCCGGTAATATAGATATTATTGGTGTTGTCAATGGTGGTTCTTTATATTCTCCGGGAACTGCTCCAGTTAATGTAGTTATTACTGGTGATGGAACTGGTGCGGCCGCAACAGCAGAATCAACTGGTGGAGTAATTACTAATATTATAGTAACCAATCAAGGTTCCAATTATACACACGCAACTTCAACAATAGTATCAGCCAATGGTTCTGGAGCAATACTTACAACTCCTGTGTCTCCAATTGGAGGTCACGGATATGATGCAATGGACGAATTAGGATGTACAAAAACGATGTACACGGTAGAATTTAATGGTTCTGAAGGTGATTTAGTGCCAACATCTATTGATTATCGTCAAGTTGGTTTATTGATAAATCCAGTATCATTAAGTTCGTTTCCTTCACCTGCAAGCGGAGCAATATATCAAATAGCAACTAATATATCAGTTGCTTCAGGTTTTGGAGTTTATGCAAATGATGAAACGGTTTATCAAGGATCAAGTTTAGCTACCGCCACTTATTCTGCCACAGTTTTAGATTTTAATGCCGCAACCAATGTTGTTAGGCTGATAAATATAGTCGGAACACCAAAAATTGATTCACAATTATTTGGGAATACATCAGGAACAACAAGAACATTATTATTTGTTAATAATCCAGACTTTCAAATATTTTCAGGTTATATTACATATGTTGAAAATAGGTCAGGTATTCAAAGAAGTGCTGATGGAATAGAACAATTTAGATTTGTCTTAGGTTACTAAAGGGAATAAAATGCCTCTGAATTTTAACGTAGATCCGTATTATGATGATTTTGATCCAGCAAAAAACTACCATCGGATACTTTTTAAACCTGGGTTTGCTATTCAAGCGAGAGAACTAACTCAAGCTCAAAGCATATTACAAGACCAAGTTACTAAATTTGCTGATAATATTTTTAAACAAAATACACCAGTAACTGGTGGACAAACCACAACAAATTTTAATTGTCACTATATCAAACTACAAGCAACTTCTAGTGGTGTTTCAGTTGATGTTACCCAATTTAATAATAAATTAGTTATTAATGACACGGGAAAAGTAGTAGCCAAAGTTATTGCTGTTGCTGCGGCAACGGGTGAAGAGCCACCAACTTTGATTGTTTCTTATAAATCTGGTGTTCAATTTCAAGATGGTGAGACAATATACGTTGCTTTAGCACAAAATATAACTGCTCAGGCAATTACTTTAAATGCAACAGGTTTTAGTTCCGTTGTTTCTATTGCACAAGGTGTATTTTATATTTCAAGTAATTATAAGAGACCTTCTGATGGACTCACTATATCAAATGGTACTTTTGTTCAAGTTAATCCACAAACAGTTATTGTTGATAAGTATAGTAATGTACCATCAAAACGTATTGGTTTAACTATAGATGAGACAATTCAAGACTATGTGGGTGATACATCATTATTAGATCCAGCAATTGGTGCATCAAACTATCAAGCCCCAGGTGCTGATAGATATTTAATCA
>Ga0209597_1000852_pt1 | contig 20003 bp, 16 predicted proteins | sample M_140625_MF_Meta_FD_187316 | JGI IMG/M metagenome (GOLD analysis project Ga0209597, IMG submission 187316) | Freshwater microbial communities from Lake Montjoie, Canada to study carbon cycling - M_140625_MF_MetaG (SPAdes) (version 2) | ecosystem: Environmental > Aquatic > Freshwater > Lake... | reverse complement strand
TTTACGATTCCAACCTTGCCCGCCTGCTTGACTGCTTCTGCTGCACCCGGAACGGCTGGCGAACAAATCGCCATGATACATTTTAAATTTGGGTTGGCGCTGATGAGATTGGTCGTCTCCGCCTGTGCCTTGTCTTTTTGATCATCGCAGGGCTTCGTATCGATAAGCTTCATTTTGGGATATTTCTCCGCAAGGCGCGCCTCGATAAATTTGCGCCATTCGTTCATGTTCGACGCGGTGAGTGTGGCGGTAATAATGGCGAATTCACCCTCTTCTGCGCACTGCCGGGCAGCCTCATCCATGAGTGCCTCTCCAATGCCCTGCGGTGTCGCTTGGTTCACAAAAAAAGAACGCGCATCCGGCGTCGTATCGCTGTCGAATGTGACGATCTTGATGCCCTTTTCCTGCGCTCGTTTGAGCGGCCCCGCGATGCCTTCTCGGTTCTCGCAAGCAACGACGATGACATCAACGCCCAAGGTCATCCAGTTCTCGACGATTTCATTTTGCTTGGCCGGATCGGTGTTGGTGGGACCGTCAAAAAGTAACTCCGCGCCGAGTTCTTGGACTGCTTCCCGTGCACCCTTCTCGCACGCTATGAAATAGCTGTTACCCTTGCTTTTAGGCAGGAAGGCAATAGTCAGTTTTTTAGTGGCTTTTGGATGGTCAGCGCCGCCTGGAGCAGACGACTTCTCACAGCTCATCAGCAGTGTGAGGGGCAGTGCGAGGAGGGCGGGGATAAATTGTGAGCGTTTCATGGGAGTCGGGAGGCGGGGAATATCGAGGGAGCAGATTGGGAGCTAAATTCTGAGGTTCATGTCGTGCGCCTTCGAGTAATGAACCTTGTGAGAATAGGCGCTGCGAGTGCAATTAAAAGGAGGGCCCCAGTCAGCATCGAGGCTAATTCGCCACCCACCCCTGCCTTTAGCACCCAGGGCACTCGGGCGATCCCATTGTTAAGCACCGCGATTGCCGCGATCCCAATGAGCGTTCCGTGCACAGAGCCGATTCCACCAAAGATGCTTGTGCCCCCTAATACGACGGCAGTGATGGCGGCGAGTTCGTAGCCCGTTCCCGCATCTGCGCGGGCCTGATGCAGTCGAGCTGTGAAAAGCAAGGCTGCGATTGCTGCGGTGAGTCCCGCTAGCACGTAAGGCAGCGCGGTGCGGCGCTCTACTGGGATGCCCGCATAGAGGGCACCCTCGGGAGAGAAGCCGATTGCTTTGAAGCTCCTTCCCAGTGTTGTGCGGTGCACTAGTACCCAGAAAAAAAGTGCACCCAAAGCGAAGATCCAAGCCTGAATGGGTAGTGCAAAAAAACGCTGATCCCCAAGATTCAAAAAGTCCGAATCGAAGGAGCGATAAATCTTTGTGCCCTGTGTCGTGGCTTCCGCCAATCCGCGGTACAGCGAGAAAGTACCGAGTGTGACAATCAGCGGTGGAAGGCGAAGGAAAGCGATGAGTGCGGCGTTGAATCCTCCCGCTAACATTCCGGCGACGAGCGTTGCTGCAACAGCTTGTAATGTGGACCAGTGCCAATCATGGGTGAGGACTCCGAAAATGACGGCGCATAAGCCCATAAGCGAACCGACCGACAGATCAATGCCGCCGGTTAGAATCACGGGCATCATGGCCAGAGCCAGTAGACCCATTTCAGAAGAGTGCCGAACAATATTAGTGACGTTATCTGCCGTTCCGAAGTTTCGTGCGGAGTAAAAAAAGTAAGTGGTCTCCGCAAACAGCACTATCAAGAGCAGTGTTTCGTGGCGTAGCCAATGGCGTTTAGTTGGGACGGGCAAGGCGTTCATGGTTACGCGGCGGAACGTTTGGTGCGGAGGCCGTCAGCAATCACAGCCAACAGGATAACGAGTCCTTGAATAGCCTTTTCCCAGTAGGCATCTACGTGCATGTAAGTTAATGCAGGATTGATGGTTGCTAATAGCAGAAGGCCGAAGAAAGCGCCCCATAATCCACCCCGGCCACCTGTGACAGCAACCCCACCCACTACCGCCGCAGCGATGGCTTTCATTTCGAGTCCCACACCGCACTTCGGGTCGACCTGAGGTGATTGAACCATGTTACAAAAAGCCGCAAGTCCGGTGAGCGTTCCCATCAGAACGAAAGCCAGCATTGTCACTCCCCTTGGATTAATTCCAGCCAAACGAGCAGCTTCCGAATCCGAGCCGACGGCGTAAAAGTGACGGCCCCCAGTTCGGTTTTTTAGGAAGTATGCCATAGCGCCCAAGAGGCCGAGGGCGAAAAATAGAAGAGAGGCTTGCCCGACGAGTTGAGAGAGGCCGAGCCACTGTGCCCCCGCTGGTAAATTAACAAACCGGCCTTGTTGAAAAAGGCGGAGCACCTCAGCCCAGGTTACCATTGTAGCTAGACTCACCACGATGCTTGGCAAGCCGAGCCATGCTACTAAAAAACCGTTCAATGCTCCCATCGCCGTTCCCGTGAGGGTCGCTGTAAGGAGAGCGAAGCTTAGTGGCGCCCCCGCTGCTGACATCAGTCCTGCGACGACCGCACAAACTCCAAATTGGGAGCCTACGGAGATGTCGATTTGTCGGCTGATAATGACCACTGCCATGCCAATGGTGAGCACGAGAACGGGCACTTGAGCCGTGAGCCGAGCGAGCAGTGGTTGCGGTTGGAAAAAGTGAGGAGCGAAAATCGCAAGCAGCACAAGTAAGGCGCTCAACGTTATCGCTACCGGTAATTCACGAGAGTACCGCTTCATGCCGAGCGAAGGGCTGCGGACATTACGCTCGTGGCTGTGGCCTGCGTGCTGTCCAATGTTTCAACAAGCCGTCCACCGCGCATGACCGCAATGCGGTCACTCAAGCCTAGCACTTCGGGTAAATCGCTGGAGATAAGAAGCACCCCCATTCCCTCATTTGCCAGCTCTCGAATGAGTCGGTGGATTTCACTTTTAGCACCCACGTCGACGCCCTGAGTAGGCTCGTCTAAAATTAGTAGGCTGGGCTGGGTTGCAAGCCAGCGCGCCAAAGAAACCTTCTGCTGGTTTCCCCCGCTGAGACTTCCCCCCAGCGCGTCTGGACCGGAGGCCTTGATTCCCAGCTTTTCTATGAATTGTACTCCGAGCGCGTTTTCTGAACGAAAGTTTAGTAGACTGTTTGGGAACAGTTTAGGATGCACCGCCATCGTCATATTTTGGTCTATGGGCATTTGCATAATCAGCCCGTGGCGCCGTCGATCCTCGGGCACATAGCCGATGCCAAGCTCAACCGCGTGCCTCGGGCTGAGGACCCGCACCTGCACGCCGTTGAGCGCCATGGTGCCGCGATCCGCTGGTGTAACTCCAAAAATAATCCGCGCAAGCTCCGTGCGCCCCGCTCCTACGAGGCCCGCTAATCCCAAAATTTCTCCGGCATGAACCGTCAGGCTGACCCCCTCTACACCACTTTCCTCGCAGCCTACGGCGCACAACTCCAGCACGGGTTTGCCGGTAACTTTGGCTTTCAGAGGATATAATGCGCTCACTGGACGCCCCACCATTAGGCCGATTAAGTCCGCCTCCGAAATTAGCGCCGCCCCTTCAGCCCCGCGGACCGCTTGGGTTGAGATGCTTTCTCCATCCCGAAGAACTGTGACTCGATCCGCGAGTGCGAAAATTTCTTCGAGGCGATGGGATATGTAAACAATACCCGCGCCCGAAGTTTTGAGTGTGTGGACGACTCCAAAAAGTAGCTCTTGCTCGGTCCTAGTGAGCGACGCTGTGGGCTCGTCCATGATGACGGTTTTGGCACCAGAGCCGAGGGCGCAGGCGATCTCGACGAGCTGTTGTTGTGGCATCGAAAGCGAGTGCACTAGTGTCTCGGGATCGATATCTGCGCCAATCTGTCTTAGAAGACGCAATGCGTTAGCGTGCAGTTTTTTCCAGTTAACACAACTAAAGGTCGCCCCGCATTCCAGACGCAACCCAATGTTTTCTGCGACGCTCAACTCCGGAAACAGTGCGGGCTGCTGGTAGATGCACGCGATGCCCAGCTCCCGAGCCTTGATGGGCGTAAGATCGCTCACTTGAGAACCTGCAATTTCCAAGATTCCCCCGTCTGGTTTGTGTGCGCCTGTGATGACTTTAATTAACGTCGATTTGCCAGCGCCATTCTCGCCCAACAGGGCATGCACTTCGCCCGGGTTTAATTCAAAAGACACCCCTTTTAGTGCGCGAACAGCACCAAAGGATTTTGTAATTTTTGTAAGGCGAAGGAGGGGGGCGCTGTTCATGCCGAGTCTGGTTGGCGAGGGCTGAGGTTAGCCGCGTAGGGCGAGAACGTCGGCCTCGTACTGGCGCACCTCCGCAATCCAATCCGCACCCGTGGGCACGTTTTGCTGCGCACAAAAAGCCTCCCATACAAGGCCCGAGGGAAGTGCTTTGATCTCTTCCTGAAGTGCTAGGCGACTGGTGAAATCACCGTCTAATTCACAATGTTGCAATGCCTTGGTCGGTTCGAGTAGTGCGCTCAAAAGAGCTCGTTGCAACGCCCGCGTACCGATTACCCAGGCGGCAATGCGGTTGATGCTCGCATCAAAATAGTCCAGTCCGATGTGAACTCTTTTGAGAAAACCGCCTGCCACGACTTCTCTCGCAATCGCGATGACATCGTCTGTGAGGGTTACCACATGGTCGCTGTCCCAGCGTACGCCGCGGCTTACGTGCAGGAGCACCTCGGGGACGAACTGCAGCACGCTCGAAATTTTGTCCGCAACAGATTCGGTGGGGTGAAAATGGCCCGCATCCAGACACAAGGCCTTTTGCCGCGAGACAGCGTAGCCGAGGTAGAATTCAGAAGAGCCAACTACGTAACTTTCGGAACCGATTCCAAAAAGTTTTGGCTCTACGGCATCGATATTATGTTTGAGTTTTGTCGTGAAAATCTCGTCCAAGGATTGCTCTAATCGCTCTCTAGGGCCCACGCGGTCTGCTGGAGTGTCTTTGTAGCCGTCTGGAATCCAGAAGTTTGTAATGGTGGTGGAGCCAAGGGCTTTTCCCATCGATGCGCCAATTTCGCGGCAGCGCTTGCCGTGTTCTATCCAAAATTTCCGAGTGCCCTTGTGCTTATGTGAGAGTGTGAAACCGTCCGCCGCTTTGGGGTGAGAGAAGAAAGTGGGGTTAAAGTCCAAGCCAAGCTGGTGAGACTTCGCCCAATCAATCCAGTCTTTAAAATGCGCTGGTTCAATGGCGTCACGGTCAACGCGTTTGCCACCAAATTCCCCGTAACTGGCGTGCAGGTTTATTCGGTGCCGCCCTGGGATTAAGGACAAAGCCTTTTCTAAATCTGAGCGTAGCTGTCTGGATGTTATAGCTTTGCCTGGATAGTTTCCTGTTGCCGCGATTCCTCCTCCGAGTGTTTCACCTGAGTTTTCAAAGCCACCAACGTCGTCGCCCTGCCAGCAGTGGATTGAAATTGGGATAGCGGAAAGCCGTTGCATCGCTAAGTCGATGTCGACACCAAGCTCAGCGTAGCGATCTTTGGCGATCTGGTATGCTAGATCTCCTTTTGAAGGGTGGGTGACTTTTCTCCATGCGGCCATGCGTAAGTCTTATTTTCGAGATTGGGGCGCACCACAAGATTTGTCGGCATCTTTTTGAGATGCTCAGCCGCGTCATCATGTTTTTCGAGTTTGCGGAATGGTTTTAATTTGAGCAAATAAGGGCCATGTCAAGTTCTCCCATGTATCGCGCAGTTTTAGGTTTGCTCCTAGCGCTTGTCTTCGTGTTCGGACCTCAACGTCTTCATGCGCAGTCGACTTCTTCTGACGCCGTTCAAGCCGAGGTGGAGCGCTGTGAGCGTCGGATTCGTGAAGTGCGCGTCGAAATAGGAAATCGTTACGAAAAGAGGTTGGGGGAATTGCGGACTGTTTTTCAGAAAGCCGCTGATTTGGAAAGCGCGCTCTTGGTGCGTAACGAGGAGAGGCGATTGGGGGCGAAGGTCGACCTTCCTTTGGATTCGAGGCATCTGTTGGAGGAGCCTCGGTTGCTCCGCGAGGCTCAACTGGAATTTCTCGCAAAACAGACCGAGATGGTGACTCAGATTGTGCAGGATGTGGTGCCTCGATTGGTCGAGATGAAAAAAGCACTTACGGTCGGAGGAAAATTAGACGAGGCGCTCGAAGTACGGAATTCTATTCAACGGTTGCAGGACGCGGGTGCTCCGGCACAGCGTCTTGCGGGAGGAGCGCAGGTAACTGCTGATGAGGTTTCTATGGCTTATCAGTCGGCAAAGGAGCGGGCTGATAAAATTTACAAAGGAGTGAAGGTGAGCTTGCGTGGACGTGTCGCTGGTGTTCGCCCTGATGCGAAGGATCCATCCAGCAATGTGCTGGTTTTGTTCGGCGGTGCGGATGGCTCGCTAGTGGATTGTGCATTCCAATCTAACGAGTTCCGTGTTAGGGAAGAACGTTCGGCGCAAAACGTCTTCTACGTGGTGGCGCATCTCAACGGTGACGTTCCGGTGCTTAGGGTGCAACGCGGCGGGGTCATCGAAATTCAGGGGCGCTGCGAGGGGTTCGAGGGCGGTTTACGTTTTTCGAACTGCTTGCTACCCAAGCGTTAGACGTGATCAGCGTTTGCTCGTTTAGGGAGCGGGCGCGTCTTTTGCGCACCGAAATCCAGTGTGGGATAAGCTCGTGTCCGGAGATGTTTTTTGCCGCGCGCTAGGGCGGTACCCTTTGCAGTAAAGATCACTACAGAGATATGAGCCGCCACGCCCAACGCGCTTGGGCATCCCGGGTTCCTCGGGGTCGTGACTGTCCTGGGGCCCCTGAGGATTGTCGTGGGGACTCTTTTGATAGTAGTCGGGGCGGTACCAGTCCGAGCACCATTCCCACACATTCCCCGCCATATCGCACAACCCGTAACCGTTGGGCGGAAACGAACCCACTGGTGCGGTCCCTTTAAATCCGTCCTGCCCGAGGTTCTCCGTCGGAAACTGCCCCTGCCAGATGTTCATCATCCATATGCCCTTTGGAAAACGTTCCCGGCCCCAAGGGTAAGGGTTTTGCTCCAGACCACCCCGAGCAGCGTACTCCCACTCCGCTTCCGTGGGAAGTCGCTTTCCTGCCCATTCACTGTAAGCAACTGCATCAAACCAAGAGACATGTACTACGGGATGTGTTCCTCTGCCCTTTAAATCCGAACCGGGTCCTTCGGGATGGCGCCAGTCTGCCCGAGGCAAATACGCCCACCATTGGGTGGCGTCATTGAGGGTTTCCACGCGGGGCGGCGGCGTGAAGACTAAAGAGCCAGGAACCAGTTTTTCCTCTGGCACACCCGGAAATTGAGCCGCTTCGGGCTTTTTTTCGGCAGTAGTCTGGTATTGGGTAGCGTCGACGAACTTGGCGAACTGGTCGTTAGTGACGGCATAGCGGTCGATCCAAAAGCCTTTGATTTTTACATCATGGATGGGTTTTTCGTCGGGTTGGCCGTCGTTCGATCCCATGGTGAACTTGCCGGCGGGGATCCAAGCCATATCTACACCCAGAGGCCCCTGTAATGCCCTCCGCGTTTGACCTTGGTTGCCCACACGGCGTGCTTCTTTTGCCACCCAAAGAATGGACAAACCAATTCCCGTTATGGCGAAACTTGCCAGAATTAGTGCAGATCGGGTGGATGGCTTCATTTTTGAACTGTAATGACTCAACTAAACTGCACAAGGTTCGAGATCCGCTCCGTCGAGTCGCAACATTTGTCAGAGCCGAGCCGAAGATGTCTATCTCTACAGATACCGCATCCTCGTTTGTGTCTCTCTTATTGGTATCTAGTTTTATGATTCAACCAGACTACTCGCATTGGCAATCGCTACCGCAGATTACGACAATTAGTTCTCAAGAAGGACTTCCGCTGATTCTTTTGAAAGGTGATTTTGGTTCCGCGAAGTTCGCTATTCAGGGCGCCCATCTCATCGAGTTCACGCCGAAAAATCAGCCGCCTCTTCTGTTTGTGAGCAGGAAATCTCACTTTGCTCCAGGCAAGGCGGTCCGCGGCGGTGTCCCTGTTATTTTTCCTTGGTTCGGTCCGCGCGAAGGGCATCCGGAGGCTCCCATGCATGGATTGGTTCGCACCCGCCCATGGACGGTTGATTCCATCACGGTACCTGAGGCGGGCTCAGCGAAAGTCTGTTTTTCCTTTGTTTCCGATGCCGAAACTCAGTCAGTTTGGCCGTATGCATTCCACTTGAAGTTGGAGTTCACGCTCGGGGCCGCGTTGGAAATTCGTTGGACGGTGGAGAACACGGGACGTGAGGCTTTTTCTTTTGAACAGGCGTTGCACCCTTACTTTCCTGTTGAGGATGTTGGGCAGGCTAGGGTTTCGGGGTTGGAAGGCGCCTCTTACATAGATAAATCCGACCACTTGCAGCGCAAGATCGACTCTGCATCTGCTGTGACATTTGCCGCCGAAACCGACCGGCTTTACTTAGATACAGATGCGACTTGTGTGTTGGAAGATCCTGCGGCGGGGCGAGAGATCATTTTTGAAAAACAGGGTTCCCACAGCAGCGTGGTGTGGAATCCTTGGATTGCCAAAGCCGCAGCCCTCGCAGATTTGGACGATGCTGATTGGCAGCGCTTTGTCTGTGTGGAACAGGTCAATGCCGCTCAAAACGCAGTGCAGCTACTTCCGTCGGCCACACATATTTTTGCGGTGCGTTATTTTTCTCAAACTTTGGGACTGATTCATCCGTAGCTAAGGGTGCGACGCGTTGGGTTTTGCCTAAAACATTTTAATCCTGCTAGAACCCATGAGTTGAACCCGTCAGTGCAATCACGCAGTGTTATCAGTCCAGAAGGCACTACGTGTCGTGCGCTTATTTTATACGTTCTCTAGTCTTGAAAATTCCTCTAGCGCAGCAAGCCGTCTGTTTTGATTTGAACGCTTCTGCCCGCTTTGTTGTCAGAGCAAATGAAACTGTTTATGAAACCCATGAATCTGCGCCACACCTCCACACCTTCCAGTCACCCGCTTTCTGTTTGTTTAAATCGCGTAGGATTCAGGTTGGATCAACTTGATGGTAAAAGTCACATGGAGGGCGAAACTATTGCTCTCAAGATTCAAACAAGACGTGCTCTCGGGTTTCTGGCCGTCGGCGCCGCTGTGCTCTTATTAGGATCCTCTGTTGTTACGCTTCAAGCGGCAGACCCAGAGGGGCAGGCGGTTCCTGAATTGAAGTTTGATGGCACTCCTCTGCCCGTCGGGACCCCTACCTACGCACCAATTGTGGAGAAAGTGTCCCCGAGCGTGGTGACAATCAATACCTCCCAAACTACCAAACGGGGCGAGGGTCCTAGTGCGCTCTCCGGACATCCGCTGTTCGATGACCCGATGTTTCGTAAGTTTTTCGGCATCCCAGAAGAGGAAAACCCTCCAGGTCGCCCTCAAAACCCAAATGCGCCAACCCCCAAACGACGGGGGCAGGGGGGCCAAGAGCGAGGTGAAACTGACCAACAAAGCGACGGTGGCAAGGATGGCGGGCGAGAAGGAGAGAGCGGCAAAGACGGCGGAAGATTCCGCGGCCGCAAGCGCGATCAAAGCACTCCCTTGGGACTGGGTTCGGGAGTGATTGTCAGCGCGGATGGTTACATTCTTACCAACAACCACGTGCTTGAAGGGGCTGATAAGATTGAAGTGAGCTTGGGTAAAGCCGGTAAAACCTATATCGCCCGCAAGATTGGTGGTGATGTGCGCACAGACGTTGCCGTTCTGAAGATCGATGCCACAAATCTTACTCCGATCACATTTTCAAACAGTGACCAACTCCGTGCGGGCGACATCGTGATTGCTGTGGGTAGTCCTTTTGGCCTGACCCGTTCTGCGACTATGGGGGTGGTGAGCGCCGTAGGGCGTAATTCTCAAATGGCGCAGTTGGCCGACCTCGGAAATTTCATCCAGACCGACGCAGCGATTAATATGGGTAATTCAGGCGGGGCGTTGGTGGATTACTTGGGGCGCTTAGTGGGGATTAACACCGCTATTTTTAGTCGCTCTGGTGGGAATCAGGGGATTGGATTTTCGGTTCCATCCAACATGGCTCGATCGGTCATGGAGAGCCTGATCAAGCATGGCCGAGTGTTACGCGGATTTCTTGGAATTGGGCTTCAGGACGTCGATGAAGCGCTGCAAAAGGAGTTAAGCGTAGAGGCGGGAACTGGCGCGGCGATCACGGAGGTGCAGCCCAACAGCCCAGCCCAGAAGGCTGGATTACGAGAGTACGACGTTGTGACGGCCGTTAACGGGAAAAAGGTCGATGGGATGCAGGATTTGCGTCTTACGGTCGCCTCGATGTTGCCGGGAACCAAGGTGACTCTCCAAGTCATTCGGGAGCGCAAGAACATGGATGTCACCGTGCAGTTGGGAGAGAAAACAGAGAAGAAAGATGCTCCAGTGGTCGCCAAGGAAGTCGATCCTGACGTGCTTGATGGCGTGACGGTAGCCGATCTTGAAGACGCGAGCCGCCAGGAGTTCAAGGTGCCGCCCTCCATCAAGGGCGCCTTGGTGACGGCTGTGGAGCCAGATTCGATCGCTGCGGCTGCAGGGATCCGCCTAGGGGACGTGATCCAAGAGGTCAAAAGAAAACCAATAGTCAGCGCCGATGAAGCGGTCAAATTGAGTGAGGAACTCAAAAAGGAGAAACAGGTTTTGCTTCGTGTTTATACCCGTGGCGGCAGTCGCTTGGTCATGTTGGAGAGCAAGCCGTAGACTGAAGAAGCTTGGATTCCTAGTGGGCTTGGGGACCGCCAGGTGTGTTTGCTGGCGGTCTTTGGCCGGGCGGCAGAGGCCTGTGAGACGCATGTGGATCTCTGCGGCGCGAAGGCGATCGGCCGATGGTGAATGCATTTTTGAAGTTCGAGAGCGCTTTGGTTTTTCCAAATGCCCTTTCCGAAAGTAACATTACCCAGTAAAACCTCAGCGCCCCGCGGGATTTCTTGGGGAGGGTTTCTGCCGGTTGTCCCGACTTTTTCTACGATTTCTCACAAGTCGGTTGTGATCTTTAGGCTGTTTTTGCTGGAGCTCCACAGGATTTTATATCGCCGCGATATACCTCCTCGTATTGGGCACAAACAGATTCCCAACTGAAGGAGCTCGCTCGTTCAATCCCTGAACGTTCAAAGCGTTCCCGTAGAGACCTGTCTTGGAGCACCGCTAGCAGTGTGTGCCCAAGATCCTCTTTTTTTGCGAGCAAGCCATAGCGCCCCGAGACGGTGGCCTCGGTTGTGCCCTGATTTACAGTTGCGACGACGGTCGTTCCACATGCCATCGCCTCAATCGTCGAAAGTCCGATGCTTGGATTCGATCCAGGCGAACACAATACCCAAGCTTTTTGATAAAGCTGCGCCAGCAAGCGTAAACAAACCCGCCCGAACCACAGCACCCCGCGCCCTTCCACTTTTTCGTCACACACCATCCACAATTTTGCCTCAGGAATTTTTGGGAGAATTTCTTCTCTAAAGATGCGCACCAGAAGGTCGCCTCTTTTTCTTCCCCAAAGCATCCCCACAAAAAGAATCACCGGCACTTTTGATTTTTTATCACCTGGTGTAAATACCTTTAAATCCAGTCCATTATAAATCACTCGATTTATCCCCGGGAGAAAACTCCGGGTACTTTCGGAAACTGCAATTGCGTTGTCGCACAGCGCGCCCGAGGCCGTTTGGCACGCCGCTAAAGCTAGCAGCCTCAGCTTTTCCTTGGCTCGGGGCTCGTGCAGAAGCTCTGCGAAGTAGGACCCATGAAAAGTGTGAATATGCCTAGGTCGCTCGCGTCCCCAGAGAAACCAGTCGTTCCCTTGGGTATGGAGCACGTCGAAGCCGCTAAAATCCACGTTTCTTAAGTCCCACGAAAAACCGAACTCCTCAAGGGCTCTAGGCGTCTGGACGGGCCGCAGCGAATAGAGGGCATCTTCTTCCCTTCCGTTGCGTGAAAAAACAGTGACGGAGTGCCCTCTTTCTACCATTTTGTTTGCGAAGTAATGCGCCTGATACCCTAGGCTGCTCTTACACCTGCTCGGTAAAAATAATGAAGCAATTGCGATGTTCATTGGTCGCCGACTTCCCTTTTTTGTGTGCCTTTTGGAGCGTTGCCCTCTGACTTCGTCCAAGCTTGGCTTCAGAAGCTGCTCACAGGCTAAAGCGGCGCCTCCCCCTTGAGTCGCCTCCTCAAAATTAGATCGGGGCAGCCCCCCGCAGAAGCCGCAGTTAACACTAAATCTTCAAATGATTTGGCGCGCTCTCCGTGCAATGCGGGCCCCGAGCTCCTAGCGTCAGCTTACCTCCTAGGCTAAGTTGAGCGCGGATTCATCTGATGACACCATTTCTTTTGGTTTAAGGATGATTCAAAGACCTCAGCACCTGGGACCGCGGAGCCCCAGCTCCGCAAGGACTGTCTGAGTTTTTGGAGCGTCAAAGCGGAGCTGGGGCTCCGCGGTCCCAGGAGAGAAGGACCAGTTTTCTTCAAGATTTGGTATAAATCGTCTGAGTTTTCTAACGCTGGCTGCGAGCCAGTGCTGATCTGGCGTTGAAAAGTTTGCCGATGGCGGAAAGGTTCGACAACTCCAATGCCAGCCATTTCGAGATGGACTGGCGGGTGATGAATCAGGACTGGAAACCGCAACAAACAGAGAAGGAAGCTCAGGAACTCGCTCTTTTTCAGTTAAAAGGATTTCTCAAAGTTGCTCCGCGCCTGGGCAGAGAGACCGAGTTTGTCAGGGAGCCTACGGCGGCCGCTTGGGTGGTCACGCTGGCTCCCTAGGCCTCAACTCTAAGAAGTCGCGCGGAAGCGGTGGAGCGCGTCATCGCCCATTATGATTACTAAAAGCTCTATTACTCCCAGTTCTTTTGGGTGGAGTCGGCGTGGTGGCGGTTGTAGGACGTGCTCTGAGAAGCAATGAAACGTTTGCAGGGAAGTCGGTTCGCAGCCCATGCGCCAAAAATTCTCGGCGAACCCCGATGAAGACCGCCTGCATCTTGTTCTTAGCGTCACTCCATGATGGGAAGCCCGGTAGTTCGCAGAATCTCTCGGATTGCTCGCTTTTCGGGGCTTGGAAGGTAGTCAAAGTTCACGGGCGCCCCTGTTTCCTTTAGGGCTCGGCTGAGTCCTTGAAAAACACGGCGCTGCATCTCGGCTGGCATTCCAGAAAAGCCGGGCGAGTAGATCATGTAACTGCACCGGAACCGAAACAGGCGTGTTGCTAGCTCGGGATCCCGCAGGGAGAAGCCATTGGCAGACGTTTTACGTGGTGCGAGAAAGTCTTTTAGCAGGTTGGGATCCGGCTGCACGCCGCCGGCGGGAAGCGCAGCCTCATTTTCAAAAAGCAGGTAACGCACAATCCTCCAGGCGATTTCGTCCAAAGCGCCCTTGTCTTCTGCGCGGATGGTACCAGAGCCAGCCGCCAGGGCGTCTCGAGTGCGATAGGTTCCCAATGTCACTAAATTGTGGAAACCGATCTGATGTTCGAGCAACAGGTGGGCAAATAAATCGCTGGTAGCCGTCGGATAGCGGTTCCAGTCAAAGCGGCGTCCCGGGGAATTTTCGAACTTGCGATAACCATCTGGAATCGCCTCGGCTAGGAGGTTGCCAAGGTGTGCTGCATTTTCCTGCGCTCCAGTGACATGCCAGCCACCGAGGCGTTCGGAAACCGGAATGGTGTGTCCGGCGACTTCACGCCTGAACCCGTCCAAGCTCGCTCCCGAAGTAGCGGTTGCGAGAACTGACTCAGCGACGAAGCCCGGCACGCCCCAGCTGGTGCGCCCCGCGTGGCAGTTCATGCAGCGCTCCGAACGTGTGGCTTCTGGGCGGCCGTCGCCGGAAGTCTTGAGCAGGTAAAAGATGGGGCCTAGGGCGGGATCAATGGATGCAATTTCAAAGCGCCCGCCGGGTACGTATCCGACGTACGCCTCGTCATTGAAGTAAATGGCGCGGGGGTTTGATGGCAGGATTAACCCGCTTTGCAGGCTCGTGGCAGAGTAGACCAGCAGCTGCGAACTCTCAGAAATATGCAGGGCCTTCAGGAGACTGCGTAACTGGGTCTTCTCGTCGCCAGCCCCTAAGTTTAACTGGCCCAGTTTTATCTTATTGAGAACTTGAGTAAACGCGTCCGTCGGAGGGCGGGTATAGTAGCCATGGGGCGTCTCGGAAAACCGGTGGACGGGAATTTCGGCCAGAGCGGCTAGGGACGAAAATCCGAGCGTGAGGAGGAGAAGGGTAGGAAGCAGCTTCACGCGCGGTAGGGATGGGTGCAAAATAACGCGGGCTGCCAAGGATGGCCTAGGCAGCCCGCACAAGCTAATTCAGATGGATGTTTTGGGCGGGGAAGCGCTTACTTTTCTACCTGCTCCTTAGCTTGGAGCCATCCGCTGATACCTGCAGAGAGGTGTTTTACGTTTGTGTAACCCAATTTTGTCGCGGCGTTTGCAGCGCGTGTGTAGGCGTTGCAAGAAGGGCCCCCGCAGTAGGCGACCACCAAGGTGTCTTTGTCCTTTGGCAAGGCGGATGCGAGATTTCCCTGAATATCCCCGAAGTTAAGCGCGCTTGGAATGTGGCCAGACTTGAAGGATTCCGAACCGTTGACGTCGATGACGACGGCTTTTTTGTCAGCGATCGCCTTTTTAAGTTCGGTGATGCTGATGTCGGGAAATTCGCCTGCGAAGAGCATGACGGGCGCTGCGGCAAGGGCGAGGAGTGCGGTGAAGAACTTTTTCATTTGGATTGTTGGCTTTGGGGATTGTTCGTTTTGGGTCTGCGGTGGACTAGGTATCTAGTCCATTCTCAATCTGTAGTACTGCATGGACTGCAATTTCAACATCATTGCTGAGCTGATAAAATGCAACGCGCAGTATCTACTTAATTACCCTCGGGGCTGGATTCTGTTAGGATTATCTCTAACGTTTTACAGGGAAGATGGCCCGAAGTTTCAGACACCATGATATTTCTTGATATTTAAGTTTCATGCCTGCCTCTCTCGCATCACTACCTCTTATTGCCATTGAAATTGGGGGATCCAAACTCCAATTAGCAACTGGTGATACTTCGGGTTTTATTGCACAACGCACTCGATTCGAAGTGAATCGCAAAGCGGGTGCCGAGGGGATTTTGCAGCAGATTGACGCTGGCCTTCAGGCTCTGTTGGAACACTCAAAGCCCGTTGCGGTAGGTGTTGGCTACGGCGGGCCTGTGAATTGGCGTACTGGTCAAATCGTCTGCTCCCATCACATTGAGGGGTGGGATGGGTTCAATTTGGCGGATTGGATAACGAGCCGTACAGGGCTTCCTGCTTTTGTGGAAAACGACGCCAATGCTGCGGCTTTGGGCGAGGCTCATTTCGGCGCGGGCAGGGGGTTGGATCCGGTGTTATGGATGAATGCAGGAAGCGGCGTGGGCGGTGGGCTGGTGGTGGGCGGGAATTTGTATCATGGCGTACCTCCGGGCGAGATGGAGTTGGGACATTTGCGTTTGGATAGGCGCGGGGCGATTACGGAAGACTTTTGTTCGGGTTGGAGCGTGGACCGTTTGGTGCGTGAGGAGATTACTAAAAATACGGATGGCGCACTTGCAATAGTGGTTCGGCAGGAGGGCTGGGTTTCAGGCGAAGCGCGCGCTTTGACTCCGGCTCTGGCGAGTGGTGACCGAGCGGCGGCGGAAATCCTGAACGAGGTTGCGGGCTCTATGGCGTACGCTTTGTCCCATGCTGTGCACTTGCTGCATCCTGAGGTGATTGTGCTTGGCGGAGGGTTGGCGTTGTTGGGAGAGGCCTTGCGAGGGCGAGTGGCAGCGGCGCTTCCTCCGCTTTTAATGGACGCTTTCCGTCCGGGGCCCACTGTGCGGCTCGCTGAACTCATGGAAGACGCAGTACTTGCTGGGAGCTTTGCTGTGGCGGCTCAACGTTTGCCATAGCGGCTGAATGCCCGTAGCGTTCTCGTGCTGACTCTATATGAAAACATGGATCTCTAACTATATCCAAGCCCAACACGAGGCGCTGGATTCTATCTCGCAACCTGCTCTGGAGCAGCTCACTCTTACGCTGCGAAAAGCTTGGAAAGCCGACCGTCAGATCTTCATCGCTGGCAATGGAGGCAGTGCTTCGAATGCCTCTCATTTTGTCACAGATTTGGGGAAAGGTGCTTCTGATAAATTGGGAAAACGTTTTCGAGTGCTTTCCCTTACCGATAATGTTTCTTGGATAACAGCGTTGGGAAATGATTACGCGTACGAGGACATTTTTAGCCGTCAGCTAGCCAATTACGCCCAGCCCGGTGACCTGTTGATTGTGGTGAGCGTCAGTGGCAATTCGCCAAACCTGGTGCGTGTTGTCGAATGGGCAAAGCAGCACGGCGTGGAGACTGCAGCTCTAGTCGGAGCCAAGCGGGGACGCCTTGCGGAAATCGCCGACCAAGTTTTGGTGGTTGAGGACACGCATTACGGCCGCGTAGAGGATGTTCAAATGCACATACTGCACATGCTTTGTTACGCGTTCATGGAACTACCTGAACTAGTGCATTAGTTGTTAATGATTTCTGCTATATGGGTTTATTGAATAAAAAGTGGCCTTTTATTGTATTTGCTGCCCTTTTGGTAGCAGGGGTTTTGATCTCTCTCGGCTCAAACTCCCGAGGAAAAACTCGGGGCGACTCCACGCCAGAACTTGCCACCTCAAATGACTCGGGTGGGAAGGCTTGTTGTGACAAGCCTCCAAGCCGTGCCGGCTATTTTAAAGCGATCTCTGACCCCACAGCGAAGTAGGTCGAAGGGTTTGTCCTAACGCGTTGTAAAGGTTCCGATTCAAATCTAATATCCATGCTCTTTCGTAATGCGCGGTTGCTACTGCCAGATCGAATTCAACCTAAAGGAGATTTGCGTGTTGAAGAGAACCGCATAGTTGCGTTGGGTGAGACTCTGCCTCCCAAACCGAGCGAGGCGGTGCTCGATCTTTCTGGCAAGTTCCTCGCTCCTGGCTTTGTCGATTTGCATATCCATGGGGCGCTCCGGCGCGACACGATGGAGGCTTCCTCGGACGCTTTCCAGGTCATTTGCCGCTTCCACGCGACAGGAGGAACTACCTCCCTCGCATTGACTACCGTCACAGCGTCCACTCCAAAAATTACGGCCGTGTTGGAGGCCGTCGCTGCATTGGATCCCAACGCCACCGGCGGGGCGCGCATACTCGGTGTCCACATTGAGGGTCCTTATTTTTCAAAAGAAAAGCCAGGGGCGCATCCCTTGGAACTCATTCGTAATCCAAATCCAGCGGAGTACGGCGAATGGTTGAAGTACAAGGAGCGCATCACCCAGATGACGCTTGCGCCGGAGTTGCCTGGCGCGCTTGAGCTCATCGAAGCGCTGGAGCGGAACGGAATTCGAGCCAGCGGCGGTCACAGCGATGCATGGGATGAGGACGCTGCGGCGGGTTTTGCCTGCGGGATGCGTCAGGTTACTCACACCTTCAACTGTATGTCCGGGGCGCGTCGGCGGGGCGCTTTCAGGGTCGCTGGGTTGCTGGAATTCGCCATGGGTGAGCCTGAGATCCTGTGCGAACTCATCGCCGACGGGTACCACGTCAGTCCAACCCTCATGCGGGCCCTGTACCGTGCCAAGGGAGTCGATGGAATTGCGCTGGTGACGGATGCCGGAGCTGGAGCCGGTCTGGCAGAGGGGGAGAGTTTCACGCTGGGTGAAATCCAAGGGGTTGTTGCTGGTGGTGTGGCGCTGACTGCCGATGGTAAGGCCCTGTGCTCCAGTGTCTCGCAGATGAACCAGTTGGTGAAGACTATGGTGGAAAAAGTGGATGTGCCACTTTTTGAAGCAGTCAAGATGGCCACGTTTAATCCAGCACGTGCTTTGGGATTGGAGGATCAAATAGGGATTCTGACAGAGGGAGCGCTTGCCGACTTGGTTGTTTTGGAGGAAGGGCTTTCGGTCGCTATGACGTTTGTGAACGGACAGCGCGTATTTTGACGTCACTCAGATTAGATATTCTGGCTCTGCCTCCTTGTTGTGGCCTTTGGTTTTGGCAGCGGTCTCCAAAAATGCAAGCAGGGGAGGCCGTAGGTTTACGGCTTGGTATTCGGCCAGAGTGCGCTCCGCAAAAGTTTGGAGGGTGAGGCTGTCGAAGACTTGTGACAAGGCATCGCGGGCTTGGATCATAAGGCGCCGAACGCCGCAAGTTGCCTCATCTTGGCATGTACAACGCTGATACGCTGTCTGACTTGCGCAGGCGATGGGAGCGAGTGGTCCATCTAAAAACCGGATAAGATCACCTACCCGCATCGCGGCCGAAGCCTCCGTGAGCGAGTACCCGCCCTTCTTGCCGCGCGTCGAGTGAAGGTGCCCGCCTTGTCGCAGGCTAAAGAGAATCTGCTCCAGAAAATGCACTGGAATGCGCTCCACCTCGGCCAGCGCTGTGAGCGGCACAAGCGGTCTCCCTACAGTCCGGGCCATCGCGAGACTTAGCAAAACCCTCAGGGCGTATTCAGCGCGTTTAGATAGTTGCACGCAACTTTGTGCAAAATTCCGAGTTTCAATGCGAGGGTAACTTACAAAGTACGAAGACAAGGAAAGCCTCCGCACACGGCGGTCATCCCATTTTTAGCTCCGCAAGCAGCCACGGTGGATGGTTAATCTAATTCGAGCCTAACTAACTGAACTTGAGGTGTTCCCAAGTCGCGGGATGCAACCGGATCTATACTGAAAACAGCCACCCATTCGTTGCGATCCTCCGGATCGACCAAGCGCTGGAAAACGAGCATCCCTCCTTGCTCCGAGTCGTTTTCGAAGCGGGTGTGTTTCGCGTTGCGCGCCTCGGGATCCAGCCTGAGACGGGAGTGTGCGGCGTAGAACGGTGCGAAAGCCGCTTCCAAGGCCGGCTCGGTCCAAAGAGCGGCCTCGGCGGGCGCTGTGTGGGAAAGTAGCGCGAGAGCTGCTGTCAGCTCGTTGCTGGCAAGCGTCCGTAGAAATTGAAAAATGCGATTGCGAACTAGATTGCGGAATGTTCTCACATCGCGAGTGATGTCTGCCTCCGCTGCCTCGGCGCCGGGCGGCTTGGACTCGGTGGTTGCCGTGCTCTTGAAGCTGGGATTCCGTAATCGTTCCCATTGCTCTAGAAGACTGGAATCTACCTCGCGCACGAGAGTTCCAAGGTAGAGCTCCATCTCGAAAAGGGCATCCGTTTTGGCCAAATCCGGCACGGTCTGAGCGAGCACCTTGTGGACGGAGGCTAGGTGGCGTAGCAGAAGACCCTCCACGCGTTGAAGTTCGTAAATTTTTACGTAGTCCGAAAAGCTTCTGAACTCCTCAAACATCTCGCGGGCGATAGACTTGGGTCGGATGTTTTCCTGACCCACCCACGGGTGAGCTGCCGCAAAAACATTGAAGGTGGCGTAAATGAATTCGCGGAGTGGCTTGGGATGTTCCAACTTTTCGAGTTCCTCGATGCGCTGATCGAACTCCAATCCCTGCGATTTCATTTCCGCCATCGCTTCGCTTTTAATTTTGTCTAACTGCTTGCGCAGTATCGGTTCCGGATTCTCAAGAATTGATTCGACCAAGGTCAACACGGAGAGTGGATAGGAAGGGTCTGCGGGATCCAGCACCCTTAGCGTGTCGAGGAGGTACAGCGAAAGAGTTTGGTTCATCGAGAAGTCGTCCTGTAACTCGACGTTCACCCGGACTCGTGCGCCGGAGTCTGTGCGTGGAATAATTTCCACAATTTGGCGGTCTAGGAGCGCTCGAAATAGCTGCCAGGCGCGTCGGGTGAGCGCCTTTTTACTTTTAGGAGACTCATGGGAGTTATTGATAAGAGAACGCATTGCTGCGGCCCCGTCTGTGTTGCGGCTCAGTACATTTAGCAACATTCCGTGTCCGATCTGAAAGCGACTGACCAATCGTTCGGGAGACGCAGAGATGAGTTTTTCGAAGGTCTGCTTGTCCCAGTGAGAGTAGTTTTTTTCAGGCGCCTTGCGCTTCACAAACTTCTTACCAGTATCCGCCTGCTTGCG
>Ga0209597_1000850_pt1 | contig 20013 bp, 16 predicted proteins | sample M_140625_MF_Meta_FD_187316 | JGI IMG/M metagenome (GOLD analysis project Ga0209597, IMG submission 187316) | Freshwater microbial communities from Lake Montjoie, Canada to study carbon cycling - M_140625_MF_MetaG (SPAdes) (version 2) | ecosystem: Environmental > Aquatic > Freshwater > Lake... | reverse complement strand
AAACTCAAATGACTGAGATTGCAATTGGTCACGTTGGTGTTGTTATCTCTTATGTTGGAGATGAAGGAGTAGACGTATCTGGAGATACTTTCAAACATGGTAACTTAGTTGCTAGAGGTGAGAAAGGTGTATGGGCTGAACCACTTGGACCTGGTAAATATCCAATCAACAAATACACTAACAAGATTGAGATTGTTCCTACAACAAACTTAGTTTTAAACTGGGCGAATGCACGTTCTGAGTCTCATAACTTAGACAAAGGATTGAGTACGATTACAGTACGTTCTAAAGATGGTTTCCCGTTCAACTTAGATGTATCTCAAATCATTCACATTCCTATGAATGAAGCACCAAAAGTAATCGCTCGATTTGGAAATATGAACAACCTTGTATCTCAAGTATTAGAGCCTACGATTGGTAACTACTTCCGTAACTCTGCACAAGATCAAGACGTTATTGCATTCTTATCTACTCGTAAAGAAAGACAAGACTCTGCAAAACATCATATCTCTAAAGTATTAGATGAATACAACGTTCATGCAGTAGATACATTGATTGGAGATATTACTCCACCAGAATCTTTGATGAAGACTTTGACTGATCGTAAGATTGCAGAAGAGCAAGAAGTAACATTTGAAACTCAGAAGAAAGCTCAAGTTCAACGTCAAACATTGGAAAAAGAAACAGCGATTGCTGACATGCAGGCTGAAGTTGTAAAAGCGGATCAAGGTGTTCAGATTGCTGAAAGACACGCCGATGCTTCTGTTAAGAAAGCAAAAGGTGATGCCGAATCTGTTAAAATCTCTGCATCTGCAAATGCTGAGGCTACGAAAATGAAAGCTCAAGCTGATGCGACTAAAACAACATTGATTGGTAAAGCTGAGGCTGATGCTACACTTGCAAAAGGACAAGCTGATGCAGAATCTTATAGATTAGCGGTTGATGCTATGGGCAAAGAGAACTTTACTACATTCAAAGTAACTGAAGAGATTGGTAGAAACAACATCAAAATCATACCTGATATGTTGATTGGTGGCGGTCAAAATGGTGGTGGCGGACCAATGGAAGGCCTATTAGGATTACAAATCTTAGATATGATGGGTAAGAAAATCAACAAAGAAGATGATGTGAAAGATGTCACTTCTGAAGAAGTAAAACCTACTGATAAAAAATAGTTAAACTATTAAAAAACCCTCTGATTTATTCAGAGGGTTTTTTTGTTTTTGTATATTTATATATAGATTATGAATAAAATTTCTCTATACAAAGATTTTCTATTAGAAAAAAGAATTGCACAGATTTCTGCAAATGTTGAAATCAGATTTGGATTTGATATCATCAAAACATCACATGCAGAAGATAGATCTGATTTTTCAAAAAGAGGACTATCTGGTGACAACCAATATTATATATCAAATCTTGAAATAAAAGAATTCGTTCTTTATTTCATAAAAGATATAGCTGCCGCAATTGCATCTGGTGAAATAGTAAATCAGGATAATTTTATTATCAGAAGTGTAGATAGAGAATTGTCAATACCTATTATCGCGGAAGAAGTTTCGAAGACATATTGGAAACTAATAGTCAAAACCGTTTTTAGAGAATCTAATTTCAATCAATTAAAAATATCCAAAGATCAACTGGTATTTGATAAATAAAAAAAGAGATAGTATCTGAATCGTTCCTATCTCTTTATTGATCCTAGTATCTAAATCGTTACCAGATCGTGTAGTATCTAAATCGTTCCTACAATACAAATATATATATTTTATATTAAACTACCAACAACTTATTCTTATTTTTTAATAAAATATCTATGGAAAATGAAGACTTATATAGAAATCTGGTCATTCTTTTGAAGATGTTCAAGAATAGACCATATCATTTGGCAAAGTATCTTATAGAAAATTCCGCATTCAGTAAAGATTTTATTAAAACGGTTGTAGAAAATGCAAAACTCAACAATCTTTCAGAAGAAGACAATCAAACAAAACAGTCATTATACTTTTTAGATATAGGGAAGATGAATGATCATTATAGTTCTTTTACGGATGAAATAAAATTATTAGAAAGAGGAAAAAATGCTATGGAGATAGAAATTGAATTAAATGAAAAATTAGACAAACTTTTGCTTGATGAAAAATACGAAAGTGCCGCAAAGGTTAGAGATTATATGGTAAAAAATAAAATTAAAAGAATAAAATAGTAAACTTTAATCAATAAACAAATATAAATATTATCACTCTAAAAAATATGAATATGAATAGAACAATCGGAAACGAAGAATTGGCTTACTTATTTGAAGACGATTCTTATATTGCGAACAAGCGCAATAAAACAGTAAAGAAAACAAGTCCTGAGTATTTGGCACTAGAAAAACTTTACGGAAACTTTGAAGTTAAACTTCCTGAAAAAGGTGCAGTATCACCTTCTGTATATGTAGGTCACAAAGGAGATCAATACCTTTTTGAAGTTGCTGGTTACAAAGACTACGTTAGGGTAGACGACAAACCGAATGAGGAAAAGTACCTTAAAAACATTGAAATTGGAGACGTGGTAGACGTTCTTGTTGCAGAAATCAACGAAAAAAACTACTTAATCAGAGGAAGCATCGCAACTCTTTATGAGTCTAGAGCACATGCTAACTTAAAATCGTTGAACGAAGGAGAGTCTGTAACCGTGTTGGTTAAAGCACTTAACCCTGCTGGATACGAAGTAGAAATCTACAACGGTGGTGTTACTCTTCCAGGATTCATGCCGAACACATTGGCAGGAATCAACAAATTGGTAGATCCAACTTCTATTGTAGGAACTATTTTTGAAGTAATGATTGAGTCTTTTTCTGAACAAGAAGGAACTTACATCGTTTCTAGAAGAAAATATCTCCACACTCTTAGTGGAGCTGCTATCAAAGAACTTAACCAAGAAACGGTCTACAATGGACATGTTACTGGAACTGCACCATTTGGAGTTTTTGTTGAGTTCAACGAATGTTTGACTGGTATGATTCACAAAGCAAACGTGCATCCTGAATGGCAAGACAAACTTGGCGACATCAAGCCTGGATTTGAAATCGAATTCTATGTGAAAGAGATTATCAAAGACAAAATCATCCTTACTCAGATTTTGAGAGAGACCCTTTGGGACAACATCAAAAACGGACAATTATTGGATGGAGTTGTTAAAGATACTAAGCAGTTTGGTACTTTAATTAATCTTGATGCAGAGACTGTTGGATTGATTCATACATCTGAAATGGAGAAACTTGGTAAAAAGTTCATTCCTGGACAAGAACTTAAAGTGAAAGTTCTATCTGTTGATCGTATGTCAAGAAAAATATTTTTAACTATTGGTTAAGAATTGGTAGTCAAGAAAAAGCCTCAGAGTAATCTGAGGCTTTTTTATTTTTATAACTTTTCAAAATAAAGATTGAAGAAATATTCATATGTATATAACGAACTCGGTTGTTGTTGATTAAAAGTTATTTTGGTATAACCACCATCCACAGACATTTCAGATTGAAACTTTGTAAGTTTATTTGCAGGGTTTACTATATTTGGGTTCCATGAATTTTTATATCTTAACAAATTTTGACTTCTCAAATCTTTGTAATTCAAATACAAATCCATTCTTGAAAATTTATATCTATCAATTACATTGAAATTTATGTAGTTCTTTATTGCAGTGTTTACATCATTATAAGAATTCATATTGGTTCTTATACCTTCAAAAGTTCTCCATCTTTTTAACTCCGCAAAGAGATAGTTGGCCAATATACCTTTTATGTTTACATCGATTGTCCAATTAGTCAGATTTTCTTTTGTATAATCTGTCTGTGTCGGATCAATACTAAGTATTTGATTTTTTTCTTTATCAATTGCCGTGGAATAAACATATGATTGTAAAGTATTTTCTACCGATAGATCCAACTGCTCACCATTTGGCATTTGATAATATATTATATTTTGATTGTTTAGTAGTATATTATCTTCTATTTCAAGCATTTTTGCACCAAAGAAATTACTTTCTTCAACCATATTATAGGTTCCATACACATCTTTGTGTTCAAATTCCGGTGATATATAGCTTCTTCTCATTATTCAAAGTTATTATTTTGATTTCTAGTATTGATATAAGATCTTCCTATAGAAAAATTTTCTCTTTCAAAATTTTTGATTACTCTATCTACATTATCAACTTCCATACTTCTAATTCCTCTTGTATCTTTAAATGTTTTTATTTCCGGTATAACCGTTTCAAAATGATATCCTTGATCCCAAGTGGATCTGAATATAAAGAAATCCATAAAAGTATATCCAAATTCATCAAGCATAGGATATATAGAATTTTTCTGAAGTTTTAAAACACTTCCGTTTCTATTTACTTTCCTAACTCTTCTTTCCAACATCATACCAAAATCGGTTAGATCCGTATCGAATTTGTAATTTCCATACAATGATTTGTAGAAAGAAGATTCTGATTTTGTGTATGCGGTCTGGCTATAGAAAGACATATAAAAATTTTGTTTTATTATATATTAAAATTATAGTGTTGTATAACTAAAAGTACCATTTATAGAAATAGGACTATTACTATTTCTCGAATAGTATCCTATACTAGATGTCAATCCTACAGAATCAACCACTTTTATATTAAAGACTAAATTAGTTCCGGAAGTATCTGGAAGTATATAGTGATTGGATGTGGTAAAAGATTGACTTGGATATGAATCCGGGTTATAGCTAAGTGCTGTAGAATAAGTAAATGACCATTGAAATGGTGGATTTAATCCTGTAGCACCAAGAGTTATTTCTAAATCTGAATTTATTGACGAAAAATCTTTTATTTCAACTGAAAAAGTTGGTTTTATTCTTGATATATCGACTTTTAAATCTCCAAATTCAGACTTGTATTTTACAGATAAAACATTATAATTTCTCAACAATCCATTATCTTTTTGTGATTTATCATAATCCAAAAATCCATTATATACAGAATCAACAACATATGTAGAATCCGCAGAATGTGTTTCGAATATAAAATCTATACCTTCAAAAATACTTTCTCCTATGATTATACTTTTTATTTGATCATAAAATTCCGAAGATACAAAGTTTGAAACATTTTCAAAATTACCTGTAGTACTAACCACATGTGAAATCCAGTTTCTACCATCATATCTTAGATTTGTATCCAAATCTCTAATATATACAACATCATTTATCTGAGGTGGAGTATAAGACCAAGTTCCTGAAAGATTACCATATGCTGTAGTCCAACCAATAACAGATGCCGTACTTGATGCAGTTACAAAATTTCCTGATGAATCAATCAATCCTCTAACTACCTGTGCTATACTATTTTTTTTGAAAAATATTGAAGAAGTTCCGGTAACAGAATATGTTCCTGACCAAGCTCCGGTTGGTTCAGTTTCTATTAGATATCTATCTCCTTCCAAAGCACCCGCACTCCATGTAGCCGATAGAGTTGCTATACTAGCAGGCGTATTAGTTTTAGAAATAACAGACTCAATTACTTTTATTGAAGATGCACTTGGTGATTTTGGTTTTACCGCAGCATTGTTTTGTGTAGTAAATATTGTGTTTGTCAAATATGAATAAGATGCACCAGAATAAATTTTATAATTTTTTTCTACAACCGTTCCATTTTTTTCAAATCTAAATATTAAATCTTGTGTTTTTTCCAAATTCAAAGCAATCTGCATTTCATTATAAGAAATTGCATTATCTTTTTTGAAAAGTTCTATATCATAAAATAATGGAACATAATTTCCACCAAATCTAAATATAGTATCGTTTATTATATTTTCACCGCCATGATAATTTTTTCTCACCACTGGATTATTTTGATTCTTTTCTATAGAAGTTGCTATATGAGTATTATTAAAATAGTTAAGTTCTGTAATATTTTCTATTTTCCCATCTGGTAATATTTTAGTAGGTTTTAATCCGGATACTTTAATTTGATTGATATTTAAAGAATTCACTTTTATGTCTACTCTTTCAGGTTTTTCTGCAAAAATTATATATGGAAGACTTTCAATATTATCAAAATTATAGTTTTTTAATACACCATTAGAATCTATTACTTTATAATTAATATAATCTGTAAATCCGTGTTTGTTCGAAAGATTGTTGATTGATGATATAAAATTCATCGCAGTTAGTTTTTTATTCAAAGAAACATATAACAGATCTCTTTCTTTATTACTCAGATTTGTCAGTGTATTGTCATTTATTGCTATGTTCACTAAAACATGTTTCCATTTCTCGTTTATATAGATATTTATCCCATTCTCCAAAGTTTTCTCCCAGGGATTTGATATTATCTGATAATACTCATTATTCATCTTAATCAACGGATTTTTATTTGGTTGATAGTTGAAATTTGTATCCTCTACAAATGAATATAATCTGTCCCATAGATTTGAAATACCTGGTTCTTCACCACTACTTATAGTAGTTGCTAAATTATTTGAGATGTATAATATCTCGTGATGAACTATATAAGTCTTAGGTGAATATGTTGAACTTGGATTCCATATCTGTATCTCTATCCATCTAGTCGAATTGTTAGAAACTGGTTCTATTTTTTGCCAATGTTTCTGCCATTTATTTTCAGTGTTTAGAAATTCTTGAGTATAATTAGGTGGATATATGTTATTATCTAAAGTAGATGTATAATAGTCACCTCTATAAAGAACTATAGATCCTTTAGAATATCCCATATGAGCGATTCGTCCATTAGTATCTCTTAATAATCTAGAGTTTGTTTTATAAGTTATTATTGGATTCCAAAAATCAATTGGTTTCTCATAACCATTAAACATATAAAAGTCACCATTGTTATAAACAATTGATTTTGAAAGAGTGACAGAACCTTTTTGATAGTAGTTGTTTTGACTATTTAGAGGATTGAACATTATCATATCATTGTCAATATAATATTCCCAATCTTCTGTTAGATTATAAGGCAATGCCTTTATTTGTAAGGAATTTCTATTAACCGTTGGCATATTTGTTTTACTATCTTTCTTAGCTCTATAAAGAATATCGTTGTATATGACTATGTCTGTCTTTTTATATTCTTTATCCATCTTCCACTCATCTATCACATCCCAATACATACCATTACTCTTATTAGATAATAATATACTGAATTTATAGTTTTCAAACTTATTAGATGTTTTTGTGTTTATTGTCTCTATTTGTTTATTAGAGTTCTTTTTGACACTATCAACCTCATGTATCAAAAACTTTATTCCTCTGAATAGAGTAGTGTTAGGAACATTTCTATCTCCTATTGAAAAATTAGAATATTTTCTTACATTTTTGCGTATTTGATTTGAAAGAAATGTTGTTTTTCTATCAAAGAACCAAGAAAAATAATCAAAGTCATAATTCTTCTCAATCATAGCATCAACATACTTATCCGTACCGAGATATTTTTCAAAATCAAAAGAGAATCTACTAATTCCATTTCCGTTGTTATTTTCAACATGTAAAGTGTGATGTAGATATGAGAATGTAGAAGAGTTTACGGTATAGAAATAATCTAAATTTCGTTCACCTCTATTAGGATCTGGATCAAATGGATTTACACTTCTATTGTAGTCTTCAAATCTTATTGAATTGTTCAACACATATGGATAGTCATTTGCACCTAAAGAATTTTCAAAGGCCCATCTACAATGTACAGAATTTTTTCTCCAAATAGGTGATATATCATCTCCTATTATTTTGAATGTCTCATGGTTTGCAGTATATTCTGATGAAACAGGTATATGAACAACTTTATTTTTATAGTTGAAGTCATCTAACTCTTTAGGATGTGTAGTGCTATTTAGATTATTCATATATAGCTTTGTTTCCTCGGTTTCGGTTAAATCACTTTCTTTCTCATATTCAAACTTTGAATATTCGGTATCCACAATCTTATCATCAAAATCCTTTATGTCACTCAACCTAAGTCTGTATATTTTGAACTTCTTAGGTGGATTGTCATTATCCACTATAAAACTAATTTTTTTAGTGTATGTTGTATCTGGTTTGTTTATCCAATATTCATATTCATTTTGATAGAATTTGAAAGAATAATCACTGTATATTTTTATTAAACCGTCTTCTTTTACCAGATTGTGATAAACTCCATCTATTTCTATAAGCCAAAGATCCGCTAAATCAAAATCTTTAATTTCAAAATCAGAATTATCATATTTCTTCAAAACTTTATCTACATCATTTACATAACCAATGTTTTTATTTAAAAGAGCTTGTTTTCCTTTTAAGTCAATATTTGATATTATTCTCCATTTTGTAATATATGTTGTAGTAATCTCTTGTTTTATTACAGTTCCACTTGTAAATGGCTTGTCTTCAAATTCTTCTAATTGAGCACGAACCACCATTGGTTCTTCTCTACGTCTAGTTTTTAATGTAGTTTGACGATTTGATTGTCCGGGATTTTGATTTTTATTCACAACCGGTTTAAGTGAAGGTTTTGCCTGTCTTTCAACAAACTTCTCTATTTTATAATATTCACCGTTATACTCTACATAAAAAGGTCTTTCATCGGACCAACCTTCCATAAAAGGATCTATTGTAGTGGATTCTAATATATTACCATTAGCTATCACAACATCATCTTTTAAGAATGGTGTTCTGTAAGGAGACATAGTCTTTACAAAATCCATTTCTTCTAAATAAAATCCATAATATCTGTTTATGGACCATTTTCTTAAAGAGTTTGTGGTTGCAGGATTATCATCAAAAAGAAATGAAAAGTTTAAAATATTTGGATATATGACTTTATTTTTTTTAAAACCATCCAAAACAAACTTTTCAAAATCAAATATTTCTTTTTCTTTTTTAAAGTAATCATCTAAAAACAATGATTTTGCGGTATATCCTCCCGATTCATAATCTATTCCGTTCCATTGTGAAAATTCCATCTTATCAAAGTTTATTTCAACCGATGTAGTAGGAAAATATTCATTGGTAATAAAATTTTTATCTATCCATTCACCAAGATTTGTACTTTTAGTCATGTCAAATAATTTGACAGTTTTGAAGTTATTAAATATTTCATCCTTTATATTATGTCTATCAAGTTTTATCATTCCAGAACCATCAACTCTAAAGATGATAAAATACTTAGGAAGATTTCCTTTGGAAATATGTAAAGGTGCAAAATATTCAAACTCTTCCTTATAGTCTTTGTTACTTACTATATTTCTAGCACCATATTGATAAATTTCGTCATATTGACTTGCAAAGTTATCGGTCATTGACTCAGAATCATTTTCATATTTTATCGCAAATGCAGTATCAACTGGGAATCCTTTAAAGAAATAAGGAACCAATTCATCAAAATAATTCTTTTTGTTGAATCCCATTTTCTTAAGCTTTGTTACAGAAAGTTCTGGAGTAGAATCTATACTATCCAAGCTAAGACTATAGTCACTTTCCACCACAACTTTAACATTTGTAGTCAAACCAGCATTGGTTCTAAGTATCGCGAAACTTTTCATTTATTTTATTTACTTAAATTTTTTATTCGAAATTATTATTTCTTGCGAAAGTTGCAACACTTGCGACTTCTCTAAGTGCAAATTGTTCTGGTCTGAAATTATCTCTAACTGCTTTAGTTACATAAGGCGCTGTAAACGAGTCAGGTCTTTTGAATATAACTTTATTTCTGTTTATGTTAAATTTAATTGTAAAAGTAAATGGTCTATTTTCTGCCTCATTTTCTAAAGCAAATTTAACTTTCTTTATATGTTTAACAGTTTCTTTGGAATTGTTGAAGTCAACATATTTATAGTTTAATCCATTTTGATTTGTATCTAACGCATTAAGTTTAAAGTATATGTTTAATGGAACTATAATAGAGTTACTATCACCTGGTTTCATAGTAGATACTTTATCTGAATTAGTTTCTACGATATCATCAAGATCTTTAACTATAGGATGTATAGTAGTAAGAAGTTTTGTAGTAGAACTTACAGTTACATTAGTATCAAGCCATTTTGAGTTATCCAAAACAGATTTGTTATTTCCAACAAATGAAAGTATACTAGTTTCATTGTATCCTAAATTATATTCATTAGAAGAAAGAACATTTGTTAGAGAATTACTTGCTTTTGTATTGAAAGAATTTCCAATATTTTCTCCTAATTTATTTACACTATTTGATGTAATTGAACTATAGTTTACTGCCCAAATAAACTGATTATTCATCTGAGTTCTTGTCTGTCCAGAAGTATCTGTTGTTAAAAGTTCATCGTGATCATTTACCCAAAATACCTGAGGTGAGTTTGAGTTGTATGCAGTTGAATTAGATGTATAACTTTTATCCGAAAGTAAACCTAATGGAGAATCAACAGATTTGTTTTTAACCTTCACTACAAAATCTTTTACTACATAAACGTTATTTGCATATACTCTACCAGTAGGTATTCCTGTAGCTTTGTAAGGATCTAAATAATCTTCACATTCGATTGTAAATGTAGTCTCTGATCCGTTAGTTATAATAAACTCTTGGTTATTTCTAAGAATAACAATTTCAAGCTCACCTTTAGCTCTTTTAATCTTTTCTTCTAAACCTTTGATTCTATCTTCCTGTCTTTTTAGATATTCATAAAGGTCTAAAGCAACTCCATTCTCATCTTTAAATCCTGATAAAATTTTATCAGAATCATGATGATATGACTTACTATTAAGTATTACTGTATCTGAAAGATGCTCATCTAATCCTTTTGCAGAAAGATCTGCTTCCATTCTTACCTTTAAGTCTTCTTTAGTTGCTTCTTTCAATATGAAGTCGTTGTCGTTTAAAACATTATTCAAATCATCTGGGAAAGTAACTGTCAATATTTCGGAAAAATCAGATTCTACTGCAGATTCTGGCCAACCAACTTCTGAAATAGATTTTACCCTTATTTCTACCTTCTCATTAGCCTGAAGAGATATATCCAATTGATTTATATTTGGTGTATCAGCACTAGATACATCTTCTATTTGCCATGTATATTGTCCCGTTCCTTTATCAAAAGTTCTTTTTCTAGCATCTGTTTTGAATTCGTTCCAGTTTGAGAAACTAGCCGTTTTTTGAGTTGCATCAACTTTGAATGTCTCTATTGGTGCTTCTTTACCATCTTTACTAACATATCTATATTGAACTATAAATTGTACAATCTCTTGTGGTTTTGTACCTCTCGTTATGATAGCATCTGGTATAGTCCAAAATCCTCTTACTCTGAATTTAGGATCTACCTTAGACATAGGATTTCTAGATATATCTATAATCTCTTGTGTAAGTGTAGCTGATAATCTAGCCTTACTTTCTTTCTTTTTAATAAGATCTTGTACTTCTAATTCTGCTTGTTTTTTTCCAGAATCAGATTGATATCTTTCAACTTTAGCTGTTTTATTTTTGTCTAATATTGCTTCTTGTAATTGTGTAAGCTCAGACTTCAATGTCTGTTGTTGATTGTGTTTTTGTTTTATAGAGTTTGAATCAGGTGTATCTGTAAGATGTTTATTTATCTGAACAACTTTGAAATTTGCAATATTAAGAGTAGGTGCAATTGGAGTTCCTGCCAATTTATTAGGAGTTTTCTTTGCAACTAAATCTTGAAGAACTGTTCCATAATCATATACAAAGTCTGTATAGAATTGTTCCATTGTTGTTCCATTATCAGAAGAGTTTGCACTCAACCTAAGGTCATTAGACCAATATCCTGTTCCTGGACTCCATGTTCTACAAAGAAGATTGTTATCTGTATTTAATGCTTTTGCAAAAACAACATTTCTTTCATTATATCCAATACTTATTCTTATCAATTTGTTATATATGATAGGAGAATATATTTTAAGAACATTTATTCCAACGGGAATAGCTTCCATACCTTCTACTTTTTCAAATCTTACTCTGGGATTTGTTTCTGCGGTAGAAATTTCAATCACTTTATATCTTGTTGATGTTTGATTTCTGTTTATTATTACTTCACTTCCGATATTCAATTTTTGTAAACTATTGATTGATATATTCAGATAATCCAATTTATCTAAAACATACCAAAGTTTTCTATTAAGTCTGTCTTCCTGTATTCTCAATACCGAAAAATTACCTTCATAAAGAAGTTCGTTTGGTTCCAAATCAAATACTTGTTCATCCATTTTAGGATTCAATGGTGCGACAACACCAGGAGTAGTTCTGTGCCAATTTTCAAAATCTGTTATAACAATACTCGAATTACTTCTAAAAAGTTGATTAAACGCGTTTAATGCCGATTGTCCTGTATTAGTTATAGTACCGTTTGCATCTTTTGCGAAATCCACTATATATCTTCTAATTTGAACTTTTCTTACATTGTCTTCTACTTGTCCCGATAAATCCATCTCTACTGAAAGCATAGGGTTTAGCATCGAATCAAAGAACCAATTGTTGGTTGCTTTAAACGAATTTACCGTACCAAGACTTGCAATCGGTGCCGGCTCTCTGTTTAAGTCGACCGTTATCAATTTTTTGAAGTTGTTTGGGGATGTCTGTATAAGAGATCCAGTAGTATCTATGCTATATAGAGAGTTTATATTATTATTAAGTCTATCTATCTCAGCTTTCAAAGAGGTTACCGACGGTATGCTGAAGTTTCTCAAAACTCCATTATCATCAAATATCTGAACGTTTACAGATGGTTCGGTCGTAGTAGTAACACTATTTATTTTTGTAAGTATGTCAACAATGTTTTTGTTGAAACTTATTACTTGATCTGCCACTTTAGGAAATGAACTTTGAATTGCCATTTTAATCTATTGATTTTTTAGTATATATTAAATGTTGCCTTTTTCTTTTGTGATTAAAGAATATTTTTGTATATTTGTAGTATGATAGATCAATTAAAAAATAGAATTAAAGAAGCTAATGAAGCTTACAGAATTGGAAAGCCTGTTATGTCGGATTCAGAATACGACATTCTTATAGAAGAATTGGTGACAATTTCACCAGAAGACGAATTATTGTCTGTAGTAGGTCATGAAATATTAGACGAGACTAGAAAGACTCGCCTTCCTATTCCTATGGCATCAATGAACAAAATCAAAACACTTGATGAAATCAAAGACTGGCAACGTCTTAAACTTATTCCAAATGCAGTAGAAATCATCTGTACTCCTAAGTACGATGGACTTTCTTTATGCGTAGAAGAGGTTATCGGAGAAGCGATAACTCGTGGAGACGGTTTATATGGCCAACGTTCGACAGAGCACTATAGACTTATTGGTAACCATTTAGATATAAACAACATCTTCTCATATAGTTATGGAGAAGTTATCATGCCTAAACAAGTTTTCTTAGACAAATACTCAAACGACTTCGCAAATCCAAGAAACTTAGTTGCAGGTTTAATAAACTCAAAAACAGTTTCTGAGTCACTTAGAGATTGTAACTTCATCAAATATGGTGCTGTTACAGCAAAGAACACATTCACGACAAAGAAAGAATTATTAGATTCTTTAAACGAAAGACAAGAAACAAAAGTTCCTTACCATGTTTGTGGAATATTAGACTTATCAGAAGATTTACTTATCTCTTTATTCAAAGAGTGGTCTGAAAATTATGAAATCGACGGAATCATCTTAGAAGTAAACAACTTAGCTACACAAGAATCATTAGGTCGTGAGACTTCATCTGGAAACCCAGTATGGGCCAGAGCATTCAAACACGATAGTTTCGAACAAAAAGCAGAGTCAGAAGTTATTGGTATTTCTTGGAATATCTCAAAACAAGGTTTACTTAAACCAATTATACATATTAATCCTATTAGATTGGACGGAGTTACCGTATCTAACGTAACAGGAAACAACGCTCGTTTCATAAAAGATATGGGAATCGGTGTTGGTGCCAAAGTAATCGTTAAGAGATCTGGTATGGTTATCCCTAAAATAATCGATGTTGTTCAGACAGTTGATTTTGTTGAACCAACGATTGAAGGTATTGATGTTGTATGGAATGAGGCAGGTATCGAACTTATCACATTAACAGAAACAGAGGATCAAAAACTTAAAAAGATTGTTGCTTTCTTTGAAATCTTAGAAGCTGACAATGTTGGTGAAGGTGTTGTTGCTCAGTTATGGGATGCAGGATATAAGACTATCAAAGACATTTTGAACATCACAACAAATGAGTTAGAAAGTATCGATAGATTTGGTAAAAGAAAAGCTAAGATTGTTTACGACTCAATCAAAAAATCAATCACAGGAGTTCAGTTGTCAAAAATACAACACGCATCTGGAGTGTTCTCTGGGTTAGGATCTAAAAAACTTGCATTATTGGAACACTTTGATGGTAAACCAACTATCGACCAGGTTATGAAAATCGAAGGATTTGCTGAGATTTCTGCTAGAAACTTCGTTGAAAACTACGATATTTTTCGTACATTTGTTGAAGGATTACCAGTAGAGATTGAACAAAAAGTTGAAGTTGTTTTAGCAGGAACAGATTTAGTTGGAAAACAATTTGTCTTCACCGGCGTTAGACGAAAAGACTTAGAAGAAGTAATTGTCAGTAGAGGCGGTGTAATTGGTGGATCTGTATCTAAAAACACGACTTACTTAGTAATGAAAGCAAAAGGTTCTGGTTCTAGTAAAGAAACAAAAGCAATCTCTCTTGGAGTTACAATTTTTACAGTTGAAGAATTAGAAGATTTATTAAAATAAGATGCCTACACAAAAAATGTACTATGAGAGACTTTTATAAACCAGAAGACGGAGACATCGTAAAAATTCTTCCTATCTTGAAGAAGGACGGAACTTTCTGTCCCTTCATAAAGACCGGATTTGTTTACTTGGCTCCAGATGGAAAACTCATATACGACCAAGCTAACTATTTGAAAAGAGTTTGGTACAACGAATATGCTAAGAAATCAAACAAGATTCCGAATATCGGAGAAAGGTTTTGGTTCTTCGTATCGATAAACGGAGAATTCAAATTCATGCAGACTGGTAAGAAACTCACCGATATAATAAAAGAGGATTTGTATCAGGATCAAACACTTGGTAGTCTATTTACAAATGATAAACATCTAAGAATAGTCAAGACACAAATACAGTCTTATCCGTGTTTTGACGAATCGAATATTGTTGAAAAGAAATGGGATTCTCCAAATATATTGACTCAAACGGCAGTTGAGTGGACAATGAAGAATCAACCTATTTTTATTGAAGATTACCTAGAAAGTAATGGTATATTTGCAAATCTAAAGATACTTAATGAATATTATGACAACGCATTTTCTGACCTTATTTCAGAGGATAGAAATAAAAAATTGGAGACTATAGGAATATGATAGAAGTTCTATACAAATGCCATGTTTTTGATAAAATTTATTCATAAGACTAAACTTTTAATATATATTTTTATATAATAAAGGATAGTTATATCATAGGAAGCAAATAAATTTTAATAAATAACAAGCAATCAACGAAGAGTTGACTAAAAATAAAAAGCAATAAAATGGAATCAAAAGCAATCTTATTCAGTGAACAGGAAAAAATCTTCGTAGAAAGAACAGGTAAAGACTTCTCAACTTTATACAAGAAGTATTACCCAAAGTTAATCTACTACACATCAAAAATGTGTAACGATCCTCAAAAAGCAGAGGATATCTCGACAGACTCTTTTCTGACTGCATTCGAGAAAATAGACAAATATGATGTCGAAAAAGCACAATTCTCAACCTGGCTATTTACTATAGCAAAAAATCTTGCATTACAAAGTATCAAAAACGACAAAAGAAGTATCTCTTTAGACGTTGAGTATGATAATGAGGGAACTACTATGAAAGACTTTATCACACAAGAAGAAAGTGATGTAGTTCTACATGATGTTCAAGACAAAAAAGCCGAAATAATGAAAAAATACATCGACAGTCTAAAAGAACCTTATAAAAGCGTAATTGAAATGAGAGAAATCAAAAGAATGTCTTATAAAGACATTTCAGATACACTAGGAAAAAATCTTTCGACAATTAAGTCACAAATTAGGAATGGTCGGGCAATACTTGTAAAGGCTACTGAAAATGAGTTTAAATATATAGATGAAATGTTCTTATGAAAAATATAAAAAAAATAATTAAACTTTCAATTTTACTCATTACTTTAGCATCTTGTAATAACAAATCAAATGATGTTGGTACTTTATATCATAAATGTGTCATAAAAAATATAGAAGAAATCAAAAGGTCTTCTATTGAGTTTGAAAAGAAATATATCATAGATACTGATTGTGGAAAATCTATAACACAAACCAATCAAAATCTAAAAGTAGGCGATACGATTATAATAAGAAAAATATTTTACTAATCTTTAAAAACTTTTAAAAATGGCTACAAACTTGCAGCTACCAAAAGAGAGAAATATCTATTTTACAAAACAAGTAGATCAATCTTCTATTGGTGATTTAACCAAAAATATCATTGAAATAAACGAAGATGATAAACATCTTAAAAGGATATATTCTGCATATGGTGTAGAATACAAACCAAAACCAATCAAGATATACATCGACTCTTATGGTGGTGCAGTATATCAATGCTTTGGACTCCTTTCCGTAATGGAAAGAAGTAAGACTCCAATTCATACGATAGTAACAGGATGTGCTATGAGTTGTGGATTCTTAATACTAATCGCCGGACACAAAAGATTTGCTCACAAAATGTCTACACCATTGTATCACCAGGTTTCTTCCGGTGCGTTTGGAAAGGTACAAGATATGGAAGAGAAAGTTGATGAAGCAAAGAGACTACAAAAACTTATTGAAGAATATACTATGGAAAAAACCAATATTGAGAAAAAGAAACTTAAAAAAGTTTTAGAGAACAAAATAGATTGGTTTATGACCGCTCAAGAAGCAAAAGATTTAGGAGTTATTGACGTAATATTAGACTAAAAATGAAAACTGAGATTCTGGCCAGAAAAGCCTTAGAAATATTAAAATCAAAATGGGGCTTACCGAAAAAAGGATTTTTGGCTGGAGGCTCTTTGGCAAACATGATCTGGGAACTACATTCTGGAAATCCTGCAGTTGTGAATGACATTGATATATTTATCTTTGAGGGTAAGATTGATAATCAAGAAGAGATAAGCAGAGAAGTATCTTTGTTTAGGTTCAAAGAAGAAGATATTAGATACTACGAAGATTACACAGGAATGTGCTGGAATAGTTATACAAAGGATTTCTATACAATAACATCATCCGAAAAGAAAGGAATATTCAATGAGATTGGATATAAGGCATCTACTGATGTACAAGGTATAATCCTTAACTCTTTTGATATAAATGCAACCAGAGTAGGATATTCAATTGAAGAAGATAAGTTCTACATCACAAAGGACTTTGAAGATTTCTTAAATACTGGTGAACTGAAAATCTGTAATATACAGACACCTTCACACACTGCTATAAGGATTGCCAAAAAAAGTAAAGAGCTTAATGCCAAACTTGACGAGTTAGAGTTTAAACTTATCTCATATTGTTTGTCTCGATGCTTTTCCGATGTGAACAAATTTAGGTTTAAGGAAAGATACTTTGAGATGTTCAGTCAAAACAAAGATTTGTTAGAACCTTACTTTAAAATAGAAAGAGATAAAGAAATTGAAGAATTTTTAAAGCTGTATAAAAATGTAGATACAGAGTTGTATGGTCTTAAAACCACCGACTACTTCTTACCGGTAAAGGAAGATGAAAGTAAAGACTATGAAATTATTTCTTTATTGGAAACTAACAATATTTTCAATGATGACAACCTAGGAAAACTACACACTTCAAAAGATTTTCTTTTCTATATCAGAAACGTGTTCGGAACAGAAATGGAGCAAATCTGGGAAAAGGTATACTACTTCTACACAGATTGTGGATATGTAGATATGGAAGTTTCTAAAGAAGATCTAGACTTATTAAGAAGACTTGGTAATTATGCACCAAAATCTATCGAAAGCCTTAAAGGAATGAAGATGTCTAAGCAACTTTCTTTAGTTAAGAAACTATTAGAAATATATAAAGAAGATCCTATAATAGCGATTGCTATATTAGAGAAAGGAAATGTTAGTCTTTATGATGATTTGGATGACGAGTGTAATCAACTTCTTTTGGAACTAAGTGTTCGTAAAGAGATTGTGAACGACACAAAAAACAAAGTTGTAAATATTTTGGGATAAAATTAAGAAGGTTTAAATATAAACCTTCTTTTTTTGATATGTGGTGATTTACCATTACATACTCTACTGATATTACTATTATCTATACCCGTAAATCGCGAACAGTCCATAACAGATTTCCATTCATTTATTTTATTACCAGATTCGTCTATTTCGATTACTATCTTTTTAATAGCATTGGGATTTTCAATTTTTACAACCTCTACTTTTTCATATCTAAATATGAATCCTTGTGTATGTTGGTATTCACCATTGCAGCATCTAGATATGTTGGCATGATTTGTGTTTATTTCTTTTGCAGCCGTTCTAGCACTTCTAAACTCCTTTAAGAAATTACCATCTAAATCATATTGATAAACAATTCTGCCCGAATTCTGAGATTGTCTATCTAAAACCTCTTTTATTCTACTAGAATTACCTTGTCCGGTCTCATCAGAATTGGTCAGTCTTTCGGATTTAAACATTTTTATATATTCTGTCTCAAATTTTACAAAATCATTTAAAGGACATACTTTTATAAATTTTATAATAGGTTTAAGATTATTTTTCAATAAGCTTCTTATCCATCTTGCTCTATAGTGTTTTGATGATTCCTTTTTACATTCTGTAATGTGTCCAGATAATCTAGATCTAGGATTAGATGTTTTACCAACATATCTAATATCATTATCTATTGGGTCTATTAAAACATAAATGTATGTTATTTCAGTACTTATCATACCGTATATATAAAAATGTGGTGCTTCCTCTGTAATATTTTTAAACTTTTTAAATATTCTTTAATATAAATAAAAAATAAAATAAAGATATGATTGCTTATATAACAGAATTAAATGAACAAAATTATAAATCATTTACAGAAAATGGTTTAGTTTTAGTTGATATAAAAGCAGAATGGTGTAATCCCTGTAAGGTAATTGGACCATTAGTTGATCAAATATCATCAGAATACCATGGACAACTTCAAGTTGGAAAATTAGATGCGGATGGTGCACGCGATTTGATATCTGAGTTAGGTGTTAGAAACATTCCAACTTTACTTCTCTATAAAGATGGTGAAATAGTTGAGAGAAATACCGGTATGGTAACCAAAGAAAAAATTGAAGAATTAATTGCCAATCATTTAAACTAATCCTTTATGAATCCAATCAATAAAATATTCGAATATCTTAAAGAATCGAATCTTACTATGATTGGTTATAAGTACCAGGATGAACGGATAAAAGACGAACTCATTTCAAAATTGCCTCACATAGAGATTTTTGAATTTGATTCGTCTTTTTCTGTTATGTCTGCCTTAAAGCGAACGATAAGAGAGAAAAAGATTGACTCTGTGTTGGATGATGAAGAATTTTCAAATACAAACTTTTTAGTAGTCGATTTGGGAAATTTCAGTATACCTAAATCAGAAGATGCATTTGGAAGAAGTAGACACATATCTGAATTTATCGGACAAATGAGGAAAGAGGTGCTGGAAACCAAATATAGTTTGATTATACTCTCACCAGTAAACTCAACAATGGGATCTGCCTTAGATAATGATATACCATCTTTTAGTGGAGGAAATAGAAGTATTTACATGGCAGACATGGCGTATGTGATAGAAGGAAGAAAAATAAAGATAATAAAGAACAGATTCGATGGTGATAATATAACAATATCGCTTGATAATCTAAAAGATTATAAATACATTTGTAGCTATGAAAATAACAACTAACAAAAAAGCTTATTTTGAATATTCAGTGCTTGAGTCTTTTGATGCAGGTATAATACTTAT
>Ga0209597_1000849_pt1 | contig 20022 bp, 19 predicted proteins | sample M_140625_MF_Meta_FD_187316 | JGI IMG/M metagenome (GOLD analysis project Ga0209597, IMG submission 187316) | Freshwater microbial communities from Lake Montjoie, Canada to study carbon cycling - M_140625_MF_MetaG (SPAdes) (version 2) | ecosystem: Environmental > Aquatic > Freshwater > Lake... | reverse complement strand
CATGCCTGATGGCAGCACCACCTTTACTGATGAGATTCGTGGCGAGGTAACTTTCGATCATAAATTTGTCCCTGATTTTGTGCTTGTCCGCGGCGATGGTTCACCGCTTTATACCTTGGCAGTTGCAGTCGATGACATCATGATGAAAGTAACTCATGTTCTGCGTGGTGAAGATTTACTATCTTCAACTCCACGCCAGATTCGGGTTTACCAAGCAATGGGCGTGAAGCTCGAGGACTACCCAACTTTTGCGCACTTGCCATTCGTAATGGGTCAAGACAATGCCAAACTTTCAAAGCGAAACGGTGAAGTTTCAATTGCTTGGTATCGCGAGCGCGGTTTCTTGCCCGAAGCGATTTGTAATTACTTGGCACTTCTTGGTTGGTCACCCGGAGATGATCGTGAAAATGTAACGATGAAAGAACTAACCGAACTCTTCACCGTTGACAAAGTTCATTCATCACCAGCTCGATTTGATATGAAGAAGCTAGAAGCTATTAATGGTGACAAGATTCGTGCGCTAACACCTGAAGAATTCCTTAATTGGTCGCTGCCATTTCTAACTAAAGAAGGCGTAATTTCTGGAACTGATTCCGAGATCGCAGTTGTTAAAGCAGCACTGCCAATTATTCAAGAGCGCATTGTTACTTTGGCTGAAGTTCCAGCAATGCTTAACTTCTTATTCGTTAAGAATTTTGCCATTGCTGAAGATTGCGTCAGCAAAGTAAATGATGAAGCCGCTAAAGCCGTATTGACGCGCAGTTCAACAGAATTAGTAAAGCTAACTACTTGGACTCACGATTCAATCGAGGCCGCGCTACGTTCTTCACTCATTGAAGAGTTGGGGCTAAAGCCACGTATCGCTTTTGGTGCCGTACGCATCGCCACAACAGGTAGCAATATCTCGCCACCACTATTTGAATCTATGGAGCTACTTGGCCAAGAGGTAAGTTTAGAACGCATCAAATTGGCCCTCGCCCTCTAACTCTAGGCCCCTTTAGTTTTCAAGGTTTTATCGGTGGTAATTCCTAAGGTATTCTTAACCCTCGTTGACCATGGCCGGTCAGCACATTTGGGCGAAAGCCTCAATGGGGTATGGGGTAATTGGCAGCCCTGCTGATTCTGGTTCAGTAAGTCTAGGTTCGAGTCCTGGTACCCCAGCGAACGTGTTTCAAAGTTTTAAAAAATGTAAAAGAAGTTGAAAGCCGTAGGCGATCAACTTTGAAAGTTAGAAAATGAAAGCCAAAGGCGATCATTTTTGAAAGATCTAGGGCCCCGTCGTCTAGCGGCCTAGGACTCTGGCTTCTCAAGCCAGCTACGAGGGTTCGAATCCCTTCGGGGCTACAAAGAGAACGGCCCGCTTTAACTCAAATGCGAGTTAAAGCGGGCCGTTTTTTATTTAATTACTTGATTGTGATTTTCTTTGTAACTGTCAGAGCTGCATTCTTTGCATCTCCCGCATTTTTTCCAGTTACAGAGCAATCACCCTTCTTCTTTGCGGTGAGCTTTCCAGCAGAGACTGTACATGTGGCCTCTGTTGTAGACACCCAATTGATCGCAATTTTGCTTAAGCTGGTCGCTGGAAGCGTTAATGATGCACCAACTTTAAGTGATGGTAGAACAGATAGAACTTTTTGAACTCGTGTACCTGGAGTCACGAAGACGGTAGCTGGACCATCAGTGATATCAAATGTAACTAGATCGATATCTGCATCTTTGTCACCTTTACCAGGAATTACAACCTTCATAGTTCCGTAGAGGCGAGCTGGCTTGATTGCGTCACGATTTTGAATTGGTGAAGTTGGTGCTGCTTCTAGACCTTTTGTATCAGTATTGGTAACTACGAAAGTTACCTTTCCTGAGGAGTCAGTAGTTCCGCTAACTTCTAAACCAAAGTTGCCGTCATTCTGAGCAGCTACTGCTTTTCCATCTGAAGTAACCCAAGTTGCCTTTGAACCGCTCCATGGCGCATTAATCTGGAGGAGAAGTTTTTGGTTAGCAGCTGGTGTAGTTCCATCAGTTGTGACCATGTAGGTGAGTGAAAGCTTTGTGCCGTGGCCAATGTAGGTGTAAAACGCCTTTGTGCCAGCTGAATAATATTGTGCGATATCGCCAGTGGCGTCAACGCTATTTGTTGCGTCAAAGCTTGGGCTAGTCAAGCGAACTGATGGCAAGCCAGCAGCATTACTTGAAGGTAGTGCTACAACTGAGGCAGCGATAACCAGGGCAAGCGAAACTAAAGCTCGTCCTGTCTTAAGTGTTCGGTTATTCATTTTTTCTCCTTTTACTGGACGATTCCCAAGAAAATCAAGCATTTCCATGGGTTTATTGCTTAGTTACCTTGCCGACGCCATCTACTGAGTAATAGCGGATGTAGTCAACAAATGTTTGAGTTTGATTTATAGCTGGATCGATGGCGCCACCAAATTCGCCACCCATTGCCAAGTTTAGAATGAGGAAAAATTTTTGATTGAAAACCCATCGGCCCGGTTTAACCGAAGCAGGCGTCTCGCTCGAGATTAGGCGATCGTCGAAATAGAAATCTATCTGATTCTTTTTCCATTCAATGGAATACACATGGTAGTCATCACTCACGGGTTTTGGATTTTGGTAGGACCCGCCGACACCAGGGCCTTTTCCATAACCTGGTCCGTGCAGCACTGCCGAAACTAATGAAGGCTCGACACCACGAGTTTCGACGATATCAATTTCGCCACACTCGGGCCAAGGATTACCATCTAGCAGGTCAGCACCAAGCATCCAAAAAGCCGGCCAAGTTCCTTCACCTGGAGCAACTTTCATACGTGCCTCTATACGGCCATATTGAAATTGTACTTTTCGTGAAGATTTTATTTTGGCACTTGTAAATTGGCATTCCCAACAGGAATTCAAAATCTGTGTTGCGGCAGTCGAATTATCTGTTTGATTACCTTGAGCATCAGAAATGCGATTCGCTGAGATTACTAATTTGCCTTTGCCATCTGTTGAAATATTGGCAGGTTTATTTGTGTAGTACTCAACTTCGGCATTACCCCATCCGTAACCATTTCCGATGTCGTAGTCCCAATTTTTAGAAGATGGCAAGGAGCCTTTCTTGCCATTAAATTCATCGGCCCATAAGAGCTTAAGGACTTTAGGGCCAGCGGCTTGTGAAATAGTCGCAGGCGTTATGGCGACAATTGAAGCAGCCAAGATCGAGGCTGACACAAGGGCCGATACCCGCACTCGGGATTTCCGATTCTGGTTCACGCTGCTATTCCTCTTCCCTGCCTGTTCGGTCACGCTTTGATAACAAATATCAACTTCGCGCAATTGGTGTTGCGCTGCTCGCAATTACACACTTAGATACAGTAGTGTGAAACCGCTTTCATAGTGCGTAAGAGCCTACCTCTCAGGCGGGCAAATTGGTACTACGAAACGATAACTTTTTTGTTAGCGCTGTTAAATATAAAGGAGTTGGTTATGCGTAAGAAGACCTTATTTAGAGGCTCGATTGCTGTTTCGACTGCGGCTATTTTGGCAGCTGGCGTACTGGGTACACCAGCTCGCGCTGCTGATCCAGTAACAATTACGATATGGACTTTTGGCGATGTAATTCAACGCCAACTCGTACAGGAATATAAGAACCTGCATCCTGAAATTTCATTACAAATTAAGAAATCAGATTTAGATCCGCTAAACGGTACAAATATGGTGACCGCATGTACCTCAAAGACTGGCCCAGATATTGTGGCAGTCGAAGTTCAGTACTCCGGATACTGGCGCTCTTATCCAAAGTGCTTTACCGATTTGCGAAAGATGAAAACATCAGAGGCAAACGCCGTAGCAGGTATCCCTGCCGGCAAGACTGCTTTGGACTTTAAGAAGAATTATTTACCATGGCGCTGGGAACAAGGCGTTGGTTATGACGACAGCGTCATCGGATTCCCAACAGATGTAGGCGGACTAGAAGTTGCATACCGTGTCGACCTCTTTAAGAAAGCCGGACTTCCAACCGAGCGTGGCGCAGTTGGAAAACTATGGCCAACTTGGGAGAAGTTCATTGCCACCGGTATTAAGTACAATTCAAAGCTAAGCGCTGCAGATAAAAAAGCTGGCAAGGGATTTATTGATAATGCCGGAACTCTTTATGCCGCGATTATGAACCAAGGCACTGAAAAGTATTATAAGAATGACGGAACTGATGCGGGTAAGTTGATTTATGACACAAATCCGCAAGTGAAGTTAGCTTGGGATACCACGATAAAGGCAACTGAATCTGGGATTGGTACGCGTATTGGCCAGTACACATCTGACTGGAATATCGGCATGAACAAAGGAACATTCGCCACAATTTTGGCGCCGGCCTGGATGATGGATTACATCAAACAGCAAGCTCCAGATACTGCTGGAAAGTGGGATATTGCTGATCTTCCTGGCGGCGGTGGAAACCAAGGCGGCACTCAACTAACAGTTCCTTCATACGCTCAACACTCGCAAGAAGCTTATGACTTCATCACTTGGTATCTAGCTCCAGAACAACAGTTGAAGGTATTTAAGACCTACGGTCTTTTCCCAGCAGCTTCTGTTCTATATAAAGACCCTGCTTTGCTAGATTACAAAGATCCATTCTTTAATAACGCTCCAGTAGGAAAGATTTATGCTGAAGGCGTATCAAAGGTAAAGCCAATCTTTGAAGGCAAGCTACAACGCGCAATCGATCAAGCAATTGGCGCCGGCTTAGGGCGAGTAGCTGCAAAGAAAATGACGGCAAAGAAATCATGGGATCAAGTCCTGGTAGACATCAAAAAAGTGATAACTAACTAGATTTGTATAACTAGGTAGCGAAAAACTTATGAGCCACTTAAAGGATAAAGAGGGGCGCCGCAAGGCGCCTCTCTCTCCTTGGAAGTCAGCAAATCCAAAAAAGGCTGCCAAAGGAAAGAAGCCGATTGAAGGAGTTGCTTCCTTAGATCACCGCTTCGGCATTCCATTCATTGCGCCGTTTTTTGTGATTTTCCTAATTTTCGGTTTGGCTCCAGTGATCTATTCAATCTACATTTCATTTTATAAATGGGATCCACTTGGTGGGTCTACTTTTAACGGAGTTCAGAACTTTGTAACTTTGTGGGGAGACTCAGATTTCTGGTTAGCAATTCGTAATACCTTTAGTATCTGGGCACTTTCTACCTTTCCGCAGATGGCGATGGCTATTGGGTTAGCTGTAATTCTTAGAAGCAAGCGGTTACGTGGTGCATCTTTTTGGCGAACAATTTTCTTGGTTCCAAATATCACTTCGGTAATTGCGATCACTATTGTTTTTGGTCAGTTATTCGGTCGAGATTTTGGCATCATTAATGGAATTCTTGGGCTATTTGGCGTTGAGAATATTGACTTCATCGAAGGAGTAGTTCCGAGCCATATTCAGATTGCCGCCATGATTACCTGGCGCTGGGTCGGTTACAACACGCTGATTTTCCTTGCTTCTATGCTGGCGATTCCAGATGAGCTTTATGAGTCAGCGGCCGTTGATGGTGCTACTAAATGGCAGCAATTTATTTATGTAACCCTTCCGCAGCTCAAAAATACAATTACCTTCGTATTGGTTGTAGGCACAATTGGTGGCCTGCAGGTCTTTGCGGAGCCACAACAGTTAGCTGCTGATGGCGGGTCAAGTAAACAATTCTTGACTTTAACTCTATTTTTATACAACCAAGCATTTGTCAATAATAAGTATGGCTATGCCGCAGCTATTGGTATCGCGATCACTGTAATTGTTTTGATTATTTCGGTAATTAATTTTCTAATTACCCGCCGTATTTCCAATGACGGAGGTGGGCGATAATGGCAAAGATTCCAAAGTGGCAACGCTCCTCACCGTTTAGTTACCTGGCACTTGCCTTAATTACTTTTCTATCTATTTTCCCGTTCTACTGGATGTTTGTTGTTGCCTCAAACACAAACGCTGAGATCTCCAAGAGTCCACCCTCGCTGATTCCTGGCGGCAGATTCCTTATTGTTGCTCAGAAAGTACTAAGCGCGGAGGGTGTTTACTTCAATAGCGCATTGATGAACACCTTTATTGTGGGAATCTCAATTGCGGTAGCTCAAGTTGTTTTCTCAGCATTTGCCGGCTTTGCGTTTGCGAAACTTAACTTCAAGGGCCGAAAGTTCTTCATCTTATTTATCGTTGGAACCATGATGCTACCGAGCCAATTGGGCATCATCCCATTATTTATTTTGGTAAAAAACTTACAAATGATCGATACGTTATATGCGCTAATCGTGCCCGCGCTAGTCACGGCATTTGGCGTATTTTGGATGCGTCAGATTATTGATGCTCAAGTACCGAATGAGCTGCTTGAGGCCGCGAGCATCGATGGCGCAAGTGTGCCGCGAATCTTCTTTGGCATAGTTCTTCCAATTATTCGTCAAAGCTCTTTTGTCCTAGGTTTATTTGCTTTCTTGGCCTCGTGGAACGACTACTTGTGGCCAACTATTGTTCTGCAGAGCCCACAAAACTTCACGCTCCAAGTCGCGCTGACTCAACTCAAGCCGATGTACGGGCTTGATTACGCACTACAGATGGGTGGCGCCTTCTTGGCAACTGCGCCGCTACTAATTCTGTTTATCTTTGTCGGCCGCAAGCTTGTAAGCGGCGTAATGGACGGAGCAGTAAAAGGATAGGAATTTTTCTCGGGACAAGAGAAAAGTAAGCACACAATACAAAAGCAAAAGGAAGAGGAAGATAAATGAGTATCAAGACAAAGAAAGTACTTGCTGGTTTTGCTGCCGCTGTAACCGTGCTTGCTTTATCAAGCGCTGTCTCAGCTCCGGCTATAGCCGCAGGAGATCCGCCGCAAGATGCGGTAATTAAATTAATTAGCCCGGTTCTTACAGCAGAGAACACAAGCGAAGCTGCTGCTAACCAAAAGATGGCTGATGGTTGGGTTGCCAATGGTTGGTTTGGAACTGGTTTGGTTTATCAGCGTGCGTTTGTGCCAACTGGATCAACTATCACTTTGACTTATAACGTAACTGATAAGAATGGAAAAGTCCTAGTTGGTCAAGATGTGAAACTTCGCATTAACAAAGGCTATTCAGTTTCTACAGCGATTGTTCAAGTTGATGAGAAAATCACGACTGGAGTACATAAGCCAGAATCAGCTGATCAAGCGCAGGTAACTCATAAGACCGATGCATACGGAAACGTAACATTTGTTATGAAGAATCTTGATAAGCCAGGAACTGGCGAACCAGAACCTGAATCAATGACCGCCAAGCCAGATATCAGTGCTGATGGATTGAACGATCTTCATGCACAAGTTTTGCCGGAAATCGCAGGCGAGAAGCCAGATCACTCAGTAATTACTGAATTCCATTATTACGAACCGAAGTCAAAGGCTGTACAGCCTGCGACTAAGCCAACAATTCGCTTGGTTTCTCCAATTCTAAATGACGCTAACTCAATCAAGCGTGCTGATTTAGAGAAGACATTCAGCGTTGATAACCCTTGGTATGCCAAGGGAATTGGCTTCCGTCAGGCTTATGTTCAAACTGGATCTGCAATTAATCTTGTTTACAAGGTTACTGATGACAATGGCAAGCCTCTTCCAAATACGACAGTCAAGCTTCATGTGAATAAGGCATATAGCGTTTCAAAAGCTGCCATGACTGACGGAACTAATGCGACTGATCCTACAAAGGACAGCGCACAAGGAAATGATCAATTGTTGCTAACAGGTACGACCGATGGTTTTGGATACGTACTATTTGCTTTAAAGAATACTGACAAAAAAGGTGAGCCAATTCCGGCTTCTTTAACGACGCCTACACCAACAACTAACGGTGTATTCAGTCAGATTTATCCAGAAATTTCTGGACAAGCAACCGACATTGCCGACATGGTGGAATTTCACTTTGTTGGTGATGTAGCTGCTCCTGTTGCGCCACCTACGACGGAAGTTTCGGTAAAAGCAACTTCATCAAAGGCAACCGTGAAAGGTAAGACTGTTTATTCACTTACCGTGGCAATTGCCAACGCATCAGGCAAGTCAGCAGCAATCTCAATTACTGGAAATAAAAAGGTAACTGAGAAGATCTCAGTTGCTAATCAAGCCTTCAAGTACACCGTAACCGCAGGAAAGAAAACTGTATCGGTTGTAATTGCGGGTAAGACTTACACCTCAACAGTTACAGTTAAGTAGAAATAATCGCTGGCGGGGCCCTAAAAAGCCTCGCCAGCGATTTCTATATTAGGGAATTTGAGTTTATGTATCGTAAAGTTCTAGCAGTAATCGCCGCATTAGCCTTGAGCGTTTCATCATTTTCGATGATTGCGGCACATGGTGAAGACTTGAAAAAGCCAATCGCCTTGCCAAAAATTATTGCTGGTTCGACTGGATACACCTTTAAAGCTACCCCAGCCAAATGGTCAGATAATGGACCTAGCTCCTTTGAATGGCTGTTGAACGGTAAGGTTTTAGCCACTTCAGCCTTAACTTTGAAGCTAAAAACCACTGATAACAAGAAGAAATTACAGTTCAGCGAATCTCATACATTTGATGATGGAACAACAGCTAATGCAAAATCGAACATAATCACTATCGGAAACGTCTTACTCTCTGATTCTTTGACTATTCGAGTTCGTCCGAGTGATGACAAAGTGATGGAAATTGCGGTGCTCCCGCAAAGCATTCCTACAACGGCAAAGCCAACATATCAATGGTATGCCGGATATTTTGAAATCAAAGGTGCAACAAAGAGCACCTATAACTTAAGTACGTCAGATTTAGGTACCGACATTTCACTTCAAGTAAATTTTGCTGCTAAAGGTTTTGTAACGGCGAAGAAAACGTCTAATACTGTAGCAATAGCAAATATCACTCGAACTTATAAACAGATCTGGTCGGAAGAATTTAACGGGCCGGCTGGCGCACCAGCCGATCCAACTGTTTGGGTTCCTCAAAATGGCGATGGCGTAGCATTTGGCAATCGTGGTTGGGGCAATAACGAAAGACAGTGGTATGAAGACAAGATTTCTTCGACTAATGGTTCTGGATCTTATGTAATTAAAGCAACTACAACTGGCGCTGGGGCGAATAGCTGTTATTACAAAGGACCTTGTGAGTGGATAAGCACCAAGTTAGTTACGAAAGATAAAGTTGGGTTTAAATACGGCCGCATTGAAGCTCGAATCAAGGGTCCGGTAGGCAACGGAACTTGGGGGGCTTTCTGGATGTTAGGTGCGAATATTGACGACCGAGGTTGGCCTGGTTGTGGAGAAATTGATGTGACCGAACTATTGGGTCGTTCACCGAACACAAATCTTGGTTACATTCACGGACCGCTTTCAGGTGGAGGTGGACGCGGCGACAAAGTTGAAATGGCTACACCTCATCACGCGGGTTATCACACCTACGCAGTCGATTGGCTGCCCGATCAAATTCGCTATTTCTTAGATGGAGTCCCGTTTGCAACTGTAAATAAGGTTGATAATGACTGGGTTTTCGACCATGAGTTCTACATCATTATCAATTTGGCAATGGGTGGAAATTTAGGTGGTGAAATTGCGGCTAATCTGAAAGATACTTCAATGGAATTTGATTACATTCGGGTTTACTCAATTAATGACGTAGGCGAAATTATTAAGCACTAACTTCTAGAACTTCGCCAACACCATCAATTTTAAAATACTTAATGTGAGCAATTTCTAACTTACTCTCCTGTAACAGCGGGTCTATTTCGCCCACAAACCAACCGCCAATTGCCTGGTTAATGATTAGATAAAAATAATCATTAAATGGCCAAGCTTTGCCAGCGAATTCACCCTGATCACGGGTGAACTTTTGGAACGAATAGTCGTTGAAGAACCACTCAATTGAATCTTCTTGCCAATTGATGGCAAAACGATTGAAATTTTCCGACAAGTCTTGGGCACTTTCATGGAAACCAGTAATTCCAAATTCACCGGCATAGCCTGTGGCATGTAGCGTGCCTTGAATTGTCCTGGGCTTGGCCCCATTTCCTTCGAAGAGATCAATTTCTCCGCATTCTGGCCAAGGGGTACCTTCGGAAATATTCTTTCCTAGCAGCCAAAGAGCAGGCCAAGTTCCAATTCCCTTGGGCATTTTTGCCGAAATTTCTAGGTAGCCGTATTTAAAGTAGAGCTTGCCATTGGTATGTATTTTTCCGCTAGTCCATTCAGCAGGTCCATAATAAGTTTCAATACCAGAAATACCTTTTTCGCGAGCTGCTGTGATAGTCAATCCATTTTCAGCGGCCAGAGAACTGGTTGTATAAAACTCACGTTCATGATTACCCCAGCCAACCAAACCATGTTCTGAGCCATCACCCAAGTCAGGCGTCCAGATTTCGGAATTAGGCTGTCCATTTTTGGTAGCAATAAATTCTTCAGACCAGAGCAATGTTTTTGCATTTGAACTTAGCAATCTGGCCTCCAAATAGGATAGGGTCTGAGGATATGAAACCGCTTTCAGGGGCGGTTTATAGGGCTCTTATGTGAAAGTATAAGGGTAGAAATTGCCGAAATGGAGTTCAGGGTTTATGTCTAATGTTTTTCCAGATGACTTCCTTTGGGGAACAGCAACGGCTAGTTACCAGATTGAGGGTGCCGCACAACTTGATGGTCGCGGTGTAAGCATTTGGGACACCTTTAGCAAAACTCCTGGCAAGGTTGTAGGCAGCGATAACGGCGATGTTGCGTGCGATCACTACCATCGCTACCCAGAAGATATTGAAATCATGAAAGATTTAGGCGTTAAGGCATATCGTTTTTCAATTGCTTGGCCAAGACTTTTCCCTAATGGCGATGGTGTTCGCGAAGAACGCGGTTTTAATTTTTATAACAACTTAATTGATTCACTCATTGAAGCAGGAATCGAACCAATGGTTACCTTGTATCACTGGGATCTGCCACAGCAACTTGAAGATGAAGGTGGTTGGGCAAATAGAGCAACTGCAGAAGCGTTTGCAGATTATGCGTTAGCTTGTGCTGAAGAATTTGGTGATCGAGTAAGCAACTGGATCACGCTAAATGAACCTTGGTGTGTAGCGTGGTTGGGTTACTCAATCGGGGTTCACGCACCTGGCAAAAAAGATCACGCACTTGCGATTGCGGCTTCGCATCACACCGCTCTTGCACATTCACTAGCCACGCGTGCGATAAAGAGCATTCGTCCAGCTGCCCAAGTTGGTCTGACGGTTAACATGACAAATCACAATCTCGAGAACCCCGAGAATTCTGAGTTAGTAACATTAAATGCTTTGCTAGATTCAAATATTAATCGTTGGTGGATTGAAGCAATGCTTTATGGCAAATATCCAGCAAATATTCTTGAGTATTACGGTCAAGCACTAACTGATGTACTTCTGCCTGGTGATCAAGAACTACTTAAGTCAAAACCTGATTACCTGGGCATTAATTATTATTCTGATTCGTTCTTGCGTAATCCACGCCCAGAAGATTTGGTAGATAACGGACCTGGCATATTCCCATTCCCGCAAAAGGGCGATAATTCACCGCCGGCACATCTAGCGGGATCTTTAACCGCAATGGGTTGGGTTGTAACTCCTGAAGGTCTAGGAAACCTGGTAGCTAGAGTTCATCGTGATTACCCAGAGATCCCTTATTTAATGATTACCGAAAATGGCTCATCTTATGAAGATGCGGTTGAGTCTGACGGAAATATTAACGATGTTGAACGAACTTCTTACTTGGTACGCCATTTGCAATCACTTCAAAAAGCTATCGCGGCAGGTGTCCCTGTGAAGGGATATTTCGCATGGTCACTACTTGATAATTTTGAATGGGCCGAAGGCTACGCCAAGCGCTTTGGATTAGTACGCGTTGACTATCAAACGCTAGTCCGAACACCAAAGTTAAGCGCAAAAAAGTATAAGCAAATTGTTGCCACCAATAGCCCTGACTAGCTTTTAGCGGTTGACTCTCTAGCTACCAGCTTTACCGGCAACATTTTTCGAGTTACTTCAGCCCCGGTTAAAGCCGCTACCAACATATTTGCTACTTCGGCGCCTAGCTCGCGAGTTGGTTGATGAATACTCGAAAGCGCCGGTACCGAACGAGTAGCAACGGGTGAATTATCGAAACCAATTACCTTAACTTGTTTAGGAACTGAAATTTTATTTTGTAACAAAACATTAATTGCGCCAATGGCACTTAGGTCATTACCCGCAAAGATTCCATCAAATGAAATCTTCTTTTTCAGAAACTCACGAACGACCTCTTCGGCTTTGGAAGTTGAATAGTCTCCAGTTAAAACAGATGAAGGTGAAATTTCTCGGCCAGCCTCTGACAGAGCTTTTTCAAAACCTTCAAATCTATCGCGTCCTGACTGCAGTTTTAAGTCTCCAGTGATCGCCACTATTTTCTTGCAACCCTGCGAAATCAAGTGTTTAGTAGCTAAATAGCCACCTTGTACGTTATCAACGTCAACGTAAGGGAATTTATCTGAGCCGCCCAAGTCACCACCGAAAACTACTGGTACGCCTTTTGGCAGCAATCGTTCGAAGCTTTTTACCGAGCGATGCCAGCTAAACATCGCGATTCCATCAACTTGAGCTTTTCGTAAAGATTCAAAAAGTGAGTCTTCGCTACCGGTTTTAGGGCGAATCAGAAGCAGTGGCTGCATGCCAGCATCAGAAATAGCTGTGGTAAATCCCTGAACCACTAAACCCCAGAATGGATTTAGAAAGAATTCTTCGCTGGACTCTTCAAGAACAAGGGCAACCAGGCCGCTTCGTCCACCAGCAAGTCTGCGCGCCGTGGTATTCGGAACGAAGTTATATTTCTTGATTGCTTTACGAACAGCTTTTTCAGTTTCTGGGGAAACCTTTGCGCTTCCATTTATCACTCGTGAAACCGTCGCACGACTGACGCCGGCAGTTTCGGCAACTAAATCAATAGTTACTTCGACGCTTCGGGTTGTGCTTTTGGCGGTCACTGGGCAATTCTAGGTGAATTAAAGCGATGTGGCTATAAAAACATTAGCAAGCGTGAGAGCGATGAGCCCCGCCCAAACGCCAGTGGAAACTTCAGAATTCTTCTTGTTCTTTATTGTAAGAGCCAGAATGACCAGAAGAATTAGGAACTTAATACCGACCTTGCCATGATCCGGCGCATCATATTTAGCCGGATCTGAGGCATGTAGCGAAGTATTTATTCCTACTAACGCAATACCGGCAACTAGCGCCGTGAGCATTGAATGTAGAAAACCAACGTGAATGGACTTCTTTGGTTTAGGTAGTGATGTCAAAAGCAGGATTAACCCACCAATAACTGCGAGGATGTGAATTGCTAGAAAAATATGCTTGATTGCGCTCATGTGAAAAGAATAGAGCCGAGTAACGCGGATTTAAGGCTCATTCTCTCAATAAGAGAGCATAATTTGATTATGGCAACCACTAAAAAAGCAGCAGTAAAGAAAGCAGCAGCTAAGGCTCCTGCTAAAGCGCAAATGATTCAACCGATTTATCAGCAACCAAAAATTGATTGGCGCTCTCTATATCTCTACGCCGTCTGCTTGATTACTTTAATGGTCTGCCTTTTCTCATTGGTTTCATTAATAAGAAGTGGCGTAAACGTTGTCTATCCAGATCCAGCATACGTTGATCCTTATAACCCAACACCAAAAGTTAATTCTGCTGCGATTGCGGCCCAACTTCAGGATCAAAACCAACGTCAAGCGGTAAAGAGCATGATTGATGCGCTCACTACATTAATTATTGCTGGGCCGCTATATGTGTATCACTGGCGTTTAACACGCAAGTAATTTTTAAATGCGTAAATCAAAGTACCTAATTGCAATTTCTGCATCCCTAGTATTAGGGGTGATTCCAGCACAAGGTGCTTTGAAAGTCATCAAAATATATGATGGCGACACAGTAACTATGGCCGATGGCCTAAAGGTTCGACTTCTGCAGATTGATGCTCCAGAACTTGCTGAAAATGAATGTTTTGCTAAAGAGTCTAAAACAGCGTTAGTCAATCTGTTAGCCAAAAAAGGAACAGTTACTCTAAAGGCAGATCCAGCATCAGCATCTTTTGATCGTTATGGCCGGGCACTTCGATACATTTTTGTTGGTAAGTTAAATGTAAACCTGGAAATGGTAAAAATTGGTGCTGCAGCTCCATATTTTTATCAAGGCGAAAAGGGAATTTATTCAGCTGCTATGTTGAAAGCAGCACAGGATGCCAAGTTATACAAAGTAGGGCTTTGGAAAAGTTGCCCTGGCACGCAGTTAGTTCCAACTAAAGCAATAACGACATATAAAGCCGTTGGGACACCTGCCGCTTCGCCAATTTCTACGCCAGTTACAGTGCCAAGTCCATCGACTGGTTGTGACCCGAACTATGCCGGCTGCATTCCGCTTTACCCGCCAGACCTTGATTGCGGCGATATCAAAGCACTTGGGTTGGCACCAGTTACTGTCACTGGCAAAGACCCACATAAATTAGATGGTGATGGCGACGGGAAAGCCTGCACCAGCTAGCTTTACAAAACAAAAACTAATTAATTAACGCCAATCACTCGGACACCGGAATGAGTTTTATATCGACGGTTCATAGAAATCAGATTGGCAGTCAATGCTTCCACTTGACCAGCATTTCGCATTTTTCCAGCATAAATTCCACGCATTCCTGCTATTTGATCAACTAGTTGTTGAACTAAGTCAGTAGCAGGCTTGTGATCACCCACAACCATGATGTCTATTTCGATTTCGGCTAGCGATTGATCTGAAAGCAGAACAGCCGATACATGGTTGAAAGCAGTAACTACATGACTTTCACTCAAGATTCCTTGTGCTTGAGCAGATGCGCTACCTTCTTCAACACTCAACGGAAATGCGCCACCGGCATCAAAGCCCATCGGATTAACGCAGTCGATAACAACTTTGCTAGCAAGTTCGTTTTTAAGTGAAGCTAAAGTTTCTTTGTGGCTATCCCACGGGACAGCCACAATAACTAAGTCAGATTGTTGCGCACATTCGAGATTGCTAGCACCGGAAATACCATTACCAATTTCAGCTGCAGTAGTTACAGCTTTAGCACCATCACGAGAACCTAAAATGACCTTGAATCCCGCTTTTGCTAATCGATAACCCAAGCCAGTGCCTTGTGCGCCGGTTCCACCGATGATTCCGATGGTTAGTGCTTTTAATTCTTTGCCTGGGTAGAGCTCGATAGTTTCAGTCATGCCCAGAAGTCTAAAGGGAGATCGCTAATTCTGGCGATGATGTTCCATTAAAGCCCGAGTTGCGTGACCCAGATCGCTACTTTCAATAGCTAGCAAATCGGCCCAATCATCGCAGTCGGCTTTAATACCCTTGAAATGTGGGTCAACTAACTCAAAGGCATTAGCAGTGCGATGAGCAGCCGCTGAGTTAAGGCCGAAGTGAGTTTCTACTTTACCGATGGTGCTGAAGAATGAAGTACTTCCGATTGAATTTAGGTCTGCAATAAATGAAGTTTGATGCTCGCTTGCCAATTCAAGTGCTTTTGAGATTTCTTCAGCGGTTGCACTTGGTAGATCGGGTAAGAAAATTGCGATTCGAGTCGCTTCGCTGAAAGAAAGAAATAAATCAGCATTAATGCTGACAGGTTCTAAAATTGGAATTGATTTCAAACGAGGATTTTCAGCATTGGTAATCAATCCATGTTCAACTCCGACAACTGTGATACTTGCGATATTTGGCACCCGCAGCAATGTGTCGATTAAGTCACTCGCCATTGCCTTAATCAAAGAGACGCGAAATTCAGCGGGCACATTACCTAATCGAGACTTGCCGTTAGCAAATTGTTTTAAAGGCAGAAATACTTCCCACGGTTCATGGGGGTAACTGGTGGGTTTCACTCTATTATCGTACCTGTGAGCGCACCCCTAAAAGTAGTTGCCTTAGCAGGTGGCATCGGTGGCGCTCGATTCTTAAAAGGGTTACAGCTAATCGAAAACCTAGAAATTTCAGTAATCATAAATAATGGCGACGATATCAATATGCATGGTCTGCGAATTTGTCCGGATCTAGATTCAGTTATTTATAACTTGGCAGGTGAATCTGATTTAGTCCGAGGTTGGGGCCGTAAAGATGAAACTTGGGTTGTCCAGCAACAGCTGGCTCATTATCTGGGCGAGGAGCAATGGTTCAATCTAGGCGATAAAGATTATGCAACACATATATACCGAACGAATTTATTAAATAAAGGCGTCCAACTAAGCGAAATTGTTAAACTTCAATGCACCAAGTGGGGGATAAGACTTAACTTGATGCCATCAACAAATGATTTTGTGCAGACTCGAGTTCACTTGACTGATGGAAACCAAATTCATTTCCAGGAATGGTGGGTGAAACATCGTGCTGCGTTGCCAGCTACCGACTTTGAATTAGCAGGTGTCGATTCAGCGCAACCAGCACCAGGTGTACTCGCGGCCATCGCTGAGGCTGATCTAATTGTTTTTCCTCCCAGTAATCCAGTTGTTTCTATCGGCATGATTCTTAGAATTCCTGGAATTCGCGATGCAATCATCAAGGCTAAAGCACCAGTTGTAGGCGTCTCTCCGATTATTGGTGGAAATCCAGTTTTAGGAATGGCAGATAGATGTTTGACCGCACTTGGCTTAGAAACTTCTGCGACAAGTGTTGCCAAACTCTATGGTGATTTACTTGATGCTTGGCTGATCGCAGATAGTGATTCGAATCAGATGTCCGATATTGCAGCGCTAGGTATTAAGTGCGATAGCGCTCCTTTATTAATGACAAATGACGAGGCAGCGAAAGAGATTGCTCTGCGAGCGTTAGCGATGGTTAGATGATGAGAAATTTTAGTGTTCACCCAATAACTGGTATTCCGGAGATTAATCCCGGTGATGATTTAGCTGCACTGATTTTAACTGCTGTAATGAATGGCCCTGGCTTAATTGCTAATGACATATTGGTTGTCACAAGTAAAGTTGTAAGCAAAGCTGAAGGACAAATGGTGCCCAGCAATACTCGGGAAGCAATAATCGATGAAGAAACCGTTCGCATTATTGCGCAACGAGGATCTACGAAAATTGTTGAAACTAAACATGGTTTGATCATGGCTGCAGCAGGTGTTGATGCCTCAAATGCACCAAAGGGAATGATTCTTAAACTTCCATTAGATAGTGATCTAAGTGCCCGCAAGTTACGTGCAGAGTTTCATAAAGTTGCTCAGCCGATTGGCGTGGTCATCACCGACACTATGGGCCGAGCTTGGCGTCTTGGTTTAACCGATAACGCTATTGGCGTGGCCGGCGTTATTACTTTGCTTGATTATCGAGGACAGAAAGATGCGGCTGGTCGAACTCTCGAACAATCAATTACCGCAGTTGCCGATGAAATTGCCAGCACCGCTGAATTAGTAAAAGGTAAGTTAGATCAGATCCCAGTTGTACTCATACGCGGTTTGGATCAATATGTAACAGCTGAAGATGGCGGCGGCGCCAGGGCGATCGTCCGGCCTCCAGCCGAAGATTTATTTGGGCTAGGTGCTGAAATGGCTGAAAAAATTGGCTATCAACGCGGATTTGAAGACGGGTCGAAGCAACGGTAGTACTTAATTTTTTCAGCTGCGAGCCGTAAGATCAGGCTAATGAGATTAGATGCCCGTGCCGCGCTGCAGTGTCATGAATTCCTGCATAAGAAGAATGCCGGAAATTGCTTTGATTTAACTGACGTTGTTCCTGATTCACCAATGATGCTTGAGTTAAAACGTCAAGGTGATATTCATGAAGCCCGTGTGATTGAGAATTTGCTTGCTAAAAATCTTGATATTTTGATTATCAATAAGGATCAAGGCGAGATCGAAAAAGAGCTAACTACAGCCGAAGCTTTAATTAATTCAACTGCGCAAATAATCATAGGTGCCTGGATCAGTTCAGTATGTGAAGAAAAAATTGCCGAACTAACTGGTCGAGAAACAGCAAATGATCCTGATCGCGTTAGCCGCCCCGATCTATTGATTCGAGTAGGCGAAGGCGATGATGGAAAACCACGTTGGGCACCTGTAGATATCAAGAGTCATGACCCGCTTGAGGAAAATAAATCGAGCAGAGTTTATTTAGCAAGTTGGGAATCTTTTCTGCCAGCAACTGGCGAAGAAATAGTTTCTCGCTTAGATCTAGAAGATGCTACCCAGTTAGCTCACTATCACGAACACCTGCGAAATCTAGGCATAGCATCTGATGATGGTTATGTCGGTGTAGTTGGTCGCGATATTGAAACTATAGCTTGGGCAAAACTTTCTGAAACCGTACTTGGTCTCGGCGGAAAAGATGGCAATGCCAGTACTGATTACTTATTCAAATTTGATGCTGCTAAGCAAGTGGTTAACAATTCATTGGCCCGACAGAAAGATCCATCATTACCGCCAGCTGCTTATTCGGCTCTTGAAGGTCATGCCAAATTTGGCTGTGGAGCTTGCAAATTCCAATTAATTTGCGAGCGCGAACTGAAAAACCACGATGGTGGCGCTGGGCATGTAACGCTTTTAGCAGGCGTAACTAAGAATGTGCGGTCAAAGTATTTCCCAGATATCACCAGTATTCGTGATCTAGCGGCAGTAGCTGGTCTTCCCAAAACAGCTGAAAAGTTTCAGGTTCAGGCTCAAGCAAAAGTTCTAAATAAGGCGATTTTGCTCGATCCAGATAAAGATTTTTTGATTCCTGAATTTGATATTGAAATCGATATCGATCTCGAAAATAGTCTGTCAGCCTTTCAAGAAAATGACTTATCTGAAATCGAAGGCCAAGATCGGGTTTATCTCTATGGTTTTGGAATCCACGACAGAACTTTAAATAAGGATTGGCACAGCGCAACCTTTGACTCTTTCTCAGATTATTCAAATACCGAAGAAGGCGAATACCAGCTACTGCTTAAAATGTGGAATTTTCTTAAGGATCAAGTAACTAAAGCTGAATCTGCTGGAAAATCTATTGGTATTTTTCACTACAGCAGCCATGAAAAAAAATGGTGGCGTAACTTCGCTCGAAATCACGAAGGTAAAGCTGGAGTACCGACCCTTGATGAAGTAGAAAGATTTTTTACTGATTACTTCGAAGATCTCTGGGTATATGCCAAGCTAGTTGCTTTAGGTACATCTGGCTACGGGATTAAAAAATTAGCACCTAAAGCAGGCTTTAATTGGAAAGTAGAAGATCCAGGTGGCGCGCTTTCACTCCTGAAATATAAAGATGCAGTTGACCCAAATAAGTCACCTGCCGAACAACAGGCATCAATTGACTGGCTTTATTCCTACAACCTCGATGATGTCCGTGCGACTTTTGCGGTCCGTGATTACTTACGTAACCTAACTTTTTAGAACTGCCTGAGCAATCTTAAAGTCTTTCTCAAAAACCATAAGCGCTGGGCCATCAAAGGTTTGCGTCAGATTAACTCGAATATCAGCGGCCATTAGTTTCTGTTTTAACATCTCAGCTTCAATGTAATTCTTTGGCGTAGGCAACGCGACAAGTAATCCATATTGATCTATTTTGCCGGCTTGATCTGGGGTGGCAATAAACTTCTTATCTTTGGTGCGGTTACCAAATGCCCATTTCAAAATCAGAGCTAGAAATGCTAGAGCGAAAAAGCCCCCAAAGGACGATAGGAATAGTCCGTTATTGATTCCACCTAGCATTCCGAAATGGTATTCGACCTGATAGCTTTTTTCAGTTCGAGTGATTTGCGAAGATTTACTGCCTACGGACTTTGGGTGTTTTATGCCGCACCTTCGCAAAGTAAAATCGATAAACTTTCGAAGTGAATGATTTCCTAGTAGTTCTAGACTTTTTTTCTACCTTCGCCTTTGCTCTGGTAGGCGCACGACTTGCCGCCAGCCGTTTCATGGATTATGGAGGCATCCTGTTCGTGGCATCGGTTGCGGCGCTAACAGGTGGAACTTTTCGTAACTTAGTTCTTGACATTCCAATGACCTGGATTGAAAAACCATACTTATTAGGCGCAGTTCTGTCAGCAGTGGTTCTC
>Ga0209597_1000839_pt1 | contig 20104 bp, 13 predicted proteins | sample M_140625_MF_Meta_FD_187316 | JGI IMG/M metagenome (GOLD analysis project Ga0209597, IMG submission 187316) | Freshwater microbial communities from Lake Montjoie, Canada to study carbon cycling - M_140625_MF_MetaG (SPAdes) (version 2) | ecosystem: Environmental > Aquatic > Freshwater > Lake... | reverse complement strand
CGCCTCCGGGGCGAGGGCGAGGCCCAGGCCGCCAAGGTGCTTCCGGTGTTCCAGCAAAACCCCGCGCTGGCGAATTTTCTCCTGCGCATCGATGCCCTCCAGCAGTCGCTCAACCAGCGCGCCACCCTGATTTTCGACGAGCGCACGCCGCCGTTCGACCTGTTCACCGGCCTGCCCGCGAATGCGGCGGCGAAATAGGTAATTGAGATTTGAAAATGGACCAGTCCATCGCCCATAGCCCGCGAACCACACCCCTGCCTTCGGCGTTGCGGGTGCAGGGCTCGCTGTTTCCCAACGGACGCCCATGAGCCACAAACCCGAAGATCATCAATCTGTGTCGAGCGGCGCCGCTCCAGGGACGGCGGAGGACGCCGGTTCGCGCGCTCTCGCCGAGGCGCTGGGCAGCAGCTTTGCGATTGTCAAAATCGTGATGGGACTCATGGTGGTGGTGTTTTTCGCCTCCGGATTTTTCACCGTCGGCCCTCAGGAAAAGGCCGTGATTCTCCGTTTCGGACAACCGGTCGGCACCGGGTCGAAGGCCTTGTTGACGGCGGGTTTGCACTGGTCGCTTCCCTATCCCATCGATGAAGTCGTGAGGATCCCCATCACGGAAATCCAGAAAGCCTCCTCTAATACCGGCTGGTACCTGACGTCGCCGGAGGCAGAATTGAGCGGTGCGGAAGCGCCCCCGGGCGCGTCGCTGAATCCGGCGGTGGACGGCTACGTGCTGACCGCCGACCGCAATATCCTCCACACGCGGGCCACGCTCTATTATCACATCGAAGATCCGATCCGTTTTGTGTTCGACTTCGCGTCTGCCTCAAACACCGTTCAGAATGCGTTGAACAACGCGCTGCTGTTCACTGCTGCCCGGTTTAACGTGGACGACATTCTCACGCGCGATGTGGCCGGTTTTCATGACGCGGTGCTCGGACACGTCAGCGCCCTAGCCGACCGGGCGCAGCTGGGCATCGTCATTGACCAGATTGAAGTGCAGAGCATTCCGCCGCGCCAGTTGCAGCCGGTGTTCGCCCAGGTCACCACCGCCCGGGAAAACCGCAACAAACTGCTCAACGAGGCCCACACCTACGAGAATCAAGTCCTGAACCAGTCCGGGGCGCAGGCCACCTCCATCACCAACGCCGCCGCCGCGGAGAGCGCGCGCGCCTTGGAATCCCTCAACGCCGAGGCCAAGCGATTCACTGATTTGCTGCCTCAATACCGGGTCAACCCCGGCCTGTTTGAGCAGCAGGCGTTGGTGCAGGCGCTGGGTCAGGTGTTCACGAATGTGCAGGACAAAATCTATCTGCCCCAGCGAATCGATGGCAAGCCGCGCGAGCTCAGACTGCTGTTGAACCGGGAACCGCCCCAGCCGAAATCGGCGGCAGCCCCGTGAGGTCCGGACTAAAATCGCGCCGGGAATCCGGCCAAGGCCCTTTATAATTTTATGCAAGTCACTTCCCTCATCAGCCAGACCGGACATCACGAGCATGGTGACGGGTGCGGCTGCGGCCACGACCACGAGCATTCGGTGGTCCATCTGTGGCAAGCCATCACCGGCGTCGTTTTCGTCCTTAACGCCTATGTGGTGGACGGATTGTTCCATCAGGGCGGCACCATTTCCAGCGCCAGCGCCATGATCGGCGCGGTGATCCTTGGCTACCCCATCCTGCTGACGGCCGTCAAGGATCTGCGCCGCGGCCGGCTGAGCATCAACGAGCTCGTCGCCATCGCCGTGCTCGCCGCCTTCGCCTCGGAGGATTACAAGACCGCCGGCATCGTCGCCTTCTTTATGCTCATCGGCGAAATCATTGAAACCCGTACCGCGGAAGGCGCGCGCGATTCGATTGAATCGCTCATCAAACTCACCCCCACCAAAGCGCGGCGCCTCCGGAAAGACGGCGGGGAAGAAGAGATCGCCGCCAGCCAGCTCGCGGTCGGCGATATCATCCGCATCCGGCCGGGCGACAACGTCGCGGCGGACGGCCTGATCGTGAACGGGCAGGGCTCGTTCAATCAGGCCACCATCACCGGCGAATCCCTGCCCGCCGACAAGAAAGCCGGCGACGATGTTTTCGCCGGCACGCAAAACCTCACCGGAGTGCTGGAGATCCGCGTCACCCGCGCCGGGACCGACACGACCCTGGGCCGTGTGCGCGAGCTGATCATTGCCGCAGAGCAGACCAAATTGCCAATCCAGAAAATCGTGGATCAGTACATGGGGTTTTACACGCCGCTCGTGCTGGTCATCGGCGCGCTCGTCTGGGCGTTCACCCATGACCTGAGCCGGGTCATCGCCGTCTTCGTTGTCTCCTGTCCGTGCGCGTTTATTCTGGCGACCCCGACAGCCATGGTGGCGGCGCTGTCGGCGGCGGCGCGTCTGGGGATTCTGATCAAGAATGTGGCCGACATCGAGCTGGCCGCAAAGATCAACGCGTTCGTGTTCGACAAGACCGGAACGCTGACGACCGGTCAGCTGGCCGTCAGCCGCCTGATGCCGATCGGAGAGACGAAGCCCGCCGAACTGCTGCGCTTCGCCGCCTCCGCCGAAAAATATAGCAATCATCCGACCGCGAAGGCGCTCGCGAAGCTGGCGGGCGAAGCGGGGGTGCCGCTGGTCGAGCCGGGGAATTTTTCCGAAGCCGCCGGGCGCGGCGTGACGGCGCATATCGATGGCGCCGTTGTTTTGGTCGGCCGCGCGCAATGGCTTAAGGACAATGGCGTGACGGAAGCATTCCTGAAATCCGTTGACCTCGACGAGGCGGAAGGCTGGAGCCTGATTTTTGTCGCGCGCAACGGTCACTGCATCGGCTGGATCGGATTGCAGGATCAGACGCGCCCGGAGGCCGCGGAGGCGCTTGCGGATTTGAAGGCTGCTGGGGTGCGGCGGATCGCCATGATTTCCGGCGACCGGCAGGCCGTGGCCACCCGGGTCGCCGCCGAGATCGGTTGCGCGGAGGCCCAAGGCGATTGCCTGCCGCAGACCAAGGTGGAATTCGTGCGCGCCATGAAGCTCAAGGGCTATACGGTCGCGGTCATCGGGGATGGCGTGAATGACGCGCCGGCGCTGGCGGCTGGGGACCTCGGCATCGCGATGGGCGCGGCGGGCAGCGAGGTGGCCATCCACAGTGCGACGATTGCGCTCATGAACAACGATCTCCGGCGCTTGCCGTTCCTCGTGAAGCTGTCACGCAGCACGCGCGCGGTCATCAATCAGAATTTTGCGTTCGGCGTCGGCTTCATCATTGTCGGGCTGGCGGCATCGGCGTTCGGCTTCATCGGCCCCATCACCGCCGCCCTGCTGCATGTGGCGGGCACGCTCATTGTGGTTTTCAACAGCGCGCGACTGGTGCGCAAAGGCGAAGAGCTCGAGCATTTCCATTCCGAGGTTGTCGAGGACACGCGCGGCCCCGGCTCGCCTTCGAAACCCGCGGGCGAATGGATGCCGAAGACGGTGTGACCCTCGCCGGCAACTGCTTCAAATTTAAATTCATTGGACTATGCCTGTTGCTGAATTAAATCCAGACTCCCTTGCCCGCACTTCGCCATCGCCCGGCGAGGTGGTCGTGTCCGTGCGCGGGCTGACGAAGGTGTTTAAGGATTTCTGGAATCGCCCCAAAGCGCGCGCCGTGGACAACGTGGATTTCGAGGTCCGTCGCGGCGAGGTTTTTGGCCTGCTCGGGCCGAACGGTTCCGGCAAGTCCACGACCATCAAGCTGCTGCTGGGCCTGCTGAACCCCACGCGCGGGCACATCGAGGTGTTTGGGCATTCGCCCCGGCACGTGCAGACCAAGGCGCGCCTGGGCTATTTGCCGGAGGAATCTTATCTCTACCGCTATCTCAATTCGCGGGAGACGCTGGATTTTTTTGGCAACCTGTTTCAGCTCTCAAAAGGCGACCGGGACAAGCGCGCGGAGCAGCTGCTGGAAATGGTTGGCCTCAGCCGGACCCAGACCCGCGCGGTGGGCGAATTTTCCAAGGGCATGCAGCGCCGCATTGGACTGGCGCAGGCGCTTATCAATGACCCGGACCTTGTGATCTTGGACGAGCCGACGGCGGGGCTGGATCCGATCGGCTGCCGCGAAGTGAAGGATCTGATCCTCGCGCTGGCGCGTCGCGGGAAGACGGTGATCCTGAGCAGCCACCTGCTTTCCGACGTGGAGGACGTGTGCGACCGGGTGGTGATTTATTATGGCGGAAAAATCCAGGCGGCCGGGACGCTCAAGGAACTGCTCGCCGTGCCGGATACGGTGCGCATCACCTCGCCGGTGCTCCCGCGGGAAACCCTGGAACAGGTCTTAGCCCTCCTTCGCCGGGACCTATCCCATGGCGAGGTGCGCGTGGACAACCCCACCCAGAACCTGGAGAGCTACTTTCTCGATGTGGTGCGCAAGGCGCGCGCGGCGCAGGAAACCAGCGGCGCCCAGTCCGGCGCGCGCGTGGCCGAGTACCTGCGCGGGGGGCTGGAGGTCCGGCCGGCGGCGGCAAAGGTCCTGGAACGGCTGACTCAGGTTTCTCCGCCGGTTGCCCCGGCGAATATCCCTGAACCCGTCCGCCCGGCCGTGGATGACAAAAAACTGGAGGCGCTGTCTCAACCCGGCGGGCCGTCGCCGGTGATGGAACTGCCTGCGAACGCTGTAGCGCCGGGGAATCCGGCGGATTTTTCGAAGGCGGATGAGAAGCTTTCGTCGCTGCTGGGAAAACCGAAACAATGATTTTGACGCGTCCTTCGGGAATGGCTGCTCCTTAAATCCGCCGGCGCCGCGGCACTTTTTAAAATCTGCATCCACGTCTCAATGCAAAAAATTCTCGCCATTGCTGGGTTGACCTGGAAGGCCGCCTTCCGATTCCGGCTGTTCCTGGTGCTGGCTGGGTTGCTGCTGGCGGCGGTGGTGGCGTTGCCGCTGCTGATCCAAGATGACGGCACGGCGCGCGGGTTCACCCAGATTCTGCTGACCTACACGCTGGGCGCCATCACCGTGCTGCTAGGGCTGTCCACGCTCTGGCTGGCGTGCGGCACGCTGGCGCGCGACATCGAGGAATGTCAGATGCAGGTGGTGGCGACCAAGCCAATCGCGCGCTGGCAGATTTGGATCGGCAAATGGCTGGGCATCCTGGCGTTGAACGCGGCGTTGCTGGGATTGTCCGGCGGCTGTGTCTATGGCCTCTTGGAGTGGCGGGCCGGAAAACTGCCCGCCGCCGAACAGCAGGTGCTGCGCGAACAGGTGCTGGTGGCCCGCGGATCGGCGAAGGAAAACGATCTGTCGGCGGAGATTGATGCAGAGACGAAGCGGGTCCTTCAGGAGCGGCTGAAGAACAGTCCGGTAACGACGGTCGATTTGCCGGAGGTGCAGCGGCAGATCCGGGAACAGGTCAAGGCGGGGTACCAGGTGGTGCAGCCGGGCTATTCGCGGGTGTGGCAGATCGACCTGGGATTCGCCCGGAATTATCTACAAGGCAAGCCCCTCCAATTGCGGGTGAAGTTCAATGCGGCGCAGAAAAGCGCTTCCGGCACATTTCTCGCCCTCTGGCAGGTGGGCGTGCCGGAAACGGCAAAACTGTGGCGCACGGAAACGCCCATGAGCCTGGCCCCGGACGCGGTCCACGAGTTTCAAGTCCCGGCCAATCTTTTTGATGACCGGGGCGTGCTCACCGTGCTGTTCGCCAATCCGAACAGCACCTCCCTGTTGTTCCCCTTGGAGGACGGCTTGGAAGTGCTGTATCCCGAGGGGGGCTTCGCATTGAACTTCGCGCGCGGGCTGGGGATTATTTTTTGCTGGATGGCGTTGCTCGCAGCGCTGGGGCTGGCGGCGGCCAGCTTCCTTTCGTTCCATGTCGCGACTTTCTTTTCGCTCGCGATGCTGGTGATTGGCTTGTCCAGCGGCACGCTCGCGGATGCGGTGGACTCCGGCTCCGTGGCGGCCGGCAATGAGGAGACGGGCGTGGCTGGCTATTCGGGGGCGGACGTGATCTTAATTCCTTTGTTTAAGGGGATGCTGGCGGTCATCCGGCTGGTGAAGGATTTTTCGCCGGTAGATGCGTTGAGCAGCGGGCGCGCCATCACCTGGGGGGAACTGGGGCGGGCCGTCGGACAAATTCTGGTCCTGGTCGGCGGGGGATTAGCGCTCGCGGGCATTGCGCTGTTTCAGCGCCGAGAACTGGCGACGGCGCCGGGAACGTCATGAGCCCGCGCGCAAAAAAAATTCTCTGGCTGCTTCTTGCCGCCGCGCTGGTGCTCGGTTCGGGGCAGATGCAGAAGGCCTTGAATCGCGACCGGGAGCGGCTGGGGCTGACGCGGGTGAGGCCGCTGGACAATGCGCCCCCCGTGCTGGCTTTTACGACGGTTGCGCTGGGCGGCTTCCGCGGCTTGATCGCAAACGTGCTTTGGATCCGGGCCAACGACCTGCAGCAGGAGGACAAGTTTTTCGAGGCGGCGCAGCTGGCCACCTGGATCACCCAGCTGGAGCCGAGCTTCACCCAGGTCTGGCTCTTCCAGGCCTGGAACATGGCCTATAACATCTCGGTCAAGTTCAAGGAGAATGGGCCCGGCGATTTCTCGGACCGCTGGCGCTGGGTGGAACGCGGCATTGAACTGCTGCGGGATGACGGCCTGAGCTACAACCCGAACGATACCCTTCTCTATCGCGAGCTGGCCTGGTTTTTCCAGCACAAGATGGGGGCGAACCTTGACGACGGGAACCAGTTTTATAAACGGCAATGGGCGGCGGAAATGACGCCGCTGTTCGGCCCGCAAGGAACTAATCTGGACAGCCTGATCCACCCGGCCACCTCCGAAGCCAGGACCAATGCCCAGGTGCTCCTTCGCAAATACAAAATGGACGCGGCATTCGCGCAGGCCATTGATGATCGCTATGGCCCGCTCGACTGGCGGCTCCCCGAGGCGCACGCAATTTACTGGGGGGCGCGCGGCCTGGAGGCGGCCCGGGAAAACCCCGGCAAGGTGAAGGCGGATGACCTGATCACCGTGCGCCGCAACATCTACCAGTCCATGCTGCAGGCGTTTCATCACGGCCGCATCATCCCGGATCCCTTCAACAAAACCTACGCCCTCGGACCCAACCTGGATTTGATTCCCAGGGTCAATGACGCCTACGAAATCCTGATGGAGGAAGATCCGGGGAACCGCGACCACATCGCCACTGCCCACCGGAATTTCCTCAGGGATGCGGTTTATTTTCTGTATGAAGCCAACCGCTTGCGGGAGGCGGCGCAGTGGTTCCGTTATTTGGGTGAAAAATATCCCGATAAGCCGATCGTGGAGAACCAGCCGGATTCGCTGCCCAAGAATCTGACGTTGGATGAGTACGCCGTGGCCGTCGTCCAGATTGACATCGGCGAAACCTCGCAGGAGCGGGTGACGGCTGCGGTGCAGGGCCTGCTCACCCGGGCCTATTACGAACTCGCCATCGGTCAGGACGACCGCTATGCCGGATTCAAGCTCATCGCCGGGAAGGTGTACGAAAACTATCAGAAAAAAACCGCCTCGGTGAAGAGCAATGCGGGCCGCATTGGCCTGCCGGCCTATGATCTCCTGAACCGCACCGTGCTCAATCAGTTGCTCGACCCGGAGAAGGGCGCGCCGTTCGCGATGCGCGCCGTGCTGCGCACCCAGTTGGGGATGCCGGCGGAAACCGTCCCGACCCCGTCCGCGCCCGTGACCGGCCCCGGGGAAAGTTCAACGAACAGCGCGCCTGCAAAATAAACTCGGACCTCCTCGCACCGGCGTAATGCGCCGTGCGCAAGATTGCTTCACGACCCCGCTCTGGTAGCCTATGGTGACTGTGACGAAGAATAATTCAAGTTCCAAGCCGTTGCGCGTGGGTTTGATTTCGCTGGGCTGCGCTAAAAACCTGGTGGACGCCGAAATCATGCTCGGCTCGCTGATGAAGGGCGGGGTGGAGATCACCAACGATGCGTCCCTAGCCGACGCCGTCATCATCAACACCTGCTCCTTCATTGACTCGGCGCAGGAGGAAAGCGTCGACACGATTCTGGAATCCGTCGAGCTCCGCGATGCAAATCACCGCGGACAGGCCGTCATTGTCTCTGGCTGCCTTTCGCAGCGGTTCCGCGAGGAGTTGCCCAAGCTCATGCCCGAGGTGGACGCCTTTATGGGCATTGATCAGGTGGCGCAGGTTGGCGACATCGTGGGCCAAGCCATCGCCAATCGGGCGGGCAAAGTACGGGATCCAAAGTTGGAAGCCCGAAGCCGGAAGCAAAAAGTCGTTGGCCGATTGAATGAGCTGGAAAAGAATCGGGATGTTACCGGACATGAAAAGGAAGAATCCCTGCGCGGCTCGGACAAATTCGGAAAAACAAAAACGGTCCTGGCTTCCAAAGCTTCCCTGCCCGGGCCCCTGCTCGATGTCACCGCGCGCCCGGTTTTCATCCCGGATTTTGAGACGCCGCGATTCCGCCTCACGCCGAAGCATTTCGCGTATCTGAAAATCGCCGAGGGCTGCAACCACCCCTGCAGTTTTTGCATCATTCCCCGGATGCGCGGCTCGCATCGCAGCCGGACGCAGGCGGATATAGTGCGGGAGGCCCGGGCGCTAATCGCCGATGGCGTGAAGGAGATTAACCTGATTTCCCAGGATTCGACGTATTACGGGCTCGATCTTCGACCGAACCACAGCCGCGCGATTTCGTCGCCGGAGAAATTCGCCGCTGCCACCCAATCGCTGGCGGCCGACGCCACGACCATCTGCACGCTGTTGCGCGAATTAAATTTGCTCAAGGGCGATTTCTGGATTCGCCTGCTGTACACCCATCCGGCGCACTGGACGGAGGAACTCATCACAACCATCGCCCAGTGCAAGAAGGTCGCCCGCTACGTGGACATTCCGCTGCAGCACATCCACGAGAATATGCTGGAACGGATGCGGCGCGAGACGTCGCAGTCCTACATCGTGGATTTGATCCGGCGGATCCGCGCCGGCATCCCCGGCATCGCTTTGCGGACGACGTTCATCGTCGGTTTCCCCGGCGAGACGGAGGCGAGTTTTCAGGCGCTGCTCGATTTCATCCGTGAGACGCGGTTCGAGCGGCTGGGGGTGTTCACCTATTCCCAGGAAGACGGGACGCTGGCGGGCAAGATGGCAGGCCAGATTCCCGACAAGGTGCGCCAGAAGCGGCGAGAGCTCGTGATGGCCGCGCAGCACGAGATCGCCCGGCAGATTTCCGAATCCTTCGTCGGCCGTGAGATCAAGGTTGTCGTCGAAGGGGAGGCGAACGCCAAACAATTACAGAGCGCGAAAGTCAGCTCCTGGGAGCACGGCCTCATCCGCGAAACGGGCCGGCTGGCATCCCAGCTGAAAGGCACTTACCTTGTGGCGCGCGGCGAGGCCGATGCCCCGGACATCGACGGTCGAGTTTATGTGCGCGGGAAATTACCGGTGGGCCAATTCGCCACGGTCAAAATCGTCGGTCACACGGATTACGACCTGATCGCGGAACCGGCTTAAAACGCCCCGCGGCATTTCAAACCAACCAGAATAATTTTCTTGGCGTCTTCGGCGTCTTGGCGGTTAATCTTCCCCTATGGCGACCCTGGTATTTGACATTGAGACGACCGCCCAGCCGCTCGAGAATTTCGACGAGGCGCAGCAGGAATACCTGTTTCGCGAGGCTGGAAAAATTGCTGATGAGCCGGCGCGGGAGAAGAAGCGCGCCGAGATCCAGCAGCTCTTCAGCCTCTGGCCGCTCACGGGCCAGGTCGTCTGCATTGCCATGCTCAACGCGGAAAAGCAGCGCGGCCAAGCGCTGTTCCTCGCCGAGGATTTTGAGGAGGACGCGGAGGAGGCCTCCCCGGTGAAATTCGTCCCCTTTGCGGAGGAGGCGGAGCTGCTAACGGCCTTCTGGGATGTGGCCAAACATTATGATCAGGTGGTCACCTTCAACGGGAGGGGGTTTGACGTGCCCTTTTTGTACCTGCGGTCGGCGCTGCTCAACGTGCCGATCTCAAAAAAGAACTGGCTGGGCTATCGTTACGCGGTCGAGCCGCACTGCGATTTGGCGGAGCAGTTCACGTTTTATTCCGTCGGTGGGCAGGGCGGCGCGGCGCGGCGGTTTAACCTGGATTTTTACTGCAAGGCATTCGGGATTGAATCCCCCAAAAGCCACGGGGTGACGGGCATGGACGTGAGCGCGCTGATGGCGGAGCAGAAATTCCGCGAGATTGCCGACTATTGCCTCCGGGATGTCCGTGCCACGGTGGAGCTGCATAAAATCTGGAAGGAAAGGCTGGCCGGAATCAAATGAGAACGGAAGTGCAAGCGGGGAAGGTGCCCGTGAAAACGCTGGTGTGTTTCGCGCTCGAGGTGGAGGCGGTGCCGTTCCGGAAGCGATCCTTGAAAACACCCGGGGTCGCAATTCTCGTCACCGGCATCGGATCCCGGAACGCTGAAAACTCCCTGCGCCGGTTTCTTGAAAACACCCGGCCCGAGCAGGTGTTGACCTGCGGTTTTGCCGGCGGATTGAATCCGGAACTCAAGAGCGGCGAGGTGGTTTTCATGACCGCATCCGCCCCGCTGGAGGCGCGGCTGTTGGCGGCGGGGGCACAACCGGCAACTTTTTACAGCGCGTCGCGCATTGCCACAACCGTGGCGGAGAAGCGGCAGTTGCGCGAGCAAACCGGGGCCGATGCGGTGGAAATGGAGTCCGGAGCGATTCTGGCGGTGTGCCGCGAAAGTCAAATTCCCTGCGCCCTGGCGCGGGCGATATCCGACACGGCCCATGAAGATCTCCCGCTGGATTTCAACCTATTATCCAAGCCGGATCTGAGCCTGGACCCCGGCAAGCTGGCGTGGGCGATTGCCAAAGCGCCGTGGAAAATCGGATCGCTCATCCAGCTGCAAAAAAAGACAAGCCATGCCGCCCGGCAGCTGGCAGATGTGTTGGTTAAAGTCCTCGGGTGAGGTCGGCAAGAGCCTCCGCGCGGGCTATGCGACGGAGACAATGCGGGCCGGTTGACGCGTGCCGCCTAGGGTGAGGGGAAGGCGCTCGCCCTGTCTCTTGCCGAGCAGTTGTTCGCCCAGCGGGGATTGGGGGGTGATGACGAGAATCTCTTTTTTATCGTGCACCACTTCCGTGCCGCCGGCCCGTGGGCCAATGAGGTAAAAGGAGGAGGGGTCCCCGCCGTGCTCCAGTTCCACCAGGGCGCCAAGTTCGATGGCGTCCTCCGGACCGAGCTTTTTCACGGGGAGCTTTTGGAATTCGGCGATGGCGGATTCGATCTCCGCCGCCTGACGGGACTGGCCGCGGGCGAGGTAGGAGGCCTCGAGGCCGCGGGTGTCGTATTTGCTCTCGGCCCGGCTGGACTCGTGTGTGGCCTCGGCGCGGGAGAATTGGGCGGCGCGAAAATAAACCGCCAGCTCCTCGGTGAGTTTGGCGATGACCTTCTGCAACAGGATGCGCTTATTCATTTGTCCCGGCAGAGTGTTCCCGGCGGCGATGGGAAGTCAACGCCCAAGCTCCTCAACCGCCAGTTCTCTCCCTGAAAATCCGCGCGGGAGGCTTACTGTTGCAGACGATAGAAATTCTGTGTCGCCCCGTTGCCGATGGCATTGGTGAAGAGGAATCCGCCGTTCGCATCAAACTGATTGGTGGCGATGCGCAGCCAGTTGGTGAGGGGCGTGGTGAGATTGGTGGCAGCCAGCACATAGTAATTAAGGAAGGGCGTGCCATTGCTGCCGCTGAAAATCAGCTGGGAGCCGTCGAGGCGGATGTTCCCAAAAGTCGGCGGCGCATCGATCGACACGACCAGCTTCACGGTGCCGGGTGTGTTGGTATTAAAGCTGTATTGATAGCCGGCGGGTGCAGTGGTGAGCACGAAGTTGCCCAAATTAAGCGAGCCGCTGCTGGTGAATAGCGTGTAGGTGCCTGCGCCGAAACCGGCGGTGTTTGTCACCTGCAATAAGCCGGCAAGCACGAGGTTGCCCCCCACCACAACGCAGTCGCTGCTGGCGCCCAGGTCAAATTTCAAAACCGAGCTCTCATTCAAAGTAAGGCTGTTGGTGAAGGTCAGCGCGCCGAAAGGGTCGCCGGGCGCCAGAGTGGCGCCCCCGTCCAGGGTGGTGGCGCTGCCGATGATGCCGGCGCCAGAAAGGGTGGCCCCCGTGAAAATTTCCAGGTCGCCCGTGCCGGTGCCGCTTCCGGCGGGGGTGTTCACGCATAAGGTGCCGCTCTCCACGGTGAGGCCGCCGGTGAAGGTGCTCGCACCGCCCAAGGTCAATTTTCCGTTGCCGGTCTTGGTGGCGCCGGTTTCGCTGCCTGCCACGGCAGAGTTGCTGCTGATGTTGCCGTTGAAGAGGGAATCGGAATGATTGCCGCCGAGGATATAGAGCGTATCGCCGCTGCCGGCATTGGACTGAGGCCCCGCCAAAGTGCCGGAGCCGGTGAGCGTGCCGATCTGAACGGTGTTGCCCGCGTCGCGCGGTTGCAGCGTGCCGTCCACCTGCATCACGGGCGACAACGATCCAAACGTGTTGCCGGTGGAATCGGAGGAATAACGCAGGGCGCTGCTGAAGGGGATGTGGAGCGTGCCGTGGAAATTATCAAACTGGGCAGAGGTGGTGCCGCTGAAGCTGACGCCGCTGATGATATTCAAAGTGCTGTTTGTATTGCCGGAGTAAAGCGGCCCTGAAATGTTATAAGCCAATCCGCCGGCGGTGAGATTGCCGGCGGTGTTCGGGGCAACGGTGATGGAGCCTCCGTAATAAACTGCGGCACCACTCAAGGGCAGCGAAAACGTCCCGTTGTTGCTGAGGGTCATCGAGCTGGATCCGATGGAGCTGCCGCTGCCCAGCACGAGCGTGCCGCCAAAAATACTGACCCCTCCGGCGAAGGAGCTGTTGGTGTTGGCAATCGTCAGCGTGCTGCTGCCGAGCTTGGTGAGCGCGCCCCCGCCGGTGAGCGGGCTGCCACTGAATGTATAATTCTGCGACGAGTTGACGGTGATCGAGGCGGGGGAGACAGGCGCGGGCAAAGTGACGTTTGCCGCGTTGGATCCGGTGTCGTCGAACAGGACGGCATCGAGGTTGTAAAAGGTATCGGGCGTGGAGCCGTTCGCCCAGTTCACCGTGCTGGTGTCCCAGTTTGCGCCCTGGGTGCCGCGCCACACGAGGCTCGCCGCATTGCCGGCGACGACCAGGCGCACATACGAGGGATTGCTGCCCGCCGGCGGGCATACGAGTGAAAATGTCTGACGGGTGGAGCTGGGTAGGTTGTGAACGAGCGAGATGCTGGAGGCGGTGGAATTCGTCGCGCCTTCAATCAGTCCGTAGGTTCCTGCGCTGAGGGCAAATTCGGTGAGGTTGAAATAAAAATTCTGAGCGCCGGACATCGCCAGCGTGCCGGAGAGATGGATGCGGTCGTTGGGGCCCGTGGGCGAAGCCGAGAGGTCAAAACACATTGCGGGTGCGGCATTCGTCAGGTGCCCGGCGATGGTGAGAGTGCCGATGCTGCCGGCGCCGTGTGCGCCGGGCGCCAAGATGCCGCCGGACCGAATGGTGACAGGGTTAGTGATGACGCCGCTGCCGCCGAGCGTGGCGCTTGTGTAAACAGTGGTGAGCGAAGGGGTGAGGGCGCCGTTGATGAGCAGCATGCCGGCAGCAACGGTGTTGGTGCCGGTGAAGGTATTATTGCCCGTCAACGTGAGCCGTCCGGTGCCAGTCTTGATAAGGCAGGTCGGGTTGGTATTGATTAAAGCGTCGGTGAGGGTGCCGGTGAAGGTGGAATCCGTATTGTTGCCGCCGATGTTATAAAGGACGTTACCCACGCCCCCGTTTACAGCATCTTTTTCCTGACCGGTGAGGGTGCCGGCACCCGAGATGGATCCAAGCAGAAGTGTGCTGCCGCCCATGCGCGGTTTCACGGTGCCGTTTACTGTAAAGCTGGGAACCAAAGCCCCGAAGGTGGTGCCGTTGGTGGTGGAGACAAAGCGAAGCGTGGCATTGGGTTGGATTTGAATAGTGCCCAAAAAACCGCCGAACTGGCTTGCGGGAGCACCGGCAAAGCTCACGGAGTTGCTCACATTCAGCACCGAGTTGGTGCTGCTGGTCGAAACCGCGCCGTTGAAGGAGGTGGAAAGTTGGCCGGAGGAAATTGTGACAGAGTCTCCAGGCGAAACCGTGATTGGCCCGCTGATGGTTGAACCGCTGCCGCCTCCCTGCACTTCAAAAGTGCTGCCATCCGCCAGCACGATGCTGCCTGAACCGAGATTTGCCCCGGAAGAGAGCGATACTTTACCGTCGCGGATATTTACCGTTCCCGAAAGACTATTAGTGGTGCCGATGGAGAGAGTGCCGGTGCCAGATTTGATTAAAGATCCGGAGCCGCTCCATGAGCCGCTGCCGGTGATGGTGTAATCCCGCCTGTGGCTAAATAGCAGCGCGCCGGGCGACAGCGCGCCAGAAACCAGGATGGCGGGCGTGTTCGAGCCGGTGTCATCCAGCGTCGCTACGTCATTGTTTTTGAACGCAGCCAATCGGGTGCCGTTAAACCAGTTTGAAGCCGTCGTGTTCCACACATTTGAAAAACCGTCGCCGCGCCAAATCAGATTTGCTGGCTGTGGCACAGATGCGGTCGCCACGGTCACGCCGATGAGCGTGCCATTGAAGGCGGCTGTGCTTGAGGGCGGCGCGACGGGGGGGACGCAGACCGTCACTGCAGCGATCAAGCTGTAGCTGCCTTCCGTGACATTGAAATTAAAACTGCCAAGGCCGGAGAAGTTTGCAGTCGGGGTAAATACCGCATTCGTTCCGTTGATCAGCGAAACGGTGCCATTTGTCGCATTGGTCAGGCTGAAGGTGGCGCTAGCTGCAAATCCGTCGGCGAACTGGCGCAGGTTGACCGTCACCGGCGTGTTGCTGCGGGTGGCGGCGTGGGGGGCGGCAAGGTAGTTCAGGTAATTTTCCAGCAGCGTGTAGCCGGTCAAGGTGTTGGTCAGCGGGTTGGCTGCATTAGGATTAGAACCGGTGGCCAGTTCCCAGTAATCCGGCATGCCGTCATTATCAGCATCCGTTAGCGCCGCCAGCCCCGCCAGAGTGCCGTAGCCGTTATTGCCCAAACCGGTCTGGGTTTGGCTGGTATACAGTCCGCCATCCGGACCCGCGGTGCCGGATCCGGTGCCCGTGGTTCCGCTCCCGAGCGTTTTCATCTGACTGATGACGAGCGCGTCCACTTCGTCGCGTGGGAAGGCGCCGGCGGCAGAAATACCATAGCGCCAAGCAAGGGCGGGAGACATCGTCGGGATGATTGAGGTCCAAGAGGACCACGGCGCGCTCAAAATCGTCCCGCCGCCTTGATAGCCGGGCAGAGGAGCGGTGGTGCTGCCGCCAAGAATCCCGTTCTTATCCGAGTCGTTCAGATTCCCCGTGAAATAAATGCTTTGGTTGTTGTCCATCTGATACCACGGGAAATTTCCGCCGCTGGCGGGCCCCCAAACAAAATAATTATTCACGATATCGTGTTTGAACTTGGTGCTGGTGTGCGTGGTGTACCCGGCAGAATTATTGTATTCGATATTATTGATGAAGACATTGTTCACCTTCGCGAGCGGGTTGCGGTTGTGGGAATTGGCAAAAATGTTGTAGCACCAGGTCCAGTCGCTGCTCACCGATTCGGTGTGGGCGCCGAACTGCTGGCCGGTGGGGTTGGCGTTGATACAATGCTGAAACGTAATGTCGGTCACGGGTGTGGTCTGCCAGGCGGTGCTGACCGCGCCGACGTTGTTCCAGGGCGCAAAGGCGATGGAGCAGTGGTCGAAAATCATGGCGCGCCCGTCGGCAAAGGCAATGGCGTCATCCGTGGAAGAGGCAGTGTCGCTCCCGGGTCGGATGCGGATGAAGCGGCAGATGATATTGCTGCGGCTGGAGAAGGAGATTTCGCCGCCGTCAAATTTGATGCCGCCCGGGGCCGTCTGGCCGGCGATGGTGAGATTGCCCTTGGCGGAAACGGCCGTGAGCAGTTTGATGGTTCCTCCCACATCAAAAACAATGGTGCGGCTTGAGGAGCTGACGGCGTCGCGGAACGAGCCCGGGCCGCTGTCCGCAAGCGTGGTGACATGATAAACCGTCCCGTTGCGCCCGCCGGTGGTGTAGGCGCCAAAACCCAGAGCCCCGGGGAAGGCGATGGTTTGTGACCGGGCGGCGGGGGCGAGGGAGAAAAGAGACACTCCCAGGAACGCCAGAAAGAGCAAGCCGAGACGGGCTCGGAAAGGGCTTGGGCCACAGGGCGGAAACATAAGGGAAATATTAAATTAATCGCCCTCCGCTAACTGTCGGCTGTTCATCCGACAAATGAATTGGCGGTGGGCTTTGACTCCAGCAATCATACCCCTTGCCGCCGGACTGTCACCCTCCCCCGTATTGGCGATGCTGCCAAAAAACTTAAGAAAAGTGCCGCGCCTGCAGGAACCTAAACGGTCCGCATCTGAACCGCGTCCACGATCTCTGTGCCGACGGAGATGGCCCCGATGATGACGACCGTCGCGCCCGGCTGCAGCCGGCCCTGCTCCGTGAGGTTTTTCAGGGCGGTCTCGATGGTGTTCTGGGGGTTGATGAAATCGAACGGCATGACGAAGGGGGTGACGCCCCAGCACAAAGCCATTTCGTTCGCCGTCTTTTCGTTTTCGCACAGGGCGTAGATGGCCGAATAATGCGGGCGCATCCAGCTGGCGTACTGCGCCATGCTGCCGTGCCGGGTGAAGACCAGCAGGGCGGCCGCCTTGAGTTCGTTGGCCATGACGACGGCGCTTTTGACGAGCTTCTGGCGCGGCTGGGTGAGCTCGGCCGCATCGTGAAACTGCGCGCTGCCGCTGCGTTCGATGCGCGTGGCAATCTTATCGAACACCTCGATGCACTTCAGGGGGTATTTGCCGACCGTGGTCTCACCGCTCAACATGATGGCATCCGCCTCCTCGAAGACGGCATTGGAGACGTCGGTGACTTCGGCGCGCGTGGGCATGGGCGATTCAATCATGCTTTCCAGCATGTGGGTGGCAACAATCACCGGCCGGCCGACCCGCAGGCAGGTCTTCACGATGCGGCGCTGGACGATGGGCAGCTCTTCGTAGGGGATTTCAATGCCCAGATCGCCGCGCGCCACCATGATGCCGTCCGCCTCGCTCACGATCGCCTCCAGGTTTTTAATGGCCTCCTGATCCTCAATCTTGGCGATGACAAAGGGATGCGGCTTGCCCGGCTCAAACATTTCGCGCAGCTGGAGCAGGTCGCGGGCCTCGCGCACGAATGACAGCGCCAGGAAATCCACTCCCAGCTCCAGGCCGAGCTTTACGTCCTTGATGTCCTTAGAAGTGAGCGCGGGCAGGCTGACCTTGACCCCGGGGAGATTGATATGACGGCGGCTACCCAGGGTTCCCTGGGTGAGGACTTCGCACTCCACCTTGTTCCCATTTTTGGCAAGGACCTTCATCTGGATGGTGCCGTTATCGATCAGCACCACATCGCCGACGCTGATGTCGTTGATGAAATTTTCGTAGTTCACATCCACGGAATGCTCTTCCAGGTCGCGTTCGCCCCGGACGGTCAGCGTGAATTTCTGGCCGGGCTGGAGATCCAGCGGCACGCTCAGGTCGCCCGTGCGGATGGCCGGGCCCTGCGTGTCCATGAGGATGCCGGTGTGGCGCTGGCGCTTGGCGGACTCGGAGCGGATATCGGCAAACACCCGGCGCACCCAGTCGTGGGGTGCATGGGACATGTTGAGGCGGAAGACGTTCACGCCCGCATCCATGAGCTGGCCGATCATCTGGACGGAATCCGTGGCCGGCCCCAGGGTGGAAACAATTTTGGTTCTGCGAACTATCCCGCGTATCATTTGGAAAGAATAGAATAAGCAGCCCCCCAAAAAAAGAATTATTCTGCCCCGGGCTTCGAGATTGCTTCGGCAGAATGGGCCTGGAATCTGTGTCCGCGCGCACCGATTGCGAGAATGGCGGGCGCGCCGGGCTTTGCGTTAACCTTGATGCGTCTGTCAGCAGGCCCGCTGCGACTGCACCAGCGCGCACATCTTTAATGTCAGCTTATCCTGCAGCCCGTAGTAAATGCTTTGCCCGGCCCGCTGGCGCGAGAGGATCCCCGCCGCCGCCAGCAGGGAGAGATGCTTGGACACGTTCGCCTGCGTCGCGCCCACGGCGGCGACAATGTCGTTCACCTTCTGGGGCTCATGGCAGACCGCCTGCAAAATTTTCAGCCGCATCGGTTCGCCGAGCATCCGGAAGTGCGCGGCAATCCGCTCCAGCTCGTCGCCGGTCAGCAGCCTTTTCTTTTTCGCGGTTGACATATATCTATTTAGTTATATATTTATATTGCAATTATGAAAGCTATGCAAACCAAAAAGTCGATCCTGCCCCGCGAGCTCCATCAACTCATCGCTGCGGGCCACCCTGCCGGGCTGCTCGATGTCCGCACCCCGGCTGAATTCGCCAGCGCCCACGTTCTTGGGGCAACTCTTGTCCCGCTGGATGAGCTGGATGCGGCCGGGTTTTTGAAGCAGCGCGGTCCGGACGCCCCGCCCCTTTACGTCCTCTGCCAGTCCGGCGGTCGCGCCCTCCGCGCCATCGAGAAGTTTCGGCGCGCTAACTTCCACGCCTGCGTGCTGGTTGAGGGCGGCACGCAAGCGTGGATGGACGCGGGTCTGCCGGTGAACCGGGGCGAAAGCAAGGTGCTCCCGCTCATGCGCCAGGTGCAGATTGCCGTCGGTTTGGTCTCCGCCACCGGCGCGGCGCTGGCGCTTGGGGTTGATCCCCGGTTCGCCATCGTCCCGTTGGTGGCCGGCGGCGGACTTTTGTTTGCCGGCGTCACAGGCTTTTGCGGTCTTGCGCGGGTGCTGGCAAAGATGCCCTGGAACAAGACCGGCAAATCCACCTCCTGTTGCGCTGATTGATCCGCTATTAAAACTCCCCGCAAAATCATCGTCGGCGGCGCGGGCGGCGCATTATGACGCATCGCCAGAAAAGCTGATGCGGTTATCTGGCCGCTTCTGGGTACACGGCGGCTTCTTACAGCCCAAGCTAAACGGATATAAAAAACTTTTCGGTTAAGCCCGCCGCTCTTTGATGCTCGCCAGAATATCCGCCACCACCTCCGCCTTCGGCTTTGCGCCCTGCTGACCGCCGTGGTGCAAGCGAACGGAAACCGCGCCGGCTTCCATGTCGCGGCCGCCGATGACGAGCATGGTGTGGACGCGCAATTGTTCCGCGTTGGCAATCTTCGCCTTGAACGGCGTCGCGCTGAAGTCCGTGTCCACCCGCACCATGTTGGCGCGCAGTTCGGCGACGATGGGCTGGGCGTAGGCGATCAACGCGTCGTCGTCGTTAAGCGTGATGACGCGCACCTGATCCGGCGCGAGCCAGAGCGGGAAGTTGCCGGCGTAATGCTCGATGAGGAAACCGATGAAGCGCTCATGCGTGCCGAGCGGCGCGCGATGAATGCACAACGGCGTCTTGTTCGAGTTGTCCTTGTCGCGGTAGGTGAGGCCGAACTTGGCGGGCACGGCGAAGTCCACCTGGTTGGTGGCGATGGTGAATTCGCGGCCGATGGCGCTCCACACTTGCACGTCAATCTTCGGCCCGTAGAACGCCGCCTCGTTGGCGACTTCCACGTAGTTGATGCCGGATTCGATCAGCACCTGGCGCACCATGTCCTCGGTCTTCTTCCACAATTCCGGTTCGTTGACGTATTTTTTGCCGAGCCCTTCCGCCGAATGCGTGCTGAAGCGCATCTGATATTTTTCGAGTCCGAAGATTTTGAAATATTTCAGATACATGTCGTTCACGGCGCGGAACTCGTCGGCGAATTGCTCCTCGGTGCAATAGATATGGGCGTCGTTCATGTTGAGCGAACGCACGCGCATGAGACCGAACAACTCGCCGCTCTGCTCGTAGCGATAGCAAGTGCCGTATTCCGCGAGGCGCAACGGCAAATCGCGGTAACTGTGCGGTTCAGCCGCAAAGATGCGGTGATGGTGCGGGCAATTCATGGCTTTGAGGTAATAACTCTCCGGCTCGCCCAGCTTTTTCAATTCCGCGCGCAACGCGGACAGCTCGTTGAAAGCAGCAGCCACG
>Ga0209597_1000836_pt1 | contig 20117 bp, 13 predicted proteins | sample M_140625_MF_Meta_FD_187316 | JGI IMG/M metagenome (GOLD analysis project Ga0209597, IMG submission 187316) | Freshwater microbial communities from Lake Montjoie, Canada to study carbon cycling - M_140625_MF_MetaG (SPAdes) (version 2) | ecosystem: Environmental > Aquatic > Freshwater > Lake... | reverse complement strand
AACGATTAAGCTGTTGAATATTAGATATTTTCATCAAAATAATTACTAAATTCTTTTATTTAATACGAATTCAAAGCGTTTTTACGACTGCAAAATTAGAAGATTAAGACTATTCAATGACACTATTATGACAAAAAAAATAGAGAAATAGCTAATTTAAAATGATTCTAAATAATAATTTACGTTTAGCTTTTCAATTAAAAAAATAGATTAATTTTGAGTGAATGATTTTGAAGTTAAAGAATTTACTCGTTTTACTAATATTTTTTGTCATTGGCAAGACCTCATTAAATGCCCAGATAATTATTTTCAAGGATGATCGAATCGATGCCTTAATTGACGATAAAGTAAAAACCAAGCTTGTTGGTTTCCGCATACAAATCTGTTTTGATTCAGACAAAAACATAGTAAATGCTGCGCGCACAAAGTTTTCAAATCTATACCCAAAAATTGATACTTACATGAATTTTGAAGCCCCCAATTTTAACTTATTAGTGGGAGATTTTCGCACACGAATTGAAGCAGAAAAATTACTTGAAAAAATTCTTGGGGAATTTACAATTACAATTATTCGAAAAGAATATATTCATCTTCCAAGAGTGGACTAAAAATGCTTCCAGCCTTGAGCTTTTAAAGTTAGCGCAGATCCATTTTTATCTACTAAATAAATCCCTTCCTTTTCTTCCGTCATATGCCCAATCACTGTCATGTGTGGATTTCCCTTTATTTTTTCGAAATCTTCCTGTTTAATTGTAAAAAGTAATTCGTAATCTTCACCGCCGTTTAGTGCGCAGGTAGTCGGATCCATATTAAAATCTAGTGCTGTCATAGAAGTTTTAGTGTCGATAGGAATTTTCTCATCATATAGATGACATCCAACTTTACTTGCTTTGCAAATATGCAAAATCTCTGAAGCCAAACCGTCCGAAATATCAATCATAGAAGTAGCTTGAACACCTAATTCTTTTAAAAAACGAATAACATCAACCCGCGCTTCTGGTTTTAATTGACGTTCAATAATATAATCGTGGCCATCTAAATCAGGTTGAATTTGTGCGTTTGCTTTGAAAACATCTTTTTCTCTTTCCAATAATTGTAAGCCCAAGTATGCGGCACCTAAATCACCAGTTACAACTAATAAATCAAATTCTTTAGCACCACTTCGATAAACAACATTTTCTTTTTGGGCTCGGCCTAAAACAGAAATACTAATTGTAAGGCCTGAAATAGAAGTAGTTGTATCTCCACCTACTAAATCCACCTTGTAATTTTCGCAAGCCAAATGAATGCCGGCATACAATTCCTCGAGAGCTTCTAAGGAAAATTTACTTGAGACTGCGATTGAAACAGTTATTTGTTCTGCAATTCCATTCATTGCACAAATATCAGAAACATTCACTGCAACCGATTTATAGCCCAAATGTTTCATCGGAGTATACATCAAATCAAAATGAACACCTTCAACAAGCATATCCGTAGAAAGAAGACAAACTTCATTTTCAGAAATCGCAATTACTGCGGCATCATCACCAACCCCGAAGGAACTTGAAGCATTTTTGATTGAAAATTTTTCTGTTAAATGATCGATAAGGGCAAATTCCCCAAAATCTTTTATATCGCTTAGTTTCTTAGACTCCTCCATAGTAATTTATAAAATGTTTGTTGGCTTTAAATAATATTAGAAGCACCATTAACAAAAGATGCTTGCAAAGATAATGAAAGTTTAAGTACATTTCTTAGCCAATTACTTTTACTACTTCATGGTCTACTAATTACGAATAAATTACCTTTGCAAATAGAATTAAGCATTTTAACCATATGAAAATTGAACAGATTTATACGCGGTGCTTGGCTCAGGGAGCTTATTATGTAAGCAGTGATGGCGAAGCTTTTATAATTGACCCCTTAAGAGAAACCGCTCCTTATATTGAGCGATTGGATCAAGATAAGGTAAAACTAAAATACATTTTTGAAACTCATTTTCATGCTGATTTTGTTTCAGGACATTTGGATTTGAGCCGAAAAACAAATGCCCCCATAATTTTTGGTCCGAATGCTGCGCCCGAATTTGAATGTACAATTGCCGAAGATGAGCAGATTTTTGAAATTGGAAAAATAAAGCTAAAGGTGCTTCATACTCCAGGACATACGATGGAAAGTGCCTGCTATTTACTCATCGATGAAAATGGAAAAGACACCGCACTGTTTTCTGGAGACACCTTGTTTTTGGGAGATGTTGGTCGACCAGATTTAGCTCAAAAAGCAGCAGATGTTACGCAAGATCAATTAGCGGGTATTCTCTATGATAGTTTAATGGAGAAAATAATGCCTCTTGAGGATGATATTATTGTTTATCCTGCTCACGGAGCTGGATCTGCATGCGGAAAAAACATGATGAAGGAAACGCTTGATACCTTAGGAAATCAAAAGAAGATGAATTATGCCCTAAATCAAGTTAATAAAGCATCATTTGTTGCTGCTGTTACAGATGGTTTACTTCCACCACCTGCTTATTTTGGCGCTAATGTAGCAATGAATAAAAAGGGCTACGAAAGTTTTGAAGTGATAAAAGAAAAAGGGTTGAAGCACTTGACTTGTTCTGTTTTTCAAGAGGTAGCAGAAAGCACTAAGGCACTTATTCTTGATACGAGAGATAGCAATGATTTTTACCAAGGATTCATTCCTCAATCGATTAACATTGGCTTAAATGGTGAATTTGCACCTTGGGTTGGCGCAATGATTGGAGATGTAAAACAAGCTATTTTGTTGGTTGCAAAGCCTGGAACAGAAGAAGAAGTTATCACGCGCTTAAGTAGAGTTGGTTTTGATACTATTCTTGGTTTTCTTGTTGGAGGTTTTGAAACATGGAAAAATTCAGGGAAAGAAATTGATCAAATTCATAGAATTAATAGCAGCGAATTTTCTGAAAAATTTATCCCTGAGAAATCTGTAGTAATTGACGTAAGAAAAGACACAGAATATGCTGCTAGCCACGTTGCTGAAGCTTATAGTAAACCTTTGGCTTTTATAAATAATTGGATGAAAGATCTAAATAAAGAGGAGCATTTCTTTCTCCATTGTGCTGGTGGCTACAGAAGTATGATTGCTGCTAGTATTCTTCATAGCAGAGGGGTTCGGAATTTTAGTGAAATTGATGGTGGTTTTACTGCTATTGCTAAAACAAGTATGCCAACAACTGATTATATCTGCCAAAGTAAAATACATAATTAAAGAAAAAAACCTTAAAACTAAACTTTAATAGGTTTTTACAATTGGGCCACAGGTCTGAATTATCGAACTTTTTGAGGGAGGATGTGGAGGGGCTTAATAGAATGAAAACTTGATTTAAAAACTCTTTTGAAAAAAGTTTAAAAGAGATATTAGATTAGCTATTTAAGTCGCATTTTAGCACTAAAACATTCAAAATATTAAAAGCCCATTTGATGATTTGCAATAAAAATATACTTAAATTTATCAAAATAAAGTATGACTTTTATCAGATAAAGCGTCACGATTTTGGGTTTATATGTCTGAGATTGTCAGACATATAAACATATTACCAGCAAGCCTCAGCGCGCGAAAATCGACACTAATAATTACTTCCAAAAAAAATAAAATATTTTAAAGTAAATGACAATCATTTGAAGTATTTTTGACAATAAATATCAAACTGTATAAATCTGATTTTACTTGAAAAATATTGATAAAAATAGTTTAGAAAATGCATATCGTTTGTTCGAATCAAATGACATTGACAAAATCGAAATAGGAACAACAAAAGGTCTTATGGAGATACACTATTATCTTTTTAATGGTTTATACGATTTTGCTGGAAAATTACGCAAACATAACATATCGAAAGGCGGTTTTAGATTTGCAAACGCTTTATATTTAAACGAGATTTTGGTGAAAATTGAAGAAATGTCTGAGGACAATTTCGAGGAAATCATAGCAAAATACATTGAAATGAATATAGCACATCCTTTTATGGAAGGTAACGGAAGAACAATGCGTATTTGGCTCGATATGATTTTAAAAACAAGACTTGAAAAATTAGTGAATTGGCAATTTGTAGATAAATCACTTTACTTACAAGCTATGGAAAGAAGCCCAATTAATAGTTTGGAATTAAGAACTTTATTAAGTCAAAATTTAACTGACGAAATAAACAATAGAGAAGTTATTTTTAAAGGAATTGAACAGTCATATTATTATGAAGGATATGAAAAAGATGATGATGATGAATAATTCTTCAAATTTTAACTTAAAACGCCAGCTGGGAACAGCCGTTTAGCAAGATTGCGAATTTTGTGGTCAATTCACGTTTGCGTTCCGCAAGAAATTTTATCCTTAGTGGAAAATAAACGGTTACGAAGTTCGCAACCTCGCAAAGCGGCAACACGTTAACACTTTTCACTACCAAAATAAAGCCATAAAAAAACCCAGTAAAATCATATTTATAATGGGTTTTAGGTCTGAATCAAAGGTCTGAATCATCGAACCTCATAAAAAAGAATATTGAACGTATTGCAAATGTTTATTTGGAATAAATTATAGGGGTTTATTTTAATGAAGAATTTAGAAGAAACTTTACCGACTTTACTATACGCTACAATTATGGAAGATAATCTTTTCATTAAAATAATATAAGATTATAAGTATGAAAGGCCAGTCTTATGTTTGATCAGCATCAGCACTTGTGATAATCGCAACTAGCTTCTTTTTACTTGCGAATATAAATTAGTAAAATGATCGTAAGATAATTATATTTGAATTAAATAATCACAGAATTGTTGGAGAATTAAATAAATAATCAACTAGTTATTACTAAAGTTAAAAAAGGCATTTATTTTTTAAATTTATCTCTATATGCAAACATTAAATAGCAACCTCACTACACCAGTAAATTATCCAAATAACTTAAGAGGCTTTGTTAATAAAGACATATTAAAGGCGATGAATCGAGTAAATACTATAAGGGGGATTTTTTCAATTGCTTCAGAATGGGCTTTAATTATTTTAGCGGCGTTTTTATGTGAATTATATTTTAACTGGCCAGTCTACGTTTTAAGTGTTGTTTTTATTGGCGCACGTTTATTGGCATTAGGGTTGATTATGCATGAATCTGTGCACAATCTTATTTCCAAAAACAAGACCCTGAATGATTTTGTGGCAGAGGTTTTTTGTGCATGGCCTTTATTTATTTCCATGAGGTCATATCGGGTGAAACATTTAGCTCACCATAAATGGTTAAATACCGAAAATGACCCTGACTACGTGGCTAAAACTGGTAAAAATTGGCGCTTTCCGATGCCTGTTTCTAAATTTATAAAATTAATTCTTATTCAATTGAGTGGCATTGGCATTTTTGAAACATTTAAAGTGATGTCAAGCAAACAAATTAAAAAAGCTAGAACCCCTATATGGTATCACCTATCGAGAATATTATTTTACCTGTTCATAATAACTTCCTTTATCTATATTGATAAAGGGATGTTATTGGTGAAATATTGGATTGTCCCGTTTGCCACATGGACACAAGTTGCCAACCGCTTCAGAAGAATTGCCGAACATTCGGGTATTGAAGGAAGACAATTAGCTATGCAAACTCGCACTACTAAACATTCCTATTTAACGCGATTGCTTTTAGTACCTAAAAACATTTCCTATCACTGTGAGCATCATTTGTACCCTGGAATTCCCTGTTATAATTTACCCAAAGTGCACAATGAATTACTAAAGTATGAAGTAGTAAAAGAGAGTTTTTATGTTTCAAATACCTACATTGATGTTTTTAAAGATTGCATAATTTCAGCTCAACATAATTCTAAATCAAACTAATGAGCACATTGCCTATTATTCCTGGTAGAGGGTTAGTCACCAATACTTCTACTCAAATGCGTTTAGATTTTTTAAAAGAAAATGCATTGCCTTTTGAGAATTTAGCGAATTCATCTTTAGATATTTCTCAACTTCAAAATAATATTGAATCCTATATTGGCACAATAGAAATCCCTGTTGGTGTTGTTGGTCCTTTATTATTTAGTGGTGACACTCAAGACGAATTGGTGTATTGTGCCGCAGGTACCTTAGAAGGTGCTTTAGTAGCCAGTATGAATCGTGGTGCCAAAGCTTTGAGCTTAAGTGGAGGCTTTACTTCAAAAGTGTTATGGCAAAAAATGTGCAGATCACCTTTATTTATTTTCTATAATGAAAATGACGCCAATGTTTTCGTGGTTTTTGTTGAATCTATTTTTGAAAAAATTAAATCCATCACAATAAAATACTCAAATCATGCACAATTGCTGGAAATCAAAACTATTCAACATGATAGGCATGTTCATTTAAAGTTTTTTTACAGCACAGGCGATGCAGCAGGGCAAAACATGACTACCACCTGCACCTGGCATGCCATGCTTTTTATTGTTGAAGAGTTTAAAGAGAAAACCGGCATTATTCCACAAGATTTTATTATTGAAGGAAATGGCGCTTCTGATAAAAAAGTATCACAATACAACATTCTCAAAGGACGGGGAATTCATGTAGTAGCCGAATGTTTTTTGAGTGAAAAAATTATTCACGAAGTTTTGCGTACCACTTCCGAAAAAATGGAAAACTGTTTTCATCCTTCACAAAAATTAGCCGAACAAGATGGAATGGCAGGATACAATATCAACTTGGCCAATGCTATTGCAGCAATTTTTGTGGCAACCGGGCAGGATTTGGCCTCGGTGCATGAATCAAGTATTGGTATTTTGAAGCTGGAGCGAAAAGATGATGGATTGTATTTACAACTCACCCTGCCTAATTTGGTAATAGGAACTGTTGGAGGTGGTACACATTTAACAAAGCAATCCGAAGCACTCGCTATGATGGGTTGTTTAGGAAGCGGAAAGGTAAATCGCTTTGCGCAACTAATTGCCGGATTTGCTCTCGGACTAGAAATTTCAACTTATGCTGCCATAGTGAGTGGTGAATTTGCCAAAGCCCATGAAAAACTGGGAAGAAACAAACCAGTAAAATGGTTACTGAAGTCAGAACTAAGTCAGGATTTTCTTTTTAAATGCCTTAATTCCAAATACAGCAAGGTAACTCTGGATTCCATAAAAGTGATTGATGAATCGCTTTTAGAAAATGGAATAATAACTAATGTTGCAGCAAAAATCAGCAAAAAGCTAATGGGCTTTGTTACACTGCAATTCAACTATAGGAAAAACGATGAATTGCATACAATAAAGTTACTGCTAAAATCTAAAGCCAAAGATGAAGAGGTTATTAAAGGCATACACGTTATTGCAGCTTCTATTGATCCTAGACTTTCTGATTTAATTAAAGAATATAAAAACCATCTGGAGTATAGAAATTGCCATTTGAAAGAACTGGATATTTACACTTTTTTATATCATGAAAATTTCAAATATACTCCAAACTATTACGGCAAGCTTGTAAATGAAAGTCGTGAAATCTATTTTTTCCTTATGGAGTTTTTGGATTATTCTGAGATGAGCATCGTCAATTCAGAGAATCATCCTGAACTATGGAAGAAAGATCATGTGATTAATATTTTAACTGTAATATCGGGTTTTCATAGCAATCCTCGAACAAATGAAATAACGACTGTACAAGAATTTTTACCATGGAATGCAATTCCGCTTTATGAAAAATTACTTGCGATAATCATTAATGAAAGAAGTGAATCGTGTGATATTTCAAAATTAAAAGACATCATCAAAGGCATGCCTAACTGGAAAAATGAGGCGCATGAAATCAATATTCCTAAGGTGGTTATTCACAACGATTGCAATCCCCGGAACATCGCTATTCGTAAAAACGGAGAGGCTTGTATTTATGACTGGGAATTGGCAGTGATTGATTTTCCGAGCAGAGATGTGGTTGAATTTTTAAGTTTTGTTTTACTGCCTGATTTTTCTAAAGAAGAAATGATGTTTTATTTGAATTATTATGCTGAATTAAATCTACTTTACAGTAAATCAGAGTGGATGAAAGCCTATCAATATTCTCTTAAAACCTATATAGCTACTCGCGTTTCATTTTATGAAGTATCCGGCATTTTAATTAAATACGATTTCTCGAATAGAATTTTAAATGTTGCATTAAGAATGTTAGATCTATTAAACGAAAGTGAATAATATAATACAACATATCCTAATAGTTGTAGCCCCTTTGGTTCTTGCCAATACGCTACATATGATGCTGGTAAAGCGTTCATGGCTTAACTTCATAAACATCCCTATTTCCGATCAACTCTTTGGTAGCAATAAAACCTGGAGAGGTTTTGTTTTTTTAACCGTAGTGAATTCATTTCTGGTTTTTGTGATGACTCAATTGTTTTCTTTACCCATAAATAATTCGGCCTTATTGGGTGCTATTTTAGGTTTCACCTATCTCTTGTTTGAATTACCCAATTCCTATATGAAAAGAAAATTGGGTGTGACTCCTGGCGCAAAGCATCAACAATATCGTTACTTTTTTAGCTGGGTAGATAAATCTGACTCTGCATTCGGGTTAAGCTTAGTTTATTGTCTCTTAGGCTTTGTAGATTGGAAAATGGCAATACTCCTCTATTTTATTTGTAGCGTCACACATATTATTTCCTCCTTTATTTTGGTGGGATTAAAAATCAAGTCCTCTTTTTAATGTATATAGAAAGTTTAGATAAGGTACTCAAAGAAAGCCACTCGGGAGCTAAAGCTTTTCATTTGTCAAAAATGAAAAGAGCTGGTTTTCTTGTTCCAACTGGATTTGTGATTAAAGTCTCTGCTTTTGAACATTTCTTTATAAAGAACAACAACTTAGATGATGCTTTTAAAACCGAACTGAACGAAGCTTCAAAAAGCATGGCTTCAAAAAGAATTATGGTAAGGAGTTCAGCTGTTGGTGAGGATGGTACAGATAACTCATTTGCTGGACAATTAGAATCTTTTCAAGCAGAAAATAATGTTGATGACATTATCGCTAAATTATTTCTATGTTGGAAATCCTATCAGAAAGAAAATGTAACCGTTTATCAAAATTCATCCGGAGTAAAACTCCAGGGAATGGCAGTCGTGTTACAAGAGCTAATTGATCCTGATTATGCAGGCGTGATTTTCTCTCGACATCCAATGAACGAAAAAGATATTTTAGTAGAATATATTGAAGGTCATGGTGAGCAATTGGTGAGTGGGAAAGTGAATCCCAAAAGTTTTACTTATTCTCGTTACAACAAAAGTTTTTCTGAAAAAATGCCTTTCTCTTTTGATCAAGGAATAGCGGTAGTAGAGCACCTAGAATTGATGTATGATAAAGCGTTAGATATTGAATGGGCAATAAAAGGAAAAGTATTCTATGTATTGCAATCCCGACCGATTACCACTGCTTCAAAAAGCAAAAAGGTGTATTGGTCTAATACAAACGTTAACGAAAATTATCCAGATGCCATTACTCCTCTACTCTATTCAATAGCCCGTGATTCGTATTACCACTATTTTAAAAATCTTTCTAAATTATTTCTAATTCCTTCTGAAAATATACAGGAACTTGAACATGCTTATGCCAATGTTATTGCTGTCCATGGCTGTAAGATGTATTACAATATGAGCAGTATTCATCAAATTATTTCAAACTCTCCTTTTTCAGAATTGCTGCTGAAGTCTTTTGACAATTTTGTAGGCTACACTAAAGACAAAAAAACTGAAATAAAAAAAGATAAAGGCAATAAATTTCGCTTTCTGAAAGAAGCTGTTCGCTTTAATTATTCTTTAGAAAAAACAATACAAGATTTTGAAGCAAGAGCGAACAAATATCAGTTTGAAGTAGAAAATGCACTTACCTTAGAAGAGATAAAAGATTGCTTTCATCATTTCATTGAAATCCGCTTACATAGCTGGTACAAAGCGTCGCTGGCTGATTTTTTTGCAATGTTGTTTCATGGGTTTCTTGGTAAGTTTTGCGCTAAGTATTATACTGAAAATGCTGAAGGAATTCACAATCAGTTGATCCAATCTATTCCCGGTTTAATTAGCAGCGAACCTATTATACAGATGTACAAAATAAAAAGCGAATTGGTCAAAAACCCAGAAGTGTATGAAAAATTTAGGTCCATGGGTTCAGAAGAATTCTGGGAATGGATAAACATAGACCCGATTGCTCTTAGTGCTAAAAATAGCATTAATCAATATTTAATGCGTTTCGGCTTCCGTTGTTCAGGTGAGTTAATGCTTACAAGTACAAATTACATTGAAGAACCTGCTAAATTCATTGACTTACTAAAGCAATACGAAAGCTTACAAGACAGCAATCCTGAACTAATTATTGCTCAAAAAAGAAAAGAAAGCGAATTGGTTCTTAAAACCTTCAAAAAAACTATTTGGAGAAAAAATGGCTTGAATTTTTTAAAATCAATAATTCATATTTTCTTTTTAAAAACTCAGATAAGATTGGCATCTAAAGGGATTTCTACTCGAGAACGGGTTCGTTTAAAACAGGCAAGTTTATATTTCCAGTTTAAAAAAATCGTATCAAAATGTGGTTACGAATTACAAAAAAGAAGACTATTGAATGAATCTACAGATGTTTTATTTCTTCGCTATCAAGAAATTATTGAATTGCTGAATTCTTCTACAATGCTTCCAAGTTCAATTAAAGAACATGTCGAATTAAGCAAAAAGCATTTCCGAATACAAGCGACATTAATTTATCCTGATGACTTTTTTAGTCACCAAGGCGAGTTTCCTTTACCTCAAGAATTACCAAATAATGACGCAAAATCAGGGGACTCTAACTTAAAAGGGTTGTGTGCTTGCGGAGGGATGATTAAGGGAAGAGTAATGGTCCTAAAATCAGTTATGGAAGCATCTAAATTACGAAAAGGAGATATTCTCGTTACACGACAAACCGATCCGGGCTGGGTAGTAGTGTTTCCTTTAATTAGTGGTTTGATTGTAGAAAGAGGCGGAATGCTTTCTCATGGCGCTATTGTTTCACGAGAGTTTGGAATTCCTGCAATTGTAGGTGTGGAAGGCGCAAGTAACAAATTGAAAGATGGCGATATCGTTGTTTTAAATGCATTCACCGGTGAAATTACGATTGTATATGAATAGTTTAGGTACATATTTTAATCAAAGAGTGAATATTAGGCTGTGGATTGTTGTTGCTGCAGTTTTAATCGCTTTGTCACTGAACGATTTTTCTATTTCCTCTTTTGAGCTCTTTAGTTTTCCATTCGTTCTATTTTTCTTACTTACCCTACGTTTGTATGATGACTTAGCTAGTTCAAAAATTGATCAGGGAAAAGAAAACAGATCCTACACAAATAGGGGGACAAAAAAAGAATTGCAATTATATTCAGTTTTGGCTCAGTTAATATTGCTGTTAACTCTTGCAATGTTTGATATAAAACGAGCTTTATTTTTGCTGCTATTTTTCGTGGTGACTCATTTATTATATATCATTTTGTTTAACAAATCTAAGTTTCGGTATTTTCTACCATTACTTAAATATCCATTTGTTGTTTATCTATTAAATTTTGATTTTTCCGTCCGTATTCTAGGAGTATATATAGCTTTTATTGTTTTTGAAATGCTAGAAGATCAATTATTTCCAGGATATCTATTGTCTAAGTACAATAGTACGAAACTTAATAAAAAATTTATACCATATTTATTCATCCTATTTTTTCTAATTACTCACTTAATTATAATTCTTTCATAATGTATAATCCTCTCGAAGAAATAAAAAAACTGAATAATCCCCCACGTTTTATTTTTGAAAAGGTATCGTGTTATCTCTGCGGCAGCTTTGATTGCGAGAAATTCATAGTAGGCGAAGATGACTTAACCGGCAAAGAGGGCGAGTTCCTGTATGTGAAATGTAAAAGTTGTTCTTTGGTATATCAAAATCCAAGGTTACCCGTTCAAGGCATCAAAGAATTTTATGATTCGGAATACATTGCACACAGAAAGAAAAAAGACTGGGGTATTTTAACACCTCTATATGAAAGGGCCATGAGCAAACACGATAGGGAGAAGGAAAAACTGGTTAAAAAATACTGCGATTTAAACGCCAACACCGAAATATTGGATGTAGGTTGTGCTGTAGGTACATTTCTACTTCACCTAAACAAAAAGTACCAATGTAAGATCAGCGGTGTTGATTTTAAAGAAGACTTATCCTATCCCGACTTTGAAAAAATCAATTTCTATCAGGGTTTGTTCTACGAACAGAATATACCCACAAATAAATTTGATGTCGTAACCATGTGGCATTTCTTTGAACACGATTACGATCCTAACCAATCGCTAGAAATGGCTAAGAAAGTATTGAAGCCCGGAGGCAAACTCATTATTGAAGTCCCTCGTTTGGATTCCGCTACATTCAAATGGTTTAAAAATAAATGGCCGGGTGTTCAGGCTCCGCAGCACACAGCTTTATATGACAAAAAATGTTTTTTGGAAATGCTTAAAAAACACAATTTAATTGTGGAAGAGTATCTTCCTTATGGCGCTTTTCCAGCCTATTTCTATATTTTTACGGGAACTTATTTCAAAACAATCGGCAAGGGATTGAATTTGAATAAAATTATATTTCCGTATTTCCTCGGACAGTTTTTATTAACGCCCCTGTTGTGGTTTCAAAAAAAGTTAAATCTATCTATGCAAACAGTTGTATGTCGACTTCCTTAAAAAATATTTATCAGGTTGTAATTGTTTTTACCCTAATGACCATAACGGGCTCTATAGCATTAATACTTAGGTTGGTTTCTTTTGGATTATTAACTAATTTTAATCGCAAATATTTTATTGCTTATTCATCAAAAATCACGATGTGGCTAGTGGGCATTAAATTGGATTTGCCCAAAGAATATCCAATCCGGGAAGGCAATTATTTCATCACCTTTAACCATAATTCTTATCTAGATATTTTTGCGCTAACGGCCCTCGGCTACACAAATACTGTTTTTTTACTTTCGGAAATAACTTTAAAAATTATTCCCCTCACCTTATCGGCACTTAGTATCGGGATTATGTACATTCCACAAAAAAAACACATAGCGCGCAGAATGAAATTTTTCATTAACCTTGAAAAGAAGATCATAGCAAAGAAAATAAATATAGCAGGGGCTTCAGAAGGAGTGCACCTTCAACATCATGGTATCGACAAGTTCAACCGAGGTATTTACCATATGGCCAAAATTTGCAACCTAAGTATCATTCCACTGTTTATCAATATCCCCGAAAAATCCAATCCATTGAGCAAATACAAGTATTTTAAAAAAGGAATCATAAAAGTTGAAATCCTAAATACTGTGAGTACTAGCCAATGGGAAATAGAAAATTTAGATTTTCATGTGCAAGAAATGCGTGAGATTTACGTGAAAAAGTTTAATGAAACACATAGAGAAAAAGTACAACTATGAGTAAACCCAATCCTATAAAAGAATTTAAGCCAAGTAACTCAATGGGGTTTTTGCATTTATTTTCGCCCTTAATTTTTGTTGCAATCGGTCTCTATTTATCACTAACGAATACTTTTGGGTGGCTATTTATTCTCGGACAAATTTCATTATCCATTTTCTTTTTTCAGTGCTTTATTTTGCTGCATGAAACGGGACATTATAGTTATTTCCAATCACGATTACTTAATCGCATTTTCGGAAATATTTTTGCCCTGTTGTCATTTATTCCCTTTACAAGTTGGGTGGCTATTCATAATCTGCACCACAAATGGACTGGCTATCGCGATAAAGACCCAACCACTGAGGGAACAGTTTCCCCCAAATTCAGTGCTCCCATAAAATTGCTGGTCAATTTTTCCTGGCTCTTTTTTATTCCTGTTTTTACAGTAGGCTACCGGATTGGTAATTACTGGAATTTAAAAAAATTAAAAAAACATTTGCCCGAAAGAAAATTGAATGGCATATATCTCAACATTACGATACAAATTATACTGTATATTTTCTTGTTTTATCTATTTGGTAGTTGGATTCTAGGGCATCTGCTCCCCGCTTATATCTTAAGTTTAATAATTAGTGATCTCTTTATTTTGAGTCAGCACTCTCATATTGAGATTCCCTTGTCGGATGGAAATCCTGTAAAACCCATCCGCTTTTCTGAACAAATTCAATACACAAGAAGTATTTCATTATTCAAAAATGTAGGGAGTTATATTTATTTTAATTTTAATTTACATGAATTGCATCATGCCTATCCTATTTTACCGGCATACTATTTAGATAAAACACAATTGGAAATGCCCAATACCGTCAGTTTTATTAATTATGTCAAAGATGCTAAAAGAATGAAGGGAATTGATTTCATTTTTAATACATCGAAAAAACAAATTGGCAAATAATGACTAAAGATATAATAGTGGCTTTGTATAAGAAAAACTTGATTTACAAAATCAAAACTTAGAATAACAGCAACTTATAATTAATTTTTTGCCTCATATTAGTAGATTTAACCAAAAAAACATAAAACATAAAAAAACCCAGTAAAGTATTATCTATACTGGGTTTTTAAGTGTTGACCCACTAGGGCTCGAACCTAGACTCTTCTGTACCAAAAACAGACGTGTTGCCAGTTACACCATGGGTCAATCAAATTTGGAGAAAAACTCCAATTAAGGTGGCAAATTTAAGAACAAATTTTAAATTTTTGAAACTTTCCGGAAAATAATTGAAGCATTGATTGTTATACTCAATAAAAATGGCTATTTGAAAATTAATATTCTTAATTTTGTGTAAGTATTTATGTTTGAAAATTAAATAGAATGATGAATTACGCACGTTGGAATACAATTTTAGGTTGGGGAATATTTTTAGTTGCTTCGGTTGTTTATTTAATGACCATAGAATCTACTGTAAGCTTATGGGATTGCGGAGAATACATCACTGCAGCATATAAATTAGAAGTTGGACACCCTCCTGGCGCTCCCTTATTTATGGTTTTAGGAAGACTTTTTTCTTTTTTTGCTGCTCCAGAAAATGTGGCAGTTTGGATAAACCGTTTATCAGCTTTCTCTAGCTCTTTTACCATTTTATTTATGTTTTGGTCCCTGACCTTGTTCGTTAAAAAAATGATCCTTAGCAAAAAAAGTGAATTATCTTCAGGTGATCAAATGGCAATTTTCCTGTCTGCTGGTGTTGGTGCTTTAGCTTATACATTCTCAGATTCTTTTTGGTTTTCTGCAGTAGAAGGCGAGGTATATGCAATGGCTTCTTTGTTCACTGCTGTTGTTTTTTGGGCAATTCTAAAATGGGATGAGGAAATGGCCTTAATTCAAAATGGCACTTTATCGTTGGATCAAAGTCCAAACCGTTGGTTGATTTTAATTCTCTTTTTACTTGGTTTAGCAATTGGTGTTCACCTTTTAGGAATTCTTGTTATTCCTGCAATCTGCTACATTATTTATTTCCGCGTCTACAAAGAAGCTTCTGTAAAAGGGCTATTACTAACCGGACTTCTTTCAATATTTTTACTCGGTTTCATACAAGAAGGAATCATTGCAGGCTCTGTTTCTTTGGCGAGTTCTTTTGAGGTGGCTTTCGTGAATTCTTTGGGCTTGCCTTTTTATTCAGGCACCATTTTCTTTTTCTTACTTTTAATTGCTGCTTGCTTATTTTTCGTAAGATATGCTCGTAAAAAAGGCAATACGATTTTATATAATTCTTTCATGGGATTAATTTTCTTGCTTATTGGCTATGGTTCTTTTGCAGTAATTGTTATCCGCTCAAATGCCAATACTCCCTTGGATGAAAATGACCCGGAAAACTTGGTAACGCTTCACTCTTATTTGAAGCGAGAGCAATATGGATCTGCACCTATTCTTTATGGTAATTATTGGAATTCCTTGAAAAAAGGAGAGATTATGACGGAGGAAGGGCCAGAATTAACCAATAGAGATGAGTGGGGAGATTTATCCCCTTATTTTTTACGCCGCTTTGTGATTTATGAAAATGAAGAAGAAGTGAAAGCGTTTACTGAAAAGAAAGATGCTGAAGTTTGGATGAAAGAAAACGATGGTGTGTATTCAATTGAGGAGAAATATTATGAGAGTAATTCCTCTATTCGAAAAGATGCTGTTGCCACGTATGAACAAGGAACGCTTTTTCCAAGAATGTATAGCGGAGATAACCAAAATCATGTTCAAGGCTACCAAAAATGGTCAGGCTATGACCCTACTGATGGAACAGACTCAGAAATTGGACGAGATGGAAAGCGCTTGCCCTCTTTTAGTGAAAACTTGAGTTATTTCTTTTCATATCAAGTAAATTGGATGTATATCCGTTATTTTATGTGGAATTTTTCAGGTCGACAAAATGACATTCAGGGACACGGAGATAACATGCGTGGAAATTGGATTTCAGGTATTGACATCTTAGATGAAGCGCGTTTAGGTAGCCAAGAATTTGCCCCTCATTACACCAAGGACAATGCATCACACAATAAATTCTTCTTATTGCCTCTAATTTTAGCACTAATTGGGATCTTTTTCCATTTTTCACGCGCACCAAAAGATGCCCTTGTTATTCTATTGGCTTTCTTGTTTACTGGATTGGCAATTTTGGTTTACTTAAATCAAAAACCATTTGAACCGCGAGAACGAGATTATGCTTATGCAGGCTCATTCTACTTTTTTGCTATGTGGATAGGAATAGGAGTTTATGCAATTTATGACTTTATTCAACGAAAGAAAATACTTACTCAAGATTTTCAAAGAGCAGTAATTGCCGGAAGTATTGGACTTGTAATCCCTGTATTAATGGCTTATCAAGGTTGGGATGACCACGACAGAAGTGGAAAAACTTCAGCACATGATTTATCTCATAATTACTTAGAATCTTGTGGGAAAAATGGTATTATTTTTACGAATGGAGATAATGACACCTTCCCTCTTTGGTATTTACAAGAAGTAGAAGGACAGCGAACAGATGTACGTGTTTGCAATCTTTCATTGATGGGAACTGATTGGTATACGAATCAAATGAAAATGAAAGCCTACGACTCTGAGGCCTTGCCAATTAGTTTTAGAGAAGACCAAATATTGATGTATGCCGGAAATACCGATCAGATCTATTTTATTAATTTATTAGAGCTAATAAGCAGAAATGCCAGTGAAGATATGCTGCGTAAAATTGTTGATTTACGCTTGAAAAATAATGAAAAGGCTGCGCAACAAGCAATTCAGTTTTTTAATCTTAAAGTAGCGGCAATTTTACCAAATATTTCCTGTAAAAATGCTGATTTTGAGGTAGCAAAAGGATATTTGACAAACAACGATATCAGTGATCTTAATGGCACAATTCTCAAAAAATACTTTGGTGCTATCAAATTATTTCAAGGAATTCAAAGTCAAGAAGTTGAATTTATAGGAAATGCTGGGCAAGATCTTCAAAGTCTCCTTCAAGATTTTGAAACTCCATGGTCATCTGTAAATTTTAAAGATGCAATGGCATTTGTTAGAGATGATAAAAACTTTTTATTAAATGGTGGTGGAAAACTTAGTTTTTTCCCATCTTCTCGTTTTACATTGAAAGTAAATAAAAAAAATGCTCTTGCAGCAGGAACAATCACTGAAAGTCAAGTAGCAAAATGTGATAGTAGTATACTCTTTGAATTTAATACTGAACGCGATAGCTATTTAACAAGAGATGAAGTAATGATGATGGAAATCGTTGCAAATAATGATTGGAAACGCGGTATTTATTTCTCTAGTAATAGAGGTTCTTCTTTCTCCATTGCACTATTAAGTGCCGGCTATATTAAACAAGTTGGAGTTGCTTATGAGTTAAGCCCAATGGGGGGTGAGCCAATGTTCTATGATCTTTCAAAGATGTACAAAAATATTACCCAAACATATGAATATGGAAAAATGAATGATCCAAAGGTCTTGACAGATTACTATGCTCGAAGACATACACAGCAATACCGCTCCAACTTTCTCTTGCTAGCTGAACAATTCATTGCAAAAAACGACTTTAAAAAAGCAAACTTTCTTTTAGATAAATCACTAAAAATAATGCCCTTAGAAAATGTGTTGGATTTTGGAGAGGTAAATCAATGTGATCCATTTACCGCCTTAAAAATAAATTCAGCGCATCTCGACTATATGTATCAAGGGCAAGAATCAAAAGCAAAATGCAGTGGAAGCTTGCACGAATATGTTCAACTTTATTTCTTAGCAGGAAATAAAAAGAAAGCCACAGATCTAGGATTGAAATTAATGGCCAACTACGAATCTATTTTTGCCTATTTTGAGCATAGCAATACTTCATTTGCGGAAAATCCAGAAAATAATGAAGATTTAATTGCTGCTCTGGATGCCTGTTTTAAAATGTATTTTGTAGCTGCAGATAAGAAGTTGGGAGGAGATCCAAAGGGTGAATTAACCAAACGTATCTTTAAAAGTATTAATCATGTTTATAAAAAAATCATGCCTCGTATTTATTCTGATTTAGAAAATTCATCAACAGAAGGAAATACGCAACTAATGAATCTAAAAGTAAATCTAGGTGGAATGGCAGAGCATTATGGTTTTAGTAAAACAAGTGCGCCAAAACCAGTTACTACTCCAAATGAAATTGATTTGAATGGTATTCTAAAACAGTGAAATAGTATAACTAGGGAATAAGCGGAGTGAAATTATATTGAAGAACAGACTACTTTAAATTATAAAAATGAATTATTTCTTCGAGCACCTCATAAATGCATTTCAATTGCCGCTGAAAAATCCTGTTTTGTTATTCTCCTTGTTGCTCTTTATTATTTTACTATCTCCGATTCTATTGCGGAAAGCTCGTATCCCAAATATAATTGGCTTAATTATTTCTGGGGTTATAATCGGCCCTAAAGGATTAGGGATAATTGGAGAAAATACAATGGCGCAGGAGGGATCTATAAAACTTTTCTCTACCATCGGATTGCTTTACATAATGTTTATCGCGGGACTTGAACTTGATCTCAATCGCTTTCGAAAACAAATAAATAAAAGTTTAATCTTTGGAGGATTAACATTTATTATTCCCTTAGGATTAGGTTATCCTATTTGTTCTGAAATTTTACATCTTTCTCCTTTGGCAAGTTTGTTGACAGCAAGTATGTTTGCAACTCATACACTTGTTTCCTATCCTATTATAAGTAAATATGGCTTATCAAAACACTCTTCAGTTGCGATCACTGTTGGTGGAACAATATTGACAGATACTGCAGTATTAATTATTTTGGCAATTATATCAAGTGCTGAAAAAGGGAATTTAGACTTTGGGTTTTGGGTGACTTTAATCACCTCACTTTCGATTTTTTCTGCAATCATGTTTCTCTTGATTCCACGAATTGCAAAATGGTTTTTTAGTAAGCTTGATAGTGAGAAAACCTCACAGTATATTTTTGTATTGTCAGTTTTATTTTTTTCGGCTTTTCTTGCTGAAGTTGCAGGTGTAGAAGGCATAATAGGAGCATTTGTGGCTGGATTGGTTTTAAATCGATTGATTCCTGCTAGTTCAATCTTAATGAATCGAATTGAATTTATAGGTAATTCACTTTTTATTCCTTTTTTCTTAATATTTGTTGGAATGGTAGTAGATTATAGGGCTTTTTTTAATGGTACTTGGCCCTTGATTATCGCTGCTGTTTTAACTGCATTTGCAATATTCAGTAAATGGTTAGCGGCACTTGTTACCCAATGGATTTTCAAAATGTCAAATAATGAACGTCAAATAATTTTTGGATTGAGTACCTCACATGCTGCAGCAACACTGGCTATAATTATGGTCGGATATAATAATGGAAATGGAATACTTGACATTAACATTGTGAATGGAACTGTAATACTAATATTATTTACCTGTATGACTTCCTCTTTTGTAACAGAGGCTGCAGGGAAAAAGCTACTCATTCAAATTTCGGAAGAAAGTGATTTAGATGAAAATGAAACAAGGCTTCGAAATCAGCATATCATTGTTTCTATTAACGAATTAAGTGGAAATGAACAGTTATTAGATTTTGCATTACTTATTTCAGATCAAAAAGTAATTAATCCTATTTCTGTAGTAAGTGTTTACCCAAATGATGCTGCTGCTGAAAGGATGATTCGAAAATCTAGAAAATCTTTAGAGG
>Ga0209597_1000835_pt1 | contig 20130 bp, 17 predicted proteins | sample M_140625_MF_Meta_FD_187316 | JGI IMG/M metagenome (GOLD analysis project Ga0209597, IMG submission 187316) | Freshwater microbial communities from Lake Montjoie, Canada to study carbon cycling - M_140625_MF_MetaG (SPAdes) (version 2) | ecosystem: Environmental > Aquatic > Freshwater > Lake... | reverse complement strand
CTTGAGACTTGAGCCGCTACCTAGGGAAATATTGCCAGCCAAATTAAGAGTGAACCCACCAGTAGCCCCTGGGCCTTTTGCTAAATTCAACGTGTCATTTACAACCAAATCACCACCAACATTTAAGATAGCTGGAGTACTACTGCTCAAGAGTGCTAGTGATTTTGATCCAGTGCTGGTTACCGTGAAATTACCGTTTATCGTCGTCAGGGCGCCTGCCAGGTTGCAGTCTGTTCCCTGCCCAGTTGAATTCCATGTAAAATTGTAAAAAATTTGCCCTAAGCCGCTGGGCGACCCGCCATTATTTCCAGCAATTTCACATATCGATCCGGTATTCCATGTAGCAGTCGGGATGATTCCCGCATCCTGACTATGTTTGTAACTCCCTCCATTGCCGACTGCCATCGAAGTGATGGTCCGAGTGCCGGCACTTTTATTGTCATATGTTCCATTGACAACGACGCTGCCTAAAGAAACCGTGAAATTCGCATTTACAGTCAGCGTTCCTCCCATGTCGATCGTGGTTGAAGTCGGTGCGGCAGCAATATTTGCAGTAACCGTCACATTATACGGAGAAACAATAATCACGGTGTCTCCTGCAGCAGGCACGCCGCTAGGGCTCCAAGTGGCTGCAGCATTCCAGTTGCCGCTGCTAATGCTGGTCTTGGATGCCGCCTCTGCACTTAGAATCCCACCGCAAAACAATATGGTACCAAGAACAAATAATATCCTGCCAAAGCGGCTTTTGAAAAGCGGGATGCCCGTCGGATTCCGGGTGCCCCGATTCGGGACTCCCGTTTCAGGCGCCGCCCTCAAATGGAAAAGCCCGCTTTTCAAAATGAAATTGTTTTGGTTTTCACAGCCTGCCTCCCTTAAAAAACTTTCATCCTCAGCGCCGTCCTTTTTCGCGGAGATGCCGGACAAGGATGAGTTCCTGATGAACTTTGAGGCTGGAGACTAAGAGGGCGCGCGCGCGGCGACTATGGGCAAGCTGGGACTCCGCTCAGTGGGGAAAGGATTATGAGGTCTAAAGAATATACCCAGCATCCGCTTTTGAAAAAAGTCGGGAGGCATGGGCAGGGAGGATGTTGCGTCGATTTTTTAAAACGGTCCCCACTGGCGTGGGCTGGGTGTATCCACTGGATATTTTGGCCTTTTAAAAGACAGGGGCCCTCGCTGCGGGGACCGGGGATTGCCGTCCGTCAGAGCTTGTGTGAAAATGTGGCGGCGGGCATCCCTGCCAGCCGTAAAACCAGTGCGTCCAGCCCGATGAAAAAAACCGCACGCATTGCAATCACGCTCTTGCAGTGTTCTGGCGCACCTTTTATGGGAAAGAAAGGGAATTGGCCCCTCCTCTCCCATGAGAATGGGAACGGACGGGAGAAAACAGGGGCGATCTCAAGTGGCGCGAACGCGCGCTCAGGCCGGAATCCTCGTGCCGGACACTTCTAAAAGATGGCGAAATTGGACTGGTGTCAGCGGCGTCACCGATAGCCGCGATTGTTTCACCAGCGGCATCTCCCGCAGCACCGCGTCGGCCTTGATGTCTTCTAGCCCCACCGGACGGACCAGAGCCCGCACGGGAACCAGGTCTACACAGGACCAGTCCCCTTCCGTGGCGGTGGCATCGGCATAAAACTCCCGGGCCACCCGGGACACTCCCACCACCTGCTTCTCGGTGACGCTGTGATAGAAGCAGACTAAGTCGCCGGATTTCATGGCGCGCAGATTATTCCGCGCCTGGAAATTCCGCACGCCGGTCCACGCCGTCCTGCCATCCTTGACCAAGGCTTCCCACGCGTAGGCGGCGGGTTCTGATTTGACGAGCCAGTAATTCATGCGGGGATTTTAACCGCGGTTTAAAAGGGATGCACGCGGATAAAATCGTTTCGCCTTCCCTGGCCGTCTGGCAGACTCCGGCCATGGATTTGGCCGCCAACCTGGAATCGATTCGCGAGCGCATCACCGCCGCCTGCAACCGCAGCGGGCGCTCCCCGGATTCCGTCACCCTGATGGCCGTGACTAAAACCCAGCTGCCCGAAACCGTCGGCGCCGCCGCCAATCTCGGGCTGATGCTGTTTGGGGAAAACAAGGTGCAGGAGGCGAAAGCCAAAATCCCCCTGTGCTCCGGCAAGCTGCGCTGGCATTTCATCGGCCATCTGCAATCCAACAAATGCCGCGACGCCGTCCACTGCTTTCAGATGATCCAGAGCGTGGACAGCCTCTCCCTGGCGCAGGAAATCAGCCGGCGCGCCGGCGAGGCAGGCAGGACGATGCCGGTGCTGCTGGAGGTCAATCTGGCGGGCGAGGCGAGCAAGTTCGGCTATCGGCCGGAGGCGCTGCTGGGCGAATTGGATTCGCTCCAGGCTCTGCCGCGGATCGAAATTCAGGGATTGATGACCGTGCCGCCGTGGACGCCCGAGCCCGAGCTTTCACGGCCTTACTTCCGGCAGCTGCGCGAATTAAAAGCGGAATGCGAGCAGAGGCTGGGACATGTGCTCCCCCATCTAAGCATGGGGATGAGCGGCGATTTCGAAGTGGCCATTGAAGAGGGATCCACGCTGGTGCGGGTGGGGACTGCCCTGTTCGGCCCGCGCCGGTCCAAAACCGTCTAGCCCGCCGGCCGCTGGACCCGGCTCAAAATTCATTCCAGACGGGTCGACCCCAAGTCCGTTAAACCGGAATTCCGAAGCGAGCTTTTGTGGAAAATGGATAAGACAGCGCGCTGAGCTGTCCCCGCCCGCGCGGAGCGGGTGGGACAAAGTGTGCCCGGTTTCACGCGCCACCCCACTCGTTTCGTCGCCTGACGCTGCGCTCGGCGACCGGGACGGCGCAGCGCGCCTTCCCTACCCCATTTCGGAATTCGGGTTAAAATTTCCGCAACTGAGTCTGGGCCTTATTATTCATGCCAATCGAGGTGAAGGCAGTTTCGCGGGGCTTCCACCAAGAGGCAATCACCGGTTCCGACGGACCGTTCGGAAGCGATTGATAGGTCGCCGCAATGTTCACGGCGCGTTTCAAGTCTCCATAGGGACGAAAGGTCAGCGTGGGAGCGGGAGCAGCCTCCTCGGCTGAATGATAGGCCTCCATCACCCCCGCCATGGCGTGCAAGCTGTCTTCCAGGAGATCATGCACATTCCAGACCGACACGGTTCCGACATTGGCCCCCTGCTCCGGAGTCCCCACAAGATTGGGATAGTAGCTGGGAACGTTCGAAGGGGCGAGATAGCCGACCGCCACCCGCAGTCCCTCGGTGCTCTTCGGATCGCCGAGCGTCTGGGTGAAGCACTTGATCGGATCCTCGGCGCCCTCAACAATGTCACGCCCGCTGAGCGCCGTCACAATGGCTTCCCGCCCGCGCCCCGCCGAGACGATGATGTCATCATAATTGTCCGCGTCGACATCGCCGATGGCGACATTCACGCCATGCGGGAAAATTCCGGGAAGAACGTTGGTGAACACCCGTACTAAATTCCCGGAAGTGTCAAAGAGTTTGACCGTGGCATTGCCGCGCGCACGGGAACCGACCGCCACCCGGACCGAGCCATCCGCACTCACCCCGCCCACCGCCACGCTCACGCCCGCAATGCCGGCCTTGCCCGAAAACGCCTTAAACGACGCCGACGGCACCAGCGATCCGTTGGTGTATATCTTCACCCACGACTTTCCCGCACCCGTCCCGATCGCCATCGTGTCTTTCACCGTCAGGGTCTTATACACCGCATTGGCCTCATCGGCATTCGCCGGAAGAGGGTCCGGCAATTGAATCCCATTTGTGTCCGTGCCGATGCCCGACGCCGCCACAACCGGGAAACCTGGGAAAGGTCTGAGGGTAGCCAAGGAATCTCCCTGGCCATTGAGAACCAGAGTTCCCCGATCCGCAGCGGTGGCCAGCGCCAGACGCTTTCCATCCCTGCCTCCATACTGAAAAACTGGGGACATCATCCCCTCATCTTCGTGCTCCAAGATGTGACAATGCCAGACGTACTTGCCCGGGTAGTTCTGCACCCGGAACCGAACCGTCACGCTGGAGAAAGCGGGGACCATGATCACATCCAGCGGCGACACATAGTTGACCGCATTGAAAAAAGGAAGATTATCCAGCGAGGGATAGACAGGGAACCCCCCCACTTCTGTGACAATAAAGTTTCCCTGATGGATATGAAACGGATGATTCAGGGGACCCGCATTGAGAATGGTCCACTCCTGGACGGTCCCGATTTCGAGTTGCGGCATCACTCCCTCGCCAAACTTTTTGCCATTGATGTAAAAATGATCGATGCCGGAATCGCCATTGATGGCATTCCCGCCCTGCTGCAGACTAAAAAATGTTTTAACATCCGGGATGGCACTCCACAGGGGGTCTTCCACCTGGTTGGTAAACACCGGCAAGGCATTGGTCACGGGATCGCCCTCGACCACGATGGTCGCCAGAACATAGTACAGGGGCGAACCGTTATTGGAATAGTCGCGCGCCGGAGCCTCCTCGCCGCCCCACCCGTCGATCAGATAGAACGTGCCCGTGTTCGTCGGGGCCTGCACCACGAGGCTCATCCGGTTACCCGTTCCCAGCAATGACTGAGAAGCAATATCAGATATCCGGATCAGGTCGGGTCCGAGGGTGCCGGTGTACGGATGAACAAAGGCGCTATTCCCGTCCCGGGCGATGATGGTTGCCGTCCAGGGATGCGCAAGATTTTCATCGGCAATAATCGGACAAATCGCGCCCCGGGCCGAGATCATGCCCATGTTCCAGACCTGCGCTTCATTCGGCCGAATCCGAATGATCGGGTTCATCTGGCCATTAATCCGCTTCTGCCACCCGGCGGTGGCATTGGTTCCAAAATCACTCGAAGAAAGAGCGGCCATCTTATTGGTCTGAATATTCACTTCTGAAAACGCCATGGCGATCTCGCGCAGCTGACCCTTGTATTGGGGCCAAGCATCCAGCGGATCTCCCACCATAATGAAGCCGGCCAATCCGCCCTGCACCTGCCACTTACTCACTTCGTGCACGTGCGGGTGATACCAGTTCAGCCCCACGCTGTTCTCATAGCGCTCAACCGGAATCACCACCTCCATCGTGTGCGGATGGTAGGGATGCGGATGCAACTGGACGTAGATATTATCCGCCTGGCTCAAACAGGGCGCGTGTGAGCCGTGATAATGGAAGTTGGAGGTGAAAATGGGATCGGACGGATCATTGGTGCCGGCCAGCTCGTTATGAAGTTGAATCTTCAGGGTGTCACCAGGCTGCAATTGCAGCATCGTGCCAGGAAATCCTGCACCGTAACCATCCCACCGATACGCCATCGCATAATAAGGACCATTCGTGTCCGGGTTGCTGTAAATCGCCTCGCCCCCATAGTAAATAGGGTTGCCGCCAAAGCCGGCAGTAACCATATCCACATCCGCTTCCAGCACACCATTCGTGCTACGAATCACGTCCATCTCACGCAAATCCTGCTGCGTGTAAGAATAGTTGTCCGGAAAAATAAGATTGGGCGCCGCCGCAAATCCAACGCCCCCCTGACAAGCCATCCAAACCCCCGCCCCGACAAAAATTTTTAAGGCAAAATTTAGCTTTTTCATAATTAAATAAATTTTAAAAAAAGGGGGGGGGGAATCAAGTATTTTTTAATAATCCGTCCTAAAAATTGCAGCGGTGAAGCAAAGAAGCGGACCTGCTGAGGGCAAACCCTTATATAAAGCCCTAAGAAGTACCCCCTGGAACGAGAACCACCCGCTTTATTGGTCGCGGACTTCATCTCCCACCCGGGCGTCGCCTGAGATAATGTCCGCCACGGTATTGTCTTCATCCTGGGGTCCCGTAACGCGGAGAGCGCCCACCTTCAAGCCGGCCCGGTAGAGGAAGAGGGTTTGGTCTACCGAAGGGACCGGGGAAACGGGAAAATTCAGCACCACAAACCGGCCGGCCTGATTATAAGCCGCCACGCGGCCGGCGAGCGACTCGGCGGGCGTGACAATGGCGGCCGCCGGTGCGGACAGCCCCGCGGTCGAGGCGCGGTGATGGGCGCAGCCGGAGAGAACCATCAGGGCGGTCAGCAAGATGAGCGATGCGAGCCATTTCATGGCAATAGTAAAACGCGCACCGGCGGCCAGGTCAATTCACGATTCCACTGAGGAGAGCGGCGCGACAGCGGACACTCTATTCCGCTGCCGCCCACTTTTCCGAGAAAGCTTCCAGTACAATTCCAAACGTGAAAAACGGGAGAATCTCTTCAGATGCTTTCCGGGAGCCGGAAGATTTTCGCCCAGTCCACCTGACCGAGGGCCACGCCGGCGACGATCAGCGCCATGGCCATGCAAAACGTCGGGGTGACCGGTTCCCCCAGGGTCAGCCAGACCCACGCCGTGGTGGTGAGGGGGATGAAGTTATTGAAAAGCATCACCCGGCTGGTGCGCCAGTGGCGCAGCGCGGAATTCCACAGGGCGTAGGGCACCACCCCGCCAAAGAGGATGCAGAACGACTGAACCCCCAGATGCGGCGCATCCAGCACGAGACCGTGCCGGGCCACCTCCCAGCAGCCGAAGGGCAGCAGCCAGATGCCGGACATCCACATGGCATTGGCGGCGATTTGCACGCCCGGAAGATGCGTGGAGAGAATCCGGCTCTGATGATTGTAATTGGCCCAGAGCAGGCTGGACGCCAGACCGCAAAACTCCCCTTCCAGGCTGGTGCTGGAGGTTTTCAGCGAGGGCCAGAACAGCACCACCACGCCGGCCACGGCCAGCAAGGCCGCCCCATAGCGACGAACGGTGGCCCAATTCCGGCCCGGGCGCTCCTCCCAGAGCAGCGCCCAAATCGGAGACGCCCCCAGGTACAGCGCCACATGCGACGCCGCCGTGAGATGCAATGCCCAGCAAAAAGCCGTGATATAGGCAGCCAGGCTCAATCCGCCCCGGCACCACAGGGAACGGCGGAGCGCCGGCGTGAGTGTCCGACTGTTCCCCAGCCAACGGGTGAAGCGGAGAACGCCCAGGAGAACAAAGCCCGCCAGCAGAAACCGCGTGCTGCCCGTCCAGAGTGGGGGCCAGGTTTCCACCAGCCATTTGGTGCCGGCATTGTTGCCGCCCCATAAAACAACGACCACCAGAAGGCTGCCAGCAATCGCCGAGCTGTTTTTCGATTCCAACACGCGGCGACTTTAATCCATTGAGATGAGGATGCGATTCAAATTTGATTGACCCGCACCCCGAGGCCTTTACTTTCAGGACATGGATCATTCCCCTGGCTTTCTCAAAGTGGTGGCCGATGCCCAAACCCGCATCCGCGAAATCTCGATCGACCAGACCCGCGCGTGGCTGTCGCAAAACCCCAAAATCGTCCTGCTGGATGTGCGCGAGGATTCCGAGTGGAGCGCCGGCCACGCCGCCCAGGCCGTCCACCTGGGCCGGGGCGTGCTGGAGAGGGATTTGGAAAAACGCTTCCCGGATATGAACACGGAAATCATCCTGTATTGCGGCGGCGGCTTCCGCTCCGCCCTGGCCTGCGATGCGGCCCAGAAAATGGGCTACCGCAACGTCCACTCGCTCATCGGCGGCTACAAGGGACTGGTCGCTGCGGGATGGCCGGTCACCTCCTGACGGAAGCAGTGAACCTCCCGCGCTTTAGCTCGACAAGCGACGGGGGCTTCGGCACAGTTTCAGCGTCAGGGCCCATGGAATGTGGACCTACGAACCCCGCCAGGGCCGGAAGGCAGCAACGGTAGTTTGCTCCGTATCTGCCGTGGTCACCCTGACATTTTATTTTTGTGTCCTATCAAGTCATCGCCCGCAAATATCGCCCGCAGCGTTTCTCCGACGTGGTCGGCCAAGAGCACGTCACCCAGACGCTCGCCAACGCCATCACCCAGAAGCGCATCGCCCACGCCTACCTCTTCTGCGGCCCGCGCGGCACAGGCAAGACCACCGTCGCCCGCATCTTCGCCAAATGCCTGAACTGCACGGGCGGCCCGAAGGTGGAGTTTGATGATACCGATCCGCGCTGCATTGAAATCACCGAGGGCCGCGCGCTGGACGTACTGGAAATCGACGGCGCCAGCAACAACGGCGTGGAACAGGTCCGCGAACTCCGCGAGACCTGCAAGTACTCCCCCGCGCATTCTCCGTACAAGATCTACATTATCGACGAGGTCCACATGCTTTCCACCGCAGCGTTCAATGCGCTGCTGAAAACCCTGGAAGAGCCGCCCGCGCACGTGAAGTTCATGTTCGCCACCACCGACCCCGAAAAGGTCTTGCCGACCATCCTCTCGCGCTGCCAGCGCTTTGATTTGCGCCGGATCCCCGCCGCGCTCATTGTCCAGCACCTCGCGCACATCGCCGGATTGGAGAAGGTCACCATCGACCCTGCGGCGCTGCATGCGATCGCCCGCGGAGCCGACGGGGGCATGCGCGACGCCGAGTCCACCCTGGACCAGCTCATCAGCTTCTGCGGGAACACGATCGAGGAAGCGGATGTGCTGTCCATGTTCGGCCTGGCCGCACAGAGCCAGATTCTCGGATTGAGCCAGGCGATTCTGGCGGGAGAAATTCAGACCGTGCTGACGCTGCTGAACGAACTCGCCCAGAACGGCAAGGATCTCGGTCGGCTGCTCTCGGATTTGCTGAGCCATTTCCGCAACCTGCTCCTGTTCCAGGTGTCGCGGGGGGACCTGAACCTGCTCGATGTTTCCGAGGCGGAGGTGGCGGCGATGAAAGCGCAGGCGCCCCTGGCCGGAACCGAAGCGCTGACGCGGGTGCTGGAGGTGCTGTCGGATGCCGAGCTGCGCCTGCGCGACACCGCCTCCAAAAAAATATTGCTCGAAATTACCGCGCTCAAAGCCATCGAAGCGCGCAATGCCATCAGCCTGGAAACCGTTTTGCAGCAGCTCAATCAGTTGCGCGACTCTGCCGGAAGCCCCGCTGCCGCAGCCCCTGCGGCCGCCCCCCGGCCGGCGGCTGTCAGGCCGGAACCGGCACGAGCTGCTGCCCCGCAAAAAACGATTCCAACGACGCCTCCGGCACCCGCACCCGTCCCCGCCGCCGAGCTGCCGGTGTCGGCACCGCTGGCGGAATCGCCCGCCGTTGAGGTTGACCTTGCCGGCCTGTGGACGCAGCTGGTGGAGGCCGTCGGCCGCGTCAGCCCGTTCACCCGCAGCTATCTGGTGGACGCCGCTCCGGTCTCGTTCGTGAAAAAAATCCTGGTCATCGGCTATGACCCGGAATTCCAAGATCACCTCGGCCTGGTGGACAATGCACGGAACCACACGCTGCTCCAGACCAAACTGGCCGAACTCGGCCATGCTGGCAGCCAGATCAAATTCATAAAAACCGAGGCCCGGCCTGCTCCGGCAACGCCCCCGGCTGCAACTGCCGCACCGGCCGCACCGACTGCCCCACCCGCGGCCGCCCCGCGCAGCGCCTCCGCCGCTGCCCCCAAGCGCGCCGAGAGCGCGCCGGCCGTCGCCGCAAAAAAAGCCGCGCCGGTGCCGTTCAGCCAGGACACTTTCAAGAACGATCCCCTGATACAAAAAGCCCTGGAAATTTTCAAGGGCCGGATTGTGGAAGTCCGTAACTAATTCCCCATCCCCTAGAATATCATGTCCAACATTGGAAAATTAATGAAGCAGGCGGCGCGGATGCAGCAGCAGATGGAAGAGGTGCAGGCCCAGCTCGCCGCGCGCACGGTGGAAGCCACCAGCGGCGGCGGCGCGGTCAAGGTCACCGCCAAATGCGATGGCACCCTCGTTTCCGTTAGGATTGATCCGCAGGCCCTCGCCCCCTCGGATGCCCAGTTTCTGGAAGACTTGATTCTGACCGCTGCCAATCAGGCGCTCGGCCAGGCCAAGGCCATTTCGAATGCGGAGATGGGCCGTATCACGGCGGGCATGAATCTGCCGGGCATGTGACACTTTTGAAATACGGGGCGCACGGGCTGTCTGCGCGCCGCCGCCTTATTCATTAATCAACGCCATGCTCCCCGACGCCATCACGCAGCTCGTCGCCGCCTTCGCCAAACTTCCCGGAGTGGGGCCTCGTTCCGCCGAACGCATCGCCCTCCATCTCGTGCAGACCGATGTCCCCCTGGTGAAACAGCTGGCGGACACAATCCTGCACGCGCGCGACAAGATCCAGCTCTGCACGACCTGCGGCGCGTTGACGGAGAAATCCCCCTGCCGCATCTGCGACGATGCGCGGCGCGACGCCTCGCTGCTCTGCATTGTGGAGCGCGCGGTGGACATTTTAAGCGTCGAAAAGTCCGGCACCTTTCGCGGTAAGTTCCACGTGCTGGGCGGCAAAATCTCGCCGCTCGACGGCGTGGAGCCGGATGATCTGCGCATTGCCGAGCTGGAAAAACGCCTCGCCCACGAGCCCGTCCGGGAAATCGTCATCGCGCTGGGGACGGATGTGGAGGGCGACGCGACGAGTTTTTATCTGGCCAAGCGGCTGGCGCGCAGCGGCCTCAGGTTTTCACGCATCGCCTACGGCCTGCCGGCGGGCAGCGGCCTGGAATTTGCCGACGAACTCACCCTCAGCCGCGCGCTGGAGGGACGCAGGGAGATGCTGTGAGCCCACCCATCGTCGCCTTCGATCTCGGCAAGGTCCTGGTGGATTTTGACTATGCGATCGCTGCTCGCCGGATTGCGGCCCGCTGCACGCGGCCGCCGGAAAACCTGCACGCGTTTCTCGGCAGCTCGCCGCTGCTCATCGGATATGAAACGGGGAGCCTGACGCGACAGGAGTTTTTCGAGGCCGTCTGTCAGGCCACGGGTTTTCTGGGGGGGCTCGAAGAATTCGGGGGTTTTTTTGCCGATATCTTCACGACCATCCCCCCGATGATTGAATTGCATGCCGGCCTGCGCCGGCGCGGCATCGCCACCTACATTTTCTCCAATACCAACGACCTGGCCATTGAGCATATCCGGCGCTGCTTCCCGTTCTTCCAGAACTTCGACGGCTATATTTTCTCCTACGAGGTCAGATCCATGAAACCGGACGAGCCCATCTATCTGGCGCTCGAGCAGATGACCGGCAAACGCTGCGGCGATATTATTTATATCGATGACCGCGCCGAAAACATCGCCGCCGGCGCCGCGCGCGGCTGGCGGACGATATGGCATGAATCCCCGAGCCAATCCTGCGAGGCTTTTAAAAAGTTAGGGCTGTAGAACGGAGGCAAAAAAACGGCGCGGACCCCTGTCCGCGCCGTTCCTCTCTTCCAGTCAGGAAATGATTACTTTTTGATGGGCACCGTGGCGATGGTCTGCAGGATGCGACCGGCAATCTTGTAGGGGTCGCCCTGGGAATTCGGCCGGCGATCTTCCAGGTAGCCCTTGTACCCGTTGTTCACAAAGCTGTGCGGGATGCGGATGGAGGCGCCGCGGTTGGCCACGCCGTAGTTAAACTTGTCGATGGACTGGGTTTCATGCAGGCCGGTCAGGCGCAGATGATTGTCCGGGCCATAAACGGCGATGTGCTCGTTCTTGTATTTGTCGAAGGCGGCCATGAGAGCCTCGAAATATTCCTTGCCGCCGACCTCGCGCATGTGGTCGGTGGAGAAGTTGGAGTGCATGCCCGAGCCGTTCCAGTCCACGTCCTTGCCCAGCGGCTTGCAGTGATAGACCACATCGACGCCGTATTTTTCGCAAAGGCGGGCCAGAAGATAGCGGGCCACCCAGACCTGGTCGGCGGCGCTTTTGGAGCCCTTGCCGAAAACCTGGAATTCCCACTGACCCTTGGCGACTTCCGCATTGATGCCCTCATGATTGATGCCGGCATCCAGGCAGAGGTCCAAATGCGTGTCCACGATTTCGCGGGCGATATCGCCCACGTTCTTGTAGCCCACGCCGGTGTAATATTCGCCTTGGGGCGGGGGGAAACCGCCGCCTTTGGGGAACCCCAGCGGCACGCCGTCCTTGTAGAGAAAATATTCCTGCTCGAAGCCGAACCAGGCGCCGGGGTCATCAAGGATGGTGGCGCGGGCATTGGTGGGATGCGGCGTCTTGCAATCGGGCATCATGACTTCGCACATCACGATGACGCCGTTTTTCTTGGTGGTATCCGGATAAACCGCCACGGGCTTGAGCATGCAGTCGGAGCTGCGGCCTTCGGCCTGGCGCGTTGAGCTGCCGTCAAAGCCCCACATCGGAAGTTCCTCGAGCTTGGGAAAGGCTTTAAATTCCTTGATTTGGGTTTTGCCCCGGAGGTTGGCGACGGGTTCATAGCCGTCGAGCCAGATGTATTCTAATTTGTATTTTGCCATGTGCGTGATGGTTTTGGTTGTCAGTTTGCGCCCGGAAAACGCCCGCTTGAAGTGCACGTCGTCCTGCGACACTGTTTTTTTATCAGGGGCGATGTCATCCAGCAAGAATATTGCTGCCCCCCCCACCAGAGATTCCGCTAGGGAATGGGGATTCGGATTTCACCCCCCTCACCCGCGGGCTCAGGATTCAACTTTTCATCCCCCGCCCGGCCGCATACTCTGACCGCTGAAATCATGCCCAGTGTTTTCATCAAGACCTACGGCTGCCAGATGAACGAGCGCGACAGCGAAGCCGTCGCCGCCCAGCTTGTGGCCAAGGGCTATTCCCTGGCCCCGACGGAGGCCGCCGCGGACGTGGTGCTCCTGAACACCTGCAGCGTCCGCGACCTCGCCGAGCAGAAGGCGATCAACAAGATGCGGAATCTCGTCGGCACGGCCCGGAAAGATCGGCCCGGACAGATTCTCGGATACCTCGGCTGCATGGCGCAAAGCCGCGGGAAAGAGCTGATTGAGACATTGCCCGATGTGGACCTGGTCCTCGGCACGCAAAAGTTCCATCGCGCCGCGGAATACCTCGACGAACTCCTCGCTGGGAAGCGCGAGCACATCGTGGACATTGGCGTCGAGGCAAAAAGCGAAGCCACCATCCGCGAGCATCTGCTCAACGGCAGCGCGAAGACCTCCGTTTCCGCGTTCGTCAGCATCATGCAGGGCTGCAATCAATATTGCACCTTCTGCATCGTGCCCTACACCCGCGGGGAGGAGCGCAGCCGCACCATCCCCGATCTCCTCACCGAATGCCGCGAACTGGTGGCGCGGGGGGTGAGGGAAATCACCCTGCTTGGCCAGATCGTCACCAGCTACGGAAAGCGCGACATTCCATCGCTCGAAGGGAAATCCGCTTTTGTCCAACTGCTGGACGCCATCCACGGGATTGACGGCCTGGATCGCATCCGCTTCACCTCGCCCCATCCCAAAGGCTACGGCGACGATTTGGTGGAGGCCTATGCGCGCCTGCCCAAGCTGTGCGAGAGCGCCCACATCCCGCTGCAAAGCGGCAGCGACCGGCTGCTCAAGCTCATGCATCGCGGGTACACGCGCGCGCGCTTTCTCGACATTGTGGAAAAACTCCGCCGGTCCAAGCCGGGCATCGGCATCACCACCGATATCATCGTCGGCTTTCCGGGCGAGACCGAGGAGGATTTTGAACAGACGCTCGCGCTCTGCCGGGAGGTGCAGTTTGATAATGCCTACATCTTCAAATATTCGCCGCGCCGGGACACCCCCGCCGCCGCGATGCCCGACCAGGTGCCCCAGTCCATCCGCGAGGAACGCAACCATCGCCTGCTCGACTTGGTGAATGAAATCGCCGCGCGCAAATACGACGGGTTCATCGGGCGGCGGGTGCAGATTCTGGTAGAAGGGCCGAGCAAGAAAAACGCCGCGCGCTACACCGGCCGCACGCGCTGCAACCGCATCGTGCTGTTCGACGGCAGCGCCCGCCATCAGGGACAGCTCATGGACGTGATCATCGAGCGCACCGGCTCCTTCACACTCTACGGCGATCCGGCGGTGGTGGGCTTGTAGCCGCCCGGCGGCTGGAAACCGGGGATGGGGCGGGAACAAACGGATTGATTTTCTTCGTGCCCATCCGGGTGAATTCATGGTTTAATTTTCAAGATGACATTGTCCCTTCTTTCCATCCTGCTCGGGGTAGGCCTGGCCGTGCCGCAGGTCTATGCGCTGACCCACCCCGCGCGGTTCAACGCCGCCGCGCGCCGGCTGCCGCGCCACCTGCCGGCGGGCATCGCGCTTATGCTGGCCGGCACCGCGTGGTTTCTGTGGATTGTCCATCAGGAGCCGATCGCAGATTTCTCGGCCTACAAACCGGTCATGCTGGCCGCCTTTGCCGCTGTGGGCGTGTTGACCTGCGTCTTCGTCCAGGACTTCCTGGCCGTGCGCGGGCTTGCCATCCTCCTGCTGCTCCTGGGCAAGGTGATGGTGGACACCGGGCGCCCGCATCTGGGAGCCTCGCCGTGGGTGCTGGTCATCCAGGTCTGGGCTTATATCCTCATCCTCGCCGGCATCGGGTTCACCATCACCCCGTGGAAATTCCGCGACTGTCTGGACTGGGCGACGGCCACTGAAGCGCGCACCCGGCGGCTGAGCGCCCTGCGCCTGGGCTTTGCCGCGGCGCTGGTGATTCTGGGGCTGACCGTCTTCCGGGGGATGTGAGATGAACCTATCCGATTTCCGCGAAGACTACCGGCAGGGCGCTCTCGACGGCGCCGGACTGGACGCCAATCCCCTCTCGCAATTCGAGTCGTGGTTCCGGCAGGCAACAGGCGAGACCGCGCAGAGCCGCTGGCGAAAAATCGGCATCGCCCTCTACAAGCTGTGGAGCGCTATTGGAAACCACCGCCCGGCCGACATCAACGCGATGACGCTGGCCACGGTCGACGCCTCCGGCAAGCCGTCCACGCGGACGGTGCTGCTGAAGGGGGTGGACGCCCGAGGCTTCCTTTTTTTCACAAACTACGACAGCCGCAAGGGGCGCGAACTGGCCGCCAATCCCAACGCGGCTCTCACGTTTTTCTGGCCGGACTTGGAGCGGCAGGTGTGCGTGGCTGGGACGGTCGCCAAACTGCCGGCGGCCGAATCCGAGGCCTATTTCCGGAGCCGGCCGCGCGGAAGCCGCCTTGCGGCCTGGGCCTCCGAGCAAAGCCAGCCCGTTCCCGACCGCGCCGCTCTGGAAGCCCGATGGCGCGAACTGGAAAAGACCTTCGCCGCGGACATTCCCCTGCCCCCCCACTGGGGTGGATTTGTCTTGAAGCCCGAGCGGATCGAATTCTGGCAGGGACGCCCGAGCCGGCTGCATGACCGGTTCAGCTACACCCTTGAGGCCGAGGGTTCTTGGAAAAGGGAACGTCTCTCGCCGTGACATCCCGACCCGCTTTTGAAAGCCAGCTAGAATTTATAGGTGATGCCGCTGACGAGTTTGACGTCGTTTTTCTGGCGGCCGGCGGCGGGCTTATTGTTGAAGTTGTCCACCAAAAATGTTTTAAGACTGAAATATTTTGAAATGGAAGATTCGACACCGACTTCGACGTTCAGGATGTAATTTTGGAACTGATTGACCTGCGGCAGGATTTCGACGTTTTCCCAGAGGCGAGCATTGAAGCTGCCAAACTTGTGCTCCATGCGTTCGGCCAGTCGCAGGGTCGCGTAGTTCTCATCCACCTCGCCCAGTCGCTGATTCACAAAGCTGGAACCCAATTCGCCCGCCAGCGTGGTATTGGGCTTCTTGACGAAATAATAACCGGCACCGGGACCCATGGTCACCCGGTATTGCAAATCCGCCACCCCGTCGTGCAATGCCTCAATGCGGGCGTAGGCGTAGAACTTGTCGTCGAAGAGATGGTTGTACTGGCCGAAACCGTGGAGGCTGTCCACGTCCTTCACGGAATTATTCACGCCATAGGCACCATCCGCCCCGAGCCCGATTTCATTTTCGGTTTTTTTCCGGTGCGTCTGAGCCCCGCCGGTGACCAACAGCGTGGAACTGTTGCCGCCGGTCAGGGTAAGCCCTGCGGTCACACTGCTTTCCCACGGGCTCGGATCGGAAGCGAGCAGCCCGCCCAGAGCCGAATTTGTCGCAGATCCGATGGAGGAAATGAGGTTCGTCACCGTCACCGTGTTCGTTACAGTGACCGTCACGATGTTGGTCAGAGTGACGACGGTCTGCCCGAATGCATTCGGAGACAAACCTGCCCCCAGAACCAGGGCGGCCAAGAAACACGAGGTGATTTTCCTCATAGAAGAGCCCCGTGCTTTAATGCGAGCACAAAAATCAAACCGCTGGGACGTCCTCCACCGGGACTTCAGCAGCATCCTCGCCGATGACTTGAGCGATGGCCTGGAGCTTGTCACCCGCATCGAGGTTCACCAGTTTCACGCCCATCGTGTTGCGGCCGGCTTCCCGGATGCCCTGGACTGGAATGCGCACCATCTGCCCGCCAGTGGTGATGAGCATGATCTCGTCCGAGTCGCGCACGGTGAGGGCCCCCACCACCCCGCCGGTCTTGTCGCCGGTTTTCATGGTGATGATCCCCTTGCCCCCGCGCGACTGGACGCGGTACTCGTCAAATCCGGTGCGCTTGCCAATGCCATTGGCGCCCGCCACCAGCAGCGCCGCATCGGGAACAACCACGGTTGCGGCGACGAGGGCGTCCCCGGGCTCCAGATTGATGCCGCGCACGCCCCCGGCGGAACGTCCCATCGACCGCACATCCGCCTCGCTGAAGCGGATGCTCATCCCGTCCTTGGTAATCAGGACGACGTCGTCGCCGGGATCCTTCACCTCGCTGTTTTCGACGATGCTGCCGCGCGTCAGCTTCACCTCGATCAGGGCGTCGCCGGGCTCGATACCGATGGCGATGATGCCGCCCTTGCGCACATTGGAGAATTCGTTGAGGGAGGTTTTCTTCACCGTGCCCTGCTGGGTGGCAAAGAACAGCTCGCCCGACTGCGACCACGTCGCGTCCTCCTTGTTGGCGTCGGTCTTGGAAAGAATGCGGATCAAGGCGGCCACCTTTTCATCCGCCTTCAATTCCAGAAGATTGGCAATGCTCCGGCCCTTGGCCGCCCGGCCCATGTCGGGGATCTCATGCACCCGCTCCACATAAACGCGGCCCGTGTTGGTGAAGAACATCAGATAATCATGCGTGCTCGCGGTGAACAGATGCTCGACAAAATCATTGTCATCGGGCGTCTCACCCTCCTTGGTCGTCATGCCAATGACCCCCTTGCCGCCGCGCCGCTGGGCACGATACTGGCTGACATTGGTGCGCTTGAGCAGTCCGTTGTGGGTGAGCGTAATGATGACGCCCTCATTGGCGATGAGGTCTTCGATGGCGATTTCGCCCTCGTCGGGGACGATTTCCGTCTTGCGCGGGGTGGCGTGTTTTTCCTTGATGACCTGGAGCTCGGCTTTGATGATGGCCATCACCCGGGATTCCTTGGCCAGGATGTCGAGCAGGTCCTTGATGATCTCGATCAGCGCCTTGTATTCCTTGTCCACCTTGTCCATTTCCAGGCCCGTCAGCTGGTACAGGCGCAGTTCCAGGACCGCATCCACCTGCCGCTCGGTCAGCGCGTAACGACCCGCCTCCAGGCGCGCTTCGCTGCGGATCAAAATGCCCCATTGCTCCACCTGCGCGCGCGACCATTCGAACGCGAGCAGCTTGACGCGCGCCTCCTCGCGATTCTTGCTGGAGCGGATGATGTGGATGAACTCGTCGAGGTTCGAGAGGGCCACGATGTAGCCTTCCAGCAACTCGGCCCGCTCCTCGGCCTTGCGCAGCTCAAACCGCGTGCGCCGCAAGACCACCTCGCGCCGATGCTCGATGTAGCACTGGATGATTTCCTTCAGGTTGAGCGTCTTCGGGCGCCCATGATCAATTGCCAGCGCGTTGACGCTGAAGGAGACCTCCAGCTGCGTGTGCTGAAATAATTTGGCGATGACGACCTTGGGGTTGGCATCGCGCTTGAGCTCGATGACCAGCCGGCAATGCTCGTCGGACTCATTGCGCATCGCGGAGATCTCCGTGATGATTTTCTCATTCACTAGGTTCGCGATCTGCTCCTCGAGCCCCGCGCGATTGACGTTGTAGGGAATCTCCGTGATGACGAGCTGCTCGCGGTTGCCCTTCATCTCCTCCAACCCGATCCGTCCGCGCAGCTTGAGGCTGCCCTTGCCGGTGGTGAAATAATTCTTGATGCCCTCAATGCCGCAGAGGAATCCGCCGGTCGGAAAATCCGCGCCCTTGATGAACTTCATCAGCTCGGGAATGGTGATCTCCGGATTATCAATCTGCGCGCAGATGCCGTCCACGACCTCCCCCAGGTTGTGGGGCGCCATATTCGTGGCCATGCCGACGGCGATGCCGGTGCCGCCGTTGACAAGCAGGTTCGGAAACGCGGCGGGGAACACTTTCGGCTCAGTGAGGCGCTCGTCGTAATTCGGAACGAAGTCCACCGTGTCCTTCTCCATGTCCTGCATCAGGGCGGCGCCCAGATGCGTCAGGCGCGCCTCGGTGTAACGCATCGCCGCGGGCGGATCATTTTCGACGGAACCGAAGTTGCCCTTGCCGTCCACGAGCTTCTCGCGCATCGCCCACGGCTGCGCCATGTGCACCAGCGTGGGGTAAATGACCGCCTCGCCGTGCGGATGATAGTTGCCGGAGGTGTCACCGCAGATCTTCGCACACTTGTAGGGCTTGCGTCCGGGGAACAGCGACAGCTCGTGCATCGCGTACAGGATCCGGCGCTGCGAGGGCTTCAAGCCATCCCGCACGTCGGGCAGCGCGCGCGATATGATCACCGACATCGAATAGTCGAGGAACGAGTTCTTGATCTCGTCGGCGACGTTGATCTTGGAAATCTTCTCGCCCTGCGTGTAGGCGCCGCCGCTGGGCTGCGGTTCCGGCGGAAGGGGGGAGGCTGTGGGTTCAGTTTCGTCTGGCATGATGCGGATTCTTGAAAAAATTAGGTGCGATTAAATATCGAGATTGCGGACGTTCAGGGCGTTGTCCACGATGAAATTACGGCGCGGCTCCACCTCTTCGCCCATCAAAGTGACGAACATCTCCTCCGCCTCGACGGCGTCGGAAAGATCAATGCGGAGCAGCTTGCGCTTCACCGGATTCATGGTGGTCTCGAAAAGTTCCTTGGCGTCCATTTCGCCCAGACCTTTAAATCGCGTCATCTGGATGCCCTTCTTGCCCACGGTTTTCACGCCCTCAAGAATTTCGGGGATTGAAAAGAGGGGCGTCACGGCCGCGCGCTCCCCTTCCCCTTCGATCAATTCAAACAGGGGCTTGTCCTGCGCGGCGTAATGGTCCACGGCCAGACCCTTCTTCAAAAGCTTCCCGAGCAAATCAGCGATCGCCTTGCTTTCCAAGTGCAGATTGGACTCCTTGGCGCGCCGGGTCGGACCGTCCTTCTTGCGCTCCATTTCCGTATCGCTGCCGAACAGGTCATTGTTCGCCGCCTTGAACTCATCCACTTCGGCCTTGCTGAGGAAATAGTGAACCCGCTCGTCGTTGCCGGACCGGACCTTGATCATCGTCTGCGGCAACAGGCCATCCTTCGCCCGCTTCTCCACGTAATCCGCAAAGTCCCCGCCCAGCCGCTTGATGTAAGTGGCGTGCTTGTCCAGCGATTCGAGCAGCGTGAGAATTTCCTCGAGCTGCTTGGGGTTGAATTCTTTTCCGTCAGCCAGATTCTTCAGCCGCACCTCCTCGACGCCGTTCTGCAACAGAATGCGGTTGAGCTGCACATCGTCGTCGATGTAATCGGTCTTCTTCTTGCGGGTGATGGAGTAGAGCGGCGGCTGAGCGATGTAAACGAAGCCCTGCTTCACCAGCTGGGGCATCTGGCGGTAGAAGAAGGTCAGCAGCAGCGTGCGGATGTGCGATCCATCCACGTCGGCGTCCGTCATGATGATGATCTTATGATAGCGCAGCTTCTCCAGATTGAACGCGCCCTCGCCCTCGCCGTCCCCGATGCCCGTGCCGATGGCCGTAATCATCGTGCGGATTTCGGTGTTCTGCAAAACCTTGTCGAGCCGCGCCTTTTCCACGTTGATGAGCTTTCCGCGAATGGGGAGGATCGCCTGAAACTTCCGGTCGCGCCCCTGCTTGGCCGAGCCGCCGGCGGAGTCGCCCTCGACGATATACAGCTCCGTGTTCGCCGGATCGCGGTCGGAACAATCCGCCAGCTTGCCCGGCAGCCCGCCGCCGGTCAGCGCCGATTTGCGCACAGCCTCGCGCGCCTTGCGCGCGGCCTCCCGCGCGCGCGCC
>Ga0209597_1000834_pt1 | contig 20133 bp, 9 predicted proteins | sample M_140625_MF_Meta_FD_187316 | JGI IMG/M metagenome (GOLD analysis project Ga0209597, IMG submission 187316) | Freshwater microbial communities from Lake Montjoie, Canada to study carbon cycling - M_140625_MF_MetaG (SPAdes) (version 2) | ecosystem: Environmental > Aquatic > Freshwater > Lake... | reverse complement strand
GAGAAGTTTTTTAAGAGTGGCAAAGGAGTCCTGAAACCACTTTGATTTGGGGGTGTACTCGGATGTCCAAGTATAAGGTGAGGTCAATAGGAGGTAACCTTTCGGGCTGACTAAATCTGGCAAGAGCTTAGCGAGGAACATTTTCGGGTCGGGCAGGCGATCGATTAGATTAGCGGCCAAAACAAGGTCGAATGAGCCAAGATTCTTTGGCAGATGAAGCGCATCCCCTTTTCGAAATAAAACCCTCGCGCGGTCGATTTTGGGTGGAACTCGTGCGACCACTGGACGGGTGGCATTTCCCTCTTCAAGAAGTCGAAACTTTATCTTCCCCTCCTTTTGAAGCTCGTTGGCGGCACGAATAAAGGAGCGAGAGAAGTCGATGCCCAAGACGGTGGGAACAAATCGTGCGAGTTCGAAGGAGGAGCGTCCGACAGCACAACCGACATCTAAAGCGCGGGCGCTTTGTCCTCCTGACTTGGATCGCAGAAGCCGAACGCATGCCTCGGGGAAGTTGCGAACCCCTGGTGCAGACTTCACTCCCTTAGGAAGCAGAGATTGGGGATCGAAATAGTGAAAAGCCAAATACTCCGCCAAGACGGCTGGCTTTTCGTATGTCGTAGATTTCAGGTGAGGAGCTTTTGGAGGTAGGGGGCGGCTTTGTAATTTTCAATAACAACGTTGGTTTGGCCGTCCCGACTCATCCGCACCTGTTTGAGTTTAATCTCCGGAGTTTTGTGAGGCGCGTAAAGAATATCGTCGTGGGTGGCGTTGAGCTTCTCGGCAAATTTATCGGGGGTTAGGTGGCCGCCCAAATGATCCGAGCGACCTGTGGCGACATGGATTGTGCCGAGGATCTTCTCATCTTGGATATCCCGTCCGCTGAAAGGAAGGAGTTGGGTTCCGAAGCCGAGTTCGCCCAGCTCGCCGACAACGGGGTCACGTTTTAGCTTTGCGACATGATGCTCGAGGGTTTTTGGGTTGCCTGAAATGAAGGTGCCACCAACTTGACGGCCTTTATTTACATCTAAAATCGCGAGGGTTCCGTCCTCGAACTTCATGGGCATTTGGCCGTGGGCATCGGTCGGGACAAAATAGACCTCACCCGCGGGCAGATTTGCCACGTCAGGGGTTTTACCGCGGCAGAGGCCGTGGGATTTCTGGGCTTCTTGTTTCCCTAGGTCCAAATGAAGCGTGCACTCTTTATTGCCGACAGCGTAGTCGATCTCGACCCAGTCGGAACGAGTAAGACCAAGTCGTAGCTTTTCGGCCTGTTTACTGACCTCGTTATAGTCCACAGCGAGCCCGGTACTGAGAATGATTTCGTTGAGGCCGTGGAGGGTGGCTCCGCGGAAACCGTGCTTTTTGGCCGAAGCAGTGAGGGGGGCCGTCGCCGAGTAGGTGGAGACGCAAAGGATGATGTCGAATTTCGGATAGATGTCTTTTTCAAAAGAGAGGCGGTTGCCCTGGGTATCAACCGCGAGATCGTCCATATCGAGGTTACTCCCGCCTGTTTTGCGGTAGGCGTAGAGGTTGCCACCCGTAAGGCCGAGGGCTTTGCCAGCTCCGTTGTTGATTCCTTGGTAAAAGATATCGTGGGCGTATTTTTGCACGGTCAGGGCTGGGTTTTTGAGGAAGGCAAAATCTTTTACTTGCGAGGGATCATCGAGGTCGATCAAGACGCAGGTTTTTTCGCCCTTCTCTGGCTCGAAAACGGTCTGAAGAAGACGCACAAGATCAAACGCTGGGAATGTGGTTGGAATCGCCAAAGATGAGTTAGACATTTCAAAAGCCTAGCGAGGTTTTTGGTGTGGGCAAATCTAGGGGCGAAACTTTTCCGCGGGGCTGGCGTGAAGGGGTGTAGCTGGGGCAAAATACCCCTATGGCCCTTTCCAGCAAATATCAGGCAGATTATTACGATTTTCTCCGATTTGCCACCGTGTCGGCCGATCCAGCACGTGGGCAGACGATGAGGGATTGTGCTGGATGGCTGGATCGAAAGTTTCGGGAGATGGGGTTGGATTCGGAAGTCGTAGCGACACCTGGGGCTCCCGTAGTTTTGGCGAAGTGGAGGAAGCGTGGAGGTGGAAAGAGGCGGACTGTCCTGATTTACGGTCACTACGATGTTCAGCCTGCGGAGATGGGGGATGGGTGGACAGGAGATCCCTTTGAGCCTCGTCTGGTGGATGGGATGGTAGTGGCCCGAGGATCGACCGATAATAAGGGGCAAATTTTCGCCCATATGATGGGTGTGGCAGAAAAAATTAGAGCGGGCGGGCCAGAGACCGATGTGATCTTTTTAGTGGAGGGAGAGGAGGAGGTTGGCAGCGATAATTTAGAGGGAGTTTTGCGATCGAGGAAGGAGGAGTTGAAGTGTGATGTGGCTGTAATTTCCGACACGAACATGGCAGGGCCTAATAAACCGACTTTAACCTATGGACTGCGAGGGATCGCGGCGCTGGAGGTAGAGATGACGGGGCCTTCGCACGATCTCCATTCTGGGGTTTACGGGGGTGCAGTGGTCAATCCGATCGCCGTGCTCACCCGATTATTGGCGGGCTTGCATGACGATAAGGGAAGGGTGACGGTGCCTGGATTTTACAAGAAGGTGCGAAAGGTTGCAGCTTGGGAGAGAAAAGCAGCCAAGGCATTAGGGGTGCCAGATGCGGAGGTGCGAAGACAAGCGGGGAGTCCCGCGTTGGGAGGGGAAAGCGGCTTTTCAGCGATTGAGAGAGTCGGGATGAGGCCGACGGCGGAGATGAATGGGATTACAGGTGGATATCAGGGTCCGGGTCCGAAAACAGTTTTACCCAGTAAGGCCTCGGCGAAGCTGACGTTTCGTTTGGTACCCCATCAGGATCCGAAGGAGATTGCGGACCTCGTTGAAAAAGATCTAAAAAAGCGTTGTCCAAAGACGGTGAAGTTAAAGGTGACGCGGCATCATGGTGGGTTTCCCTATTTTTGTGATCCGACGCAAGGCTTTGGGCCGGCGGCGTCAAAGGCGCTGAGTCAGGCTTGGGGAGGAAAAAGGGTAGATTATTTGCTAGAGGGTGGAACGATTCCGATCGTGAGTGTGATCAAGAAAGTTTTAGGGGTGGAGACTTTACTCGTTGGGCTGAGCTTGCCGGATTGTCGGGCGCACGGGCCGGACGAGACCTTTCCGATCGGATACTTAGAGCGAGGGGCGAAGATGAATCAGGCTTTGCTAAAGGAGATTGCGGCTAGGTAGTTTCTAGTTTCCAGTTAGATCCACGTAGTAGCCTTTGTGATAGTTGTACCAGTACCACCACCCTCTCCACTCTTTAAATTCTTCTGTTTCCTCCTTTTTCAAATAGATCCCAGAAAAACCCTTGCCTGCAGTATTGGAATTGTTTTCGACTCTCTGCTTAAATGTTGAAACAAAGGATGAAATCTTTGCGGTAGGAATAAAGACAACAACTTGGCCCTCATTCGCAAAAACTGATCGAGTTATGTTGCCGTAATTTTCACGAACATTCTTTCCTGTATCCATCACATAAAAACTACCAGATCCATTTGCAACTTTGAGAGGCTGGTAATCTGAGTCGATTCTTCCAATTAGGCTTACTTTTTTTCCTAAATATCGGTCTGGGTCTAGCTTTAGGTCATTCCCAGTTTCGAGGGCATGTGCATTCAAAGATGTTAGAAAAGCGATAAGAGCGAGATAGAGAAAGTTTGCAAAAAACCTCATGAATCCAAAACTATTTATAAAAATAGTCTTTGTCACTTAATTAATTCACCAGTTCTTTTAAACTATTGTACAAGCTAGTTAGGCGTGGCATTGCGACACCTGCGGTGGTTCCTTGGCGCAAAGGTTCTCCCCAGATTGAGTATAGCTCGACCGGTTTCTGGGCGAGATAATCAAGAAGACTGGATGGTTGGTAAGCTCCCATCTTTCGGGTCCGCTCAATTTCCATCTGCGGGTGTTCAGGGTCTTGGGGAAACCCTAGGGCTGCGGAGGCAGCCATGACCTCTTTCATCAGAGCGAGGGTTTTGGTGTGCAGGGTTGGATTTGTAAGAATCTGGGCGGTGTCGATTCCGCCTTCGGCAATGGCCAGGCCGTTAAATGGAATATTCCAGACAAGTTTGTACCATCGTGCTGAGCCTACTGAGGGAGCGACGGAACAGCTTAGGCCTGCGCTTTCAAAAAGTTGAGCCAGAGAGTGAGCGCGAGGGGTGTCACCACCTGTGAGATCGGAAAAGCGAATGTTTCCGCCCGACATATTCAGGGCAACGCCTGCCTCAGGTCGAGAAACGCAGACGTGACAGACCCCACAAAGAATTCGATCTTTTCCGACAAGGGAGGCGAGAAGATCCTCATTTCCTAGACCATTCTGAAGGGTGCAGACGAGGGTGGAGGGGCCGAGAAGTGGGGGGAGGAGGGTTCGTAGGGAGCTGTTGGAGGTAGTTTTTATGCAGACTAGGACCAGATCGGCTGGGCCTATTTCTTGGGGGGAACCAAAAGCGGTGACTTTGGGCAGGTGAAAGTCTCCTTGGGTGCAACGAATTTGTAGGCCCTTTGTTTGGAGGTGAGTGAGGTCTCGCCGTGCAAGAAAAGATACGGGAACACCGCTCTTGGCTAATTTTGCCCCGTAGTAGGTTCCAAGAGCGCCGGATCCAATGATGGCAGTGCGTGGAAGCTGGCGAATAGGATGCTGGGGGCCGAGGAGCATTGATTTACTTTACGGGATGTTGGCTTTTTACCCAAGTACCTGAGCGGTGATGTTTAAGGGGAGAGTTGAGTTTCTTGGGGATGGAGTGGAAGATGGATGGGTCAGCGTCGGGTCCATAGCTCAACGGTTAGAGCAGGGGACTCATAATCCCTTGGTTCCTGGTTCAAATCCAGGTGGACCCATCTTTTAGGTCGAAGGTAAAAGGCGGGAGGTGGAAGGGGTTGATTCACCGGTTGTGGACAGGAGAGGTGAGTAAGGAAGAAATATTCGGGGTCAAATGACCGGATTGGGTGTGAGATAACGGGATGATTGTTTTAGTTCTATTTTTAATTCTGGGCGTCTTGCTGGGAAATGTTTTTGGAGAAACCAGCGCCGGAAATATAGCTGATGCGCAGCAGGGTTTGGCGGATTCATCGTGGCCGAAAAAACCTGGAACTCAGGTGAGCTCTTTTTCAGGAAAGATGACCGACTTTAAACAGCTCGATGTGAAAAACTATGAGAAGGGAAAATCATTTCAGGGGGCGCGTCTTTATGGCGATCGGAAGGAGTCGCAACTGGCATCGACTCCACTTTGGGAGCAGGGGATATCCTCTTATGCAGGAAAGGAGTCGTCTTGGTCGGGGAAGCATGCATCGGGAATGGATGGAGCAAGGAGTTCTAGCTTCGCAGGCGGGCGGGAGTCTTCTTGGCAAAACAAGAGTGTGGGACAGCTCGATCAAGTAGCGCGGAAGGAAAGCCCTGATTGGGCCTCGAGAACGAGTCCTAAATTTCAGAAACAGGATGGGGGATTGACGATGTATGATGGAAGGTTGACTCGGATTCGGGAAACGGTTGCCAGGCAGGAGCCGAGTGAGGGACGTGATCTAGGGGAGGGTAAAAAAGAGATGTTTGACCCAAGCGAAGTGCAGAGACTTTTGCAGCAGAGGGGAAGAACGGTAGATCCGCATCATCCCAATCCAGAGAAGGTGCCGATCAGGGCTGGATCCGGAGAGGCATTTCGGCCCGTAGTTGCGGGTAGTTCACCAAACTCGCCGTAATCGTGGATTCACCGACGGGAATTTTCCCGCGGAGGGCTTGGTAGGGAATGGTGATCTGGTAGTTGAGGTGCTCCCCTGCGTTGAGGTAGCTATAGCCGGCGTCAGGCGCGAAGTCGTAGTCCTCCGACCAAGTGTAGATTACCTTGCCGTCGGAATCCCGAATGATCGCTTCACAGCGTTGGGCGGTGGGGAAGTAGAGTGTGGATCCCTTATCGGACTCATTTTTCAGGGTAAATTTGAGGGTAATCTGGTCGTTGGGTTGGGGTTCGCGAATGCGAATGAGAGAGACTTCGGATGGTGCAATTTCGAGGCGGGTTTGATACGACTCAAGATTCAGCTCATTGGCGCCTTCGAATCGTTTTTTCGAGCCTTGCATAAAGAGACCTCCTTTGATCAGGCCTGGGGCAGAGAGAAATTTATCGGGTTGGCTAGTACGGGAAGCGGTATCGGAAATATCTGCAGAAAAGAGGGCGGCCGGCAGAAGGGTAAAAGCGGATAAAAAGAAGACGGTGGGGGTGGACCAGCTCATAATTCACAATAGAAAGGTTTTCTGAAAATGACAAATCAGGTCGTTTCTGAAGTGAGGATGGGTTAGGGTTCGGGATATGAGATTTGGGGTGAATATTTTACCGTTTTTGGTCGGGCTGGTGGTGTGGATGGGTGCGGCGGAGAAGCCTCCGTTTCTTTTCCGAGTGCATTTGCAAGCACCCGAGGGTGCTAAGGGAATGGTTTCTGTGCCGGTGACGCTTTTTCAACCCAACGAGACAATTGCTATTCAGAGTTTGCCTGAGGTGTCCGAGAAGGAGATTCGAAAGATTTCGACTCGGGTAGATGGGACGATTCTGGTGGATTTCAATGATTTTGGGCGAACAAAGTTGGAGGCGGGTACGAGTACGGGGCGGGGGTTCATTTTGGTGGTCTTGGTCAATGGGCGGGTGGTGTATGCGCCAAGAATCGATACCGTGATTACCAATGGATCGATCCTGCTTCCACCGGGATCCATTACGCCTGACGAGATTGCGCAGGTGAATGGTCAGGCCGAAAAGGCGAGCGGTGAAAAGTTAAAAGATTTGGGAAATGGAAAATAGGTTGGGATAGTTATTCAGCAAAGGTTGGTTTGGGCAAAAGATAGTTGTGGACGAGCCACTTTTTCGTACGCAAATGAGATGGATGCGGAATTACTATAGGTTGTGGCTTTTGCCACTCTCGATCGGATGGGTCGCTACATGTGTGGCATCGGCTCCCGATCCGGCGGGACAGCAGGCGGCGGGTATCGTGGCGGGAGTGGAAAGTGGCATGGGGGGTAGGTTGGTGTTTAGTGAGAAAACCGGAAGGCTTGAAGTGAGGGATGAACAGGGAAGTTTGATCGATGAAATTTTTCTTGGGACGGCAGGCAAGGCGGTAGACGTGGCGGGTCAAGAGTATCGGCTGAGTTTTGGTAAAGATGAGATGGGGAGGAGAAGTGTCCTAGTTCGCCCAGGTCCCGGGATGCAAAAGCCGGTTACGCTAGAGGTGTTTGGAAGAAAAGCTGTGCTCTCACCGGAGGCATCCTTGCTTGCCACGATGGGGGAAACAGACCAAGTTTTTTATGAACCGTCACTATGCGGACAGGTTTATTATATTGAGGGGTTGGGTGGTGCAGGGAACCGGGTGAGCCGTTTAGCGACCCAGAAGCGCGAGGTGGCGGTTTTAGCGAAACCATCCAATCCAACCGGAGCTGGACCTGGATCTCTGGCAAGTGGGCAAGCTGATGATAAAAGCATGGAAAAGGCGGGGGATGCGGTGAAGTCGGCTTTTTGTGCCGTTTTGGGGTTGCCCGACAAGCAACCCAGCGGCAAGGCTAAGGTTTATCGTTTGAGGGGCACACAAGATCCTAACGAAGGTGCTTGGGGCGGGGTAGCCGCACCAGTTTCAGCCGAAGCTGGCAGGCCTTAAAGTATAAGAAAACGCACTCCTTCACTTCCCGCAGAGTACCCGACAGAGCGGTTCCTATTTTCCATTTTTAGCACACTGGCTCCTTCGGATTGCCTTGAGTTGTAAATAAAGAATACATCTTACTCACAAAAATTACACAACGGGCAGTGTTTTACTTGACCCTATGGACCCTGCCAGTAGTTCTTAAGTGCATGGGCACTATCCATAGTGGTATGACGTTCCTGCTGACAACTGCCTGGAGTATGGTTGCCACTAAGATAGTTCCAAAGGTAACTCCATCCAAAAAATACCTTCTCATGAAGAGCCCGATCTTTTTTTCAAAGGGTAGAACTGTCCGGTTTTGGATCCAGATTGTACTAGTTTTGGCTTTGGTTCGGATTGCTTTGGTCCCGTCGGCCCTTTATGCGAACCCGACCGGTGAGCAGGTCGTCGGTGGGGTGGCTGGATTTAACCGGCCAGATGCGGCGACTTTGATTGTGAATCAGAATACCGACCGGGCGGTGATCAACTGGAATAGTTTCTCGATCGCAAATGGAGAACTGACAAAGTTTGTCCAGCCCAGTTCGAGTTCGGCGGTGTTGAATCGAGTAGTTACCGCTAACCCTTCGTCGATCTATGGAACACTGCAGGCGAACGGGAATGTTTATCTCATCAATCCAGGCGGGGTTTTGGTGGGAGCGGGTGGAGTGGTCAACACCGCTTCTTTTGTGGCGAGCACACACGACATCAATACGGACGAATTTATGAAGGGTGGACAGTTGAACTTTAAGGGGAACTCGGACGCGTCGATTGTGAATCAGGGGAACATCACAGCCAGAGATGGAGACGTATTTCTGATCGCCAAGGAGGTGAAGAACGAAGGACAGCTGATGGCGAAGGATGGAACGGTGGGGATGGTGAGCGGGACGGAGGTATCTTTGCAGGCGGTGGGTCAGGGAAATTTTAAGGTCAGGTTGATGGCGGCGGAGACGGACCCTACTTCGCCCCGAACCTCGCAGGGCGAGGGCGGTGCTTCGAAGGGTTCTGCGGAAATTGTGAATGAGGGGGTGATTCAGGCGGCGAATGCGGTGCTGGAGGCCAAGGGGAGTTATTTACCGATGGCGATTAAGAACACGGGGGTGATTGAGGCAACGGGGTTGGTGGAAAACGGCGATGGCAGCGTATCGTTGACGGGAGGAGAGGGGGACATTCTCAACACGGGGGTGGTGGCGGCGCTGCAGAGGAGTTTGGACGGGCAAAAAGAAACGGGTGGATCGATCATGATGACGGCTAAGAACGTGACATCGGATCCTAGATCGATCATCACGGCTTCGGGCAAGGATGGGGGTGGAACGGTTAAGTTGCGGTCCGCTGACACGACGATCTTGCGGGGGAGTATCGAAGTGGTGGGAACCTCGGAGAGTGCGAAGGGTGGAAAGGTGCAAATTCTTGGTGAGAAGGTTGGATTGTTTGAAAGTGCGAAAGTAGATGCAAGCGGCGGTGCGGGCGGTGGAGAGGTGCTGGTGGGTGGGGATTATCTGGGCAAGAATCCTAACGTACCCAACGCCAAGGCGACCGTGATGGGATCCGAGGCCAAGATCACCGCCGATGCGACCGCCAATGGTGACGGCGGGCGGGTGATTCTTTGGTCCGATGAATACACTGGTTTTTACGGCGATATCTCCGCACAAGGGGGAATCTCAGGGGGGAATGGGGGATTTGTGGAAACATCGTCCAAAGATAACCTCCAGGCGCTTGGGTCAGTGGATTTGAAGTCATTCACAGGCATGGGGGGACAATGGTTGCTAGATCCGTCAAACGTCACGCTAACTGTCGCCAACACAGGTGGTACATTTGATAATGCAATCCCCGTTAATACGTTTACGCCTACAGCTGCCGCTGCAACCGCATCGATCACAACAATCCAAAATAACCTAAATGCAGGCACTAGTGTTACTATTCTCACGACTAGTGACCAGACTAGTGCGGGAAACATCACGGTTGCCGGAGCCATAGCGGCTGCCCCCGCCGGTGGGCTTGGGGCTGCGACGACCCTCTCCTTAATAGCTGCGGGCGGAATCACCATCAATGCCGGCAGCACAATAACGTTTACCAATCCCGGCATTCTTAGCCTTCAAGCAGGAGGAGGTATTCAGATCGGTGCCAACATTGCGATGGGTACCGGAACGGTTTTAATGGTTGCGGGAACTGGTAATTTCACATCGACTAGCTCCGGAGTGCCTAGCCCGAGTGGGGGTTCAATTTTACTTTCCTCGGGCACCGAAACTATCACAGCCGGAAGCGTGGGGTTATCTGCTTTTTCCATTGGCAGTCCAACCGTACCCCTACGGACGATTGGTGGTAATGGTGGTGCGATTACCATCGCTGCGCTTGCTAGCGGCGGTTCTGCCGCCAACAGCACGGACAATAAACTCAACAGCAACAGCGGTATTTTTATCTTCAATCAAGGAGTGGCCACGATCGGAACGGTCGTGGATGTAGGTGGTTTTGTTTCGACGGGGCAAGGGGGGATTATTTTTGAAAACAGTGCCGACATGATTGTCTCGTCTGGAATTTCCAGCAATGGAGGTGCGGTCTACCTATCCACCACTAGCGGCACGGTCGCAGTGAATTCGACCGTGCAGGCCTCCTCGAATGCGCCCAACCCAACTTTGCGGGCAACGGTGGGAATCTACGGCGACGGGGGTATCACCGATACTGCAGATGGCGCCATCACAGCTACGCGCCTGGCATTGGCTTCCGATAATTCGGACATCGTTCTCGATTCTGGTCTCCACGTGGTCACGCAGCTGGCGGGGGACACTGGTTCAAGTGGCGGGAATTTTACCTTTTCCGGAGGAAGCTTCTACGTGGGAACCGGGGCCTACTATTTGCCAGGGGGGACTCCGGGTTCCGGTACCGTTGTTACCTCGGTCACGGGCATCGAAGCCGAAACCGGAGTTACTCTGACCTCTTCCGGGGATATTGCACCTGTTCCCTCAACCTTAACGAGCTCACCTGTCATTTTGCGGAATGGGGTCGCGTTAACGATCGGAATTGATGTTTTAACATCCGATAGTGGCCAGATCCGTCTCGATTCGCCCAACAACAATTCAGATGGGGCCTCCGTGAGGCTGCGATCACAGACCGCCGGACTTTTGGGTAGCGGTGACATCAGTTACCGAGAATCCAATGGTTATGATATCGCTGGTCTGCAGACCAGCGGGGTGGCGACCCTGCAGTTTGGCGGCAATCTGACCCAGTCTACCGCCGCGATGCAGGTAGGAACATTGGCCCTTTCCGGAACGGGTGACGTGGCTTTTGGTACCCTAAACAATCAAATCGGTATTCTCCAAGGAAGCGTCACGGGGGATATTACTCTCCTGGACACCACCACCACCCTTTTTTCTGGATTGGCCATTGGGACGGATCTGACGCAGGGATTGAGTGCCACGGGCACGGTCACGATCACAACGGATGGCGATCTCACCCAGGACGGTCCTCTTAGTGCTGATGAGTTGATCGCCACGGCTAATTCAGGGTCCATCACCCTAGAGCTGGCCAGTGGCGGTGCTTCGGTCAACGAGATCAATTTCCTGAGCATGACCGCAACGGGAGCGGGTAACGACGCAATCTACCGGGACATCAGCGGGTACGAGGTGGACGTTGCTGTGGCGCCCGATGTTGTAAGCCTTGGGGCTGACGGTGGATTGGTGCAGGACAACGCCACCTTCCTCCTTGGCGTATTTGCAGCCGCAACAACACTATTAAGCGGAACCAGCTTGGAGTTTGTGGGAAGAAATGGGGCAAATTTTGACCTCCAAAACAGCGACTTATATGATTTCGATAACTTTGCTGCTACTGGAAACCTTGGTGCGAGCAACTTCTTCTACCGTGACACGGACTGGATTATTCTTTCTACCGTGCGCACTACCGCGGGGGTGGTCTCGGGCGTAAATGGGGGACGGGGTAATTTTATGATCACGGCGGGGGGCGACATCACGCAAGATGCTCCGGTTTTAGTCAATAATTTAAGAGCCATGGTGCGCGATACTTCGTTAGTGGTGGGTGAGAGGGTCATTGTTTTGGCCAACGCAGGGAACGACGTCGAAAGCGTGAGCCTCCAAATGATGGACAATGCCGGAGAGGACAACCCTGATCCAACGGTCACGATTCCTGGGAATCCTGGATTGGCCAATAACCCGGTGGCTGGGCGGATTTATTTTCGCGATACGGACGGGTATGTGGTGGGGATCAATCAGGCCATAGGTGAGGTGGTCGACACCATTGTAACGACGGGGGTCGTGACACTGCAGGCTCCTCTGGGTGGCAGGGGAGTCCTTGTGGATGACGACTCCAACGTGGTTTTACAAAGTGGTACTGCTTTAGTGGACTTTGTTACGCAGCGCTCTAACCCTTTAGATGCGAATCAGTTTGGAACCGCGATTTATACCACCGGACTGGGTCTGATCGGGAGTGAATTTAGGTTGAATTTAGGGTCTGTCATGACTACAGGCACGACCGTTTTTAACACTCGTAACAATGTCAGCTTCTTTGCGGCACAAACTCTAGATAACGACATCTTCTTCCGAGAGTTTAACGGCTACACGGTGAATTTCGTGAGAATGGATTTTACAGATGTTATATTTCAAGGGGGGTTGACCGAGGCGGCCTTTCAGGTCAACGGCATACAGGCTGGTAATGTCATCCTGCAGGTGCAGGCTCCCAACGATTTTCTCCAGGGCCGGCAGGGAATCTGGCTGGCCTTCACCGACGATGGGGATGATGGGCGTAACCTGTTGAGTGGCTTCAGCACGACAGATATGGAGTTTAACAGCCCCGGCTACATCGAAAGCTCCGGGCGCGTGGTCATCGACATCGGGAACAGCGGAGCCACCACGCCTGGGACGGCGAATGGAACCGTGAACATTGGAAGATTTACCATGGATCAAGGAATCCATGTCATTACCACCGTGGCAGGGGGCTCTCCTCCGGCGCATGACACCGGAATCCAGGCTAACCGAGACATTGCTATTTTTGCAGATAACATGGCGTTGGGCAGGGATGCTGATCCGGCCATTGTAGTCACTGGCCTGATTCAGACCCCCGATGTGCATGGTGACGCCAATCCTATGGAGACTGTGACCTTGGCGCCGTTCAGTAATAACCGCCAGCTATTCGTCAGCTCACCCAAGGCCACCCTGGGGGACACATCCTTAACGGGAACGCAAACCAACCCCAACGAACTAGAGCTGAGTACCGGGGAGTTGCGTCGGGTGAACACCGACCGGTTGATCATCCGGTCCAGCTTTGTCAACGGCGGTGGTATAGATGAAAGACCGGCGGTGAATGTTCGGTCTCCGATCAATGTTTATGGACTTTATGATAACACTTTTGCCGCTCTTGGTGTGTTTCCTAACAACGCAGGGTTAAATCGTCTACAGATCCAAGCAGCGGGTGGGACGGGTAGTTACGCTTGGGCCGAGGCAGAAATTTCCTCGGACGTAAATCAGCTTCCCCTGCAGGTTTTTTTGGTTTCGGCCAACAGACCTTACAACACTCCTAATGGCGGGCTCCCGAGCGTTGTCTTGCCGGATGAAGGAGACCGAGTGGTGGTAAGCGGGGGGATCCGAAGCTACGGGGGTACGGTGATCCTGCGTGGGCAGGATGCAACGATTACCGGAGGTATCAATGCCACCAGCCAAGGATTGGTGGGTATCATGCCGGCGGTTGGGGGCAGGGAGATCACCTTAGGCACAGAACCGGGAGGTACGCTGAGCATCCTCCGGTCTGAACTGGGATTGATCACTGCCAGCACCGTGCAGATCGGCAGCCTGACGAGTGATGGCACCCCGGTCCCAAGCGCGGCGAATTCCATGCCAAACGGCATCGGCAACAACCCATTTTATGTGGAAAACGCTCAGACGGTGAATGCCGGAGCGATTACCATCACCGACATGATGTCCGGTCTTAGTGCAGACACACTGGCTTTGGTAACCGATGCGGGGGTGGATGAGCAGGCCCAAGGAGGGGTGGTGGCACCAGGCTTGGCGCTTATTGGTGGGACCACGGCGGGGAGCAATTTCCTTTTGGACAGCGGCAACAATGATGTGGATCGGTTGGCCGTCTACATGGCCGATGAGGGTGTGGTGATCACCGGCGATGATCCGGTGCAAAATGTCGTCTACCACGACCAGAATGGGTTCGGGGGTGGAAATGGATTTGAGGTCGCCTTTGTGCAGCAGCAGGCGGAGCAGGGACTTCTGCGCTCCACAGCTACAGCTGGCGCCATTCCGGTCGGCACGGGGCTGGGGCTGATCCGGGCCAACCAGCTTTCGATCACTGCGGGCGGAGATGTCACGGTTTATGACGTGATTCCGGCCGGCGGACCGACGAGTACCTCTTACGTTGGGCATGTACCAACGGTCCCTGGCGTTCCGGTCTTGGTTTTGGGGAATCTGGTGAATCTTCTGGCGGTCGATGCTAGTACGCCATCTCCCGAAACAGGCGGTGTAAACGAGGTGTTTTTCTCGGCGGCGAATGGTCTGGGGGTTGGAGATAACGGGTCCGGCCTTACAGCTCTGCGCGGGGGGGTGGCAGGGATTCTGACGAACGGGGGAAACGTTACCTTGGAAGGTAACGATATCCAAATCTACACAGTGAACCGTGCCTCGGGGGACGATATCAATATCGACACCACCGCGGATGGCATCGCCCCAGACGGGGCGCGGGTGGTCTTACGGCCTTCCACCGGGTTTAATGGGTTTGTAGATCGGGCGGGGGCAGGGGCGCCGGTTGAGATTCTTTTAGAGCCAGATCCAATACCACTTCCAACTCCTGTCGAAAATATCGCGACACTGGCCTTGGACGGAATTCTGAATTTGTCGAAGGCTGAAATTGGACAAGCTGGAGTGAGGGCATCGGTGCTGGAAATTGGAAGTCGTTCGAACCCGGCTACCTATGCTGGGAAAATTTCCGTGGCGGATAATTTCAATACCTTCAGCTCTCTTCTGCAGGTTCTCCATCTGCTGACAGGCGGTGCTATTGAGGATGTTCGTGCCACCACGGGTACTTTGTTGACTGGACTGACCGTTAATAGCCTTGCGTCGGAAGCGAACGGGTCGATCTCGCTGATTGGGGCTAACAATTCGATTGGGACATTTGCGGCAGAGTCGAACTTTGGGCAGTCGGAAGTGCGGTTGATCAATACCAGGGCGGGTGGACTGGTGCTTGGAACGGTGGATGGGATTTCGGGGATTCTCTCTTCGACTTTTGCTGCCGAGTTGACGGCCGGGGGATTGACCCAGACTCCTGGATCGAGCATTGAGGCTGGGCTGCTCTCGATCAACACATCCGCGGGGAACGGAAATGTGAGCCTGAATTCGGAAAACGGGGTGGCGCAGGTGGCGATCAATGCGGGCACGGGTAATATCCTGTTGCGCACGACTGGAAATACTCGAATTGTCTCCACGGCTAATAGCCAGCCTGGCGGGGTCCCGGTGGCGGTTAGTGGGCTGACGGGATCCTTTATTACTTTGTATTCAGGGGGAGATGTTAGCCAGGACGCCAACGCCCCCATCTCGCGGGGAGGTACTACGACTCCAACCGCGGTGACCGTCGTAACCCAAAACGGGTTTTCAATCACACTGGATGCGACGAGCAATAGGCTGCCAGCCAATTCGGTTTTTGCGGCCGTCACCTCCAGCGGCGCTTTGGGTAACCTGACTAACCTCACGCTGGTCAACGGGACGGGTGGTGGCGGCTTGGAACTGGGCTCGGGAGCGGTGATAGATCTTAATCTGACAAGCGCTGGGTCGGGTTACACTGGGTCTCCGGTGCCGCTCACCGCCACTATTTCTGCTCCAGCAGGGGCAGGTGGGACGACGGCGACAGGTCAGGTCGTAGCGGGGGTGAAGACGGTTGGGGTAACCAGTGCGGGGGCGGGATACCTGAGTGCGCCCACCGTAACGATCGGCGGAACAGGTGGGGCGGCAGCGGTGGCGATCGTGGACAGCAACCCGCTGAGTTCCACGTATGGGCAGGTGACCTCAATTCGAATTACCGATCCTGGAACGGGGTATTTGAGCCTTCCGACCGTAACTCTGTCTGGTGGGTCCCCCACACAAGCTGCAGTGGTAGCAGCGACGGAGTTACAGATCACTGGATTGGTGATCACCAATCCCGGCTCGCGTTATAAAGCTACGCCCACGGTAACAATTAGTGGAACAGGTGGAAGTGGGGCGGCCGGAGCTACATCGGTTGGGGGTACGGGGGGTGTTTATTTTGCTAGTGGTAGTTCAGTGAGTGGAGGGATCACGGGAAATCTGAACATTCGGAACCTGTCGGCTGCGTTGGGAATTAGTCAGCAGACCACCGGGACGGCGGGGGCGATCTCCGTGGCGGGGACGACCACACTGGCGGACAGCTCTGCCGCCGGGATCAACCTGGGAAACAATAACAACAACCTGCAGGGGACCATCACGGTGACGCAAAGCGGGGGTGGAAATGTGGCGATTGGAAACAACAACAGCTCAGTTTTAGGCAATTTGACCCTGAGTGGAGGCCTGGGGGCACAAACCCTGAAGGTGACCTCGACGGGAGGATCAATCTACCAGTTTAACAACGCGAACGTGATTACGGCTCCCGGGGCAGCCTCGTTCTTTGCGACGGCCAACGGGCTGGCAACAGGCACGCCGGTGGGGGCGGTGATTCTGAATAATGCGCTGAACGATTTCGATGGTTCGGTTAGTGCGGCTGGGACGCGGGTGATCATTCGGAACAGCGGGGCGTTGAATCTGGGGACGGTGACGGCGAGCACGAGTTTGGCGGCGACTTCTACCAGTGCGGGAATCACCCAGAGCGGGGTGATTAGTTCCACGGGAGCGGCAAGTTTTGCAGCGGCGGCAAACCAGAGCATCATCCTAGGGGACTCAAGCAACGTGTTTGGTTCCACAGTTTCGTTCAGTGCTCTCAGCGGACAACTGCAGAACGTGACCGTGACTGATTCCACCGCACTCAATCTCCAAGCATTGAACATTCTGGGAGATTTAGTCGCCACAGGAGCCGGATTGACCCAGAGCGGTATCTTGCAGGCAGCCAATGCGGATCTTCAGTCCACTGGATCTGGAAACAGCCTGAACTTATCCACCTTTAATAATAATTTTACCAGTCAGGTGCGCATTCGTTCAGGCGGTAATGCGAGCCTGTTTGATAATGGGCCGCTTATCATCGGTAACGGGGGCGCTTCCATTGTGGCTGGCAATCTTACCCTGAGCTCGGCAGGGGCTTTCAGTCAGACGCAAGCCATCACAGTTAACGGTGCTGGAACAAGCTCGATTAGCACAACGGTGGGAGGTGTGATCTTCAGTCAGAATATTTTGCTTCTTAATGGGAATCTGACGGTTGCTCCAGCAACGACCTTTACCCAAAGTGGCGGAACATTAAGCCTTGGAACCGGTACACTGGCCATCAGTTCTACCGGGTTAGTGCAGCAGACTGGAGGAAATATAGTGGTGGCTGGGACTGTGACCGTGAATTCGGGTGGAGCGGCGATCACCCTCACCTCCGCTACGAATGACTTTCAGGGGGCGGTGACTTTGACCGGTGGAGCCACCCAGATCACCGATGGGGTCGGTGGGCTCACTTTGGGGACGGTCAATACAGGTAATCTGACCGCAATCACGACCGCGGCAGGAGGGGCCCTGAATCTTGGGCAAGGCACTGTCGTAGGCAACCTGACCGCGACCACGAGCAATGGGAATATCACTCAAAGCGGAGCCCTTACCGTGACGGGTCTTTCCGCTCTAACAGCCGGATCCGGGAATGTGATCTTAGGAAACGCCAACACCCTGGCGGCGGTCACCGTCGTCTCCGCCACGGATGTTACTTTGCGCAACCTGGCATTAACCGCGGGAACGGTTCTTTTTCCGAACCTTCCGGCTGCCTTGGGCAACCTCACGCTTATTTTTGACAATTCCGCGGTGACGATGCCTATCAATCCCTCGAATTTGACGGGTAACCTCTCCATCACCGCCGGGGGGGCAATTTCTTCAGTCAACCCCATTTCCGTGGGGGGCACCACAACCCTGAGTGCGGGCAGCTCTGCAATCACGTTTGGTAACGCCGCTAACGATTTCGTAGGAACCGTAACGATTGGAGGAACAGGAGTAGTCACTATGCAGGACGCCAACAACCTGACCTTGGCCGGTCAGCAGTCCTTGAACTTGGGTAATATTACGACAGGGGGTGCGTTTACCGTTTCTAGTCCGGCTAATATTACCAGCGCGAGTGGGACAGAGATTAACACGGGGGGCACCATTACCCTGACAGCGGGTAATAACGCAGATGTAAAGGTGGATCAGAATGACAGTGCGCTGATTGGATCCGTTAATGTGGCCGGAACCTTTACCCTTAGAACGGATGCTACTATCGGCTTTACGTTGGGTGGAGCTGGAGGCTTTGGCCTAAGCGCTGGCCAGTTGAACAATTTCCGCGTGGGAACTTTTGCCCCGGTTGCCGATGGGGCCAACATTACGATTCCAACTGCATTTAATTACGGTGGGATTCAAAATCTCTCGCTGACCACACTAAATTCAGGAAATATTATCGCCAATGGGGGAGTTTTCGTCGGCACGCTGAGTCTAAGCTCGGCTGGAACGGCCTCTTTCAATGCGGTGAATCAAATTCAAAACTTGGGTAATGTCGCCGTAGCCAATGGAGGGCTAACCTTCCGGAACGGACGTCGCCTGAATCTGACAGGAACGGCGACGATGCCCGGTCGATTGAACTTAGAAGTGGCGGGGCAGTTCTATAATCAGACGGGGCAGTCCCAACCGTTGGGCAGGGTGGCTGGCGGAAGTGTGATTAAATCTCTCTCCTTGATGGGTGGGTTGCCGAATCAGGTATCTGGTTTGGCCGGTTTCTCGTATCGGTATGACGGCCAGATGCCCACCTCGGGTAACGTGATGAGTTATGCGGTTTCTCCGCTTACGATGTTTGCCCCGGGCGGAACGACTATTGCGGGTGTGGATCTGGGTGGAACGCAGACGGGGGGAGGTCAGTTCAACACCTTCCTCACGGGTAGCGACAATCTAAACTGGATGATCTCGGATTTCGGGCGGTTTGATATGCCAACAGTCAAGCCGAGTGGGATGGATTACATCCTTTACCCGCAGAGAGTTGAGCCTGAGACGAGGACACTGCCAGCGGCGACGCTGGGTCAGCTGGAGCGGGAGCTAGGAAGACCGCCCACACTCGATGAGATTCAGGCGAGAGAAGTTGCGGTGAGAGAAGCGGCGATGGTTCGCAGTGGAGCGATTCTTGAGCGGACGAGCTTTGATGCGGTGGAAGATGAAGTGGATAAGCAGGAGAGTGCGGAGGTTCCGGTACAGGTGATCGATGGTGCTAAGCCGCAGGCAGATGCCAGAGGTCAGGGGTCGGAGGACGGTGTGCAAAAGACAGAGGTCGGGAGTCGGCCCTCCTTCGCTCCTAGCCCCGCCAGTGCGGGAGGAGCTTCGGAGGGCTTTGGGCCGCAGGCTAGGAAGACTCAAAGTGTGAAGCAGGGGGCGAATGGTCCGATTCTGAGGTCGGGTCCGATGCGGTCGGTTGCTGCGCTCCGCCCTGCTGAGCCTGCAGAGGGTGCAAGCGCAGGGAGGACAGCGACACAAGCGGTGAGGTTGGATGCGAAGAGTGTGATTGAGCAGGAGCGGGCGAGCGCGGAAGTAGGGATTGCTCCGCCGATTGCGGCGGGGAGATGAGGATACGCCCCGACCTTAGTCGGGGCTAGGATGACCGGGACGGTCATCCGTACCTCGAAGGGCTGAGAGTTTTAAAGCTGGGAGCTTGGTACGGACGAGCGTCTCGCTCGTGCTAGGATGCCCGAGACGGGCATCCGTACCTTCAATTACTTTGCGGTGCCGTATAGCTTGAGAGTGGCTGAGTTGAGAGTGCCGGTATTGCCGGAAACGCGGTCGGCGATCTTGAGTTTCCAGAGGCCGCGAGAATCCTCGCCCCAGTTGTGGACGGTAGAGAAGGTCCAATCGGGGTAATCGGCGGGGTCGGCGGCGTAGCTGGTATGTTTTTCTGCAAGGCGGCTTGTGGTTCCATCGGGGCTGGTCAGTTGGATTTCGAGTTCTCCACGGGAAGGGTGGGAGATATCGGTAGTGATGGTGGCGTGCTCGACTCGCAGGCCTGAGAGGGAGCGAGTGTCAAAATATTTCACCAGTCCAGAGGAGTTATTGTCGCGAATGGTGGCGGGAAGAGAGGAGAGGGGGACGGAGACGGAGGTCATGGTGCCGAGATTGGACCAGTTTTTGGCGAGACGGACAGCATCGGAGGCGTTGATCAGGCCTGCTCCGTACTTGTGGTTAAACCAGAAGCCGGCGCCGTTGCGGGCCCAGTCGGAGTCACTGGAATCATTTTTCGTGGCGGAGCGAATGTAGATTTCTTTGACGTCGCGCCAGTTGAGGGAGGAGTTGGCTTGTAGGACGAGGGCA
>Ga0209597_1000833_pt1 | contig 20136 bp, 17 predicted proteins | sample M_140625_MF_Meta_FD_187316 | JGI IMG/M metagenome (GOLD analysis project Ga0209597, IMG submission 187316) | Freshwater microbial communities from Lake Montjoie, Canada to study carbon cycling - M_140625_MF_MetaG (SPAdes) (version 2) | ecosystem: Environmental > Aquatic > Freshwater > Lake... | reverse complement strand
AGAAATTCCTTCTCTTTGGTGGGCAAATCCAAACTGCGGGTGCCGTAAAAAGCAATAAAATCACCAAAGCTACCACCTCCGATTTCATGGAAATTGAAAAACAAAGAGGTATCTCGGTGGCCACTTCTGTAATGTCGTTCCATTACAAAAACAAATGGGTCAACATCCTCGACACCCCCGGTCACAAAGATTTCGCGGAAGACACCTATCGTACATTGACCGCAGTAGATAGCGTAATCCTTGTGGTTGATTGCGTAAAAGGCGTAGAGGAACAAACCGAAAAACTCATGGAAGTCTGTCGCATGCGCAATACCCCCGTGATCGTTTTTGTCAATAAAATGGACCGCGATGGAAAAGACCCGTTCGATCTCCTCGAAGAGCTAGAAGGAAAACTCAACATCGGCGTGCACCCAATGAGCTGGCCCATCAACGGTGGAAAAGACTTCAAAGGCGTCTACCTGCTCCACAACCAATCGCTAAATCTGTTCGAAAGTAGCAAAACAAAAAAGGCCGATGATGTCGTTAAGATCAATGGCCTCGCCGACACCCAACTCGATAAAATCCTTAATGCCAAAGATGCGAGCAAGCTTCGCGACGATGCCGAACTTATAGAAGGCGTATACGGAGACCTCCCCAGCGAAGATTATCTAGCAGGCAAAACAGCCCCCGTTTTCTTTGGATCGGCACTGAATAGCTTTGGAATTCAAGAACTACTCGATACTTTCATCGAAATCGCCCCAAATCCGCTGCCCAGAGCCACCACTAAACGCGATGTAGAACCCAATGAGCCTAAATTTTCGGGGTTTATATTTAAAATTCACGCCAACCTCGACCCCAAACACCGCGATCGCATTGCCTTTTTACGGGTTTGTTCCGGCAAGTTTGAGCGCAATAAAAACTTCAAACACGTCCGCCTCGAAAAGCAGATGAAATTTGCAAACCCCTATCTCTTTTTGGCCCAGTCTAAAGAAGTCATGGAGGATGCCTACCCAGGTGATGTGGTTGGTTTGTACGATACCGGAAACTTCAAAATTGGCGATACACTCACCGAGGGCGAAAGCTTCATCTTCAAAGGAATTCCGAGTTTTTCTCCAGAGATTTTCAAGGAATTAATCAACATAGACCCTATGAAAAGTAAGCAGTTGGAGAAGGGAATTCAGCAGTTGACCGACGAAGGTTTGGCATCTTTGTTTGTCCAAGAGTTAGGCAATCGGAAATTTGTTGGCACCGTGGGTGAACTTCAATTCGAGGTACTTCAATATCGTCTAGAACACGAATACGGCGCCAAGTGTAGGTTCGAAGCCCGCAGTATTTACAAGGCCTGTTGGATGAGCGGAACGGAAGCGGATTTGAAGGATTTTATGAAATACCGACAGAACAACATCGCCTACGACAAAGACAATCAACCCGTTTTCTTAGCTGAGACAGGATTTATCTTGAGAATGGCGGAGGAAAAATATCCGGATATTACTTTTCACACAACCAGCGAGTTTAAAGTGTGATTCAAATGAAACTATTATCTTCGCGTCACCATTTAAGAAACATCTATTTATGAAATTCGATATTGCAGTCATCGGTAGCGGTCCTGGAGGTTATGTAGCCGCCATTCGCGCCGCCCAATTGGGCAAGAAAGTTGCCATCATTGAAAAAGCCGATCTAGGCGGTGTGTGTTTGAACTGGGGTTGTATCCCAACCAAAGCGTTGCTGAAAAGTGCGCAGGTGTTCGACTACATCAACCATGCAGCAGATTATGGCATCACGGTAAAAGATCACAAAGTCGATTTCGACGGAATGATTAAACGTTCGCGCGGAGTGGCCGACGGTATGAGCAAAGGCATCGCTTTCTTGATGAAGAAAAACAAAATCGAAGTCATCAAAGGTTCTGCGAAATTGGCCGGCAAAGGCAAAATCGCTGTCACTGGTGACGATGGAAAAGCCCAAATCATCGAGGCAGACCATACCATTTTGGCTACAGGATCACGCAGTCGCGAATTGCCAAACATCAAAATTGACGGCAAATACGTTATTGGTTATCGCGAGGCGATGGTTTTACCAAAACAACCTAAAGAATTGATTATCATTGGCTCAGGTGCTATCGGGATGGAGTTCGCATACTTCTATTCTAGCATCGGAACCAAAGTTACCATCGTAGAATTCATGTCGCGCATCCTCCCAATCGAAGACGAGGAAGTGAGCAAAGCGATGGCGATGGTATATAAAAAGCGTGGCATCGAAATTTTGACAGAAAGCAGCGTAGAAGCGGTTGAAATCAAAAAAGATCGTTGTAAAGTAACCGTAAAAACCAAAAATGGTGAGGTTACCTTGGAATCCGATATCGTATTGAGCGCGGCCGGTGTTCAAACCAACCTAGAGAATTTGGGATTGGAAGAAATGGGCATCAAGGCGGATAAAGGTAAAGTGGTTGTCGACGATTTCTATCGCACTTCAGCTCCTGGTGTTTATGCCATTGGCGATATCGTACCGGGTCCAGCATTGGCTCACGTAGCGAGCGCCGAAGGCATCATTTGTGTGGAAGCGATTTGCGGTCACCACCCTGCCCCATTGAATTATGGCAACATCCCAGGATGTACTTACACCCACCCAGAAGTGGCAAGTGTTGGATATACTGAGGCACAAGCGAAAGAAAAAGGGTACGAAATCATGGTGGGCAAATTCCCATTCTCAGCAAGCGGAAAAGCGGCTGCGGGCGGACACAAAGACGGATTCGTAAAGGTTATCTTCGATAAGAAGTACGGCGAGTGGTTAGGCTGTCATATGGTAGGCGAAGGCGTTACTGATATTATCATCGAGGCGGTTGTAGCTCGTAATTTGGAGACAACGGGTTTGGAGATTTTGAAGAGCATTCACCCTCACCCAACAATGAGCGAAGCGGTGATGGAAGCGGTAGCCTTGGCTTACGGCGAGTGCATTCACTTATAAGAAAATTGGACCGATCCCAAACGCAGCAATGATGTTTTAAATCGATTATAGAACGAATAAAAAAGGCGGCCCTGCGGGCCGCCTTTTTTATTAAACCAACCCTACCTTTGCGACATGAAATTGCAGTCGTTTTGCTTCAACCCCTTGCAAGAAAACACCTACATCATTTGGTGTGAAAAAACACTTGATTGCGCCATTGTGGACGCGGGCATGTATGATTCTTCAGAACAAAAGCAACTGCAAGACTTCATCGAATCAAACCAATTAACGCCCAAATTGCTGCTCGGCACACACGCACACATCGACCATATCTTTGGCAACTGGTGGGTGAAACAAATCTACGACCTACCCTATTATTTGCATCCTTCGGACTTGGTGATGATCGATCGATCGGAGACTATGGCGGCGCTTTGGAATTTGAAATACACCCCGTCTCCGTTGCCTACAAACAATTTATCACATGGCGATATAATTTCTATTGGTGCATCGGAATTGCAAGTGCGATTTGTACCGGGTCATGCACCAGGACATGTGATTTTCATTGATGTAACTGATGAGCAAGTGTTGGTGGGTGATACGATTTTTAGGGGAAGCATTGGCAGAACTGATTTGCCTGGCGGAAACCACGAGCAGTTATTACAACACATCGAATCACAGATTTTTACGTTGCCCGACAACTACAAACTACATAGCGGTCACGGTCCCAGCACCACGGTGGGATTTGAAAAGTTGAACAATCCATTTTTTAATAACCATTAATCCAATTGCACAAATCCTAATCATTTGATTGATATTTATTTAACACTAAACCAGAATACAGTTCCACCAATCAATTGAATTTTCCCCATTCAAAACCACGACACAATCACTCCCAATTTGTTCCATTGATACAAATACCATGAACGAGGCAAACTTCCACATACCCGACATAGAGCAAGCTAACGGAAAGATCCAACTGGATTTTATTGCATGTTTACTGGCCGATGCAGGGGTTACTCGGTGGATGGTAAGTCCGGGTTCGCGCAATGCGCCTTTTGTGGCTTCGATGGTGATACACGGTGGTTTTGATTTGCACAGTTTTCCCGATGAGAGGGTGGCGGCGTTCGCGGCCCTGGGCGCAGCCCAGGGCTCGCGCTACCCCGTAGGGGTAGTCTGTACCTCCGGTACAGCCGCCACCAACCTGTACCCCGCCATTTGCGAAGCCTACTACCAAAGAATACCCTTGCTCATTATCACTGCAGACAGACCCCCAGAACTCATAGATCAATGGGACGGTCAAACCATCCACCAATCCAACCTTTTCCATCCACACACGCAAGGCAACTTCAATCTGCCTACCATTGCGCCAAGCAACGACATACAATTCACATTGCAATCTCTGCAGACACTGATTCATACTGCGATTGCACAAACACTTTATCCAATTCCCGGCCCGGTACATATCAACCTGCCTCTGCGCGACCCTATTTACGAAGACGTTTCCAAACCCTTTCAATACATCACTCCCAGCAGACCGTTTTTAATTCATCATCCCACACCCCCGCCGGTCAACGAAACCGATGCATCGCAGTGGATCAGTCATACCAACCCCCAGCAATCCCGCATCCTCATCGTTGTAGGCATGCATCATCCCCAAAATGAACTCTCGCTTGCGATGCAATCGCTCCAAACGCGACTCCCCATACTTACCGATATCGTCTCACAACAGCACACGCACGGACTTGCCCAGTGGGACAGAGCCTTTTTGGGTGACACTCCGGGCGATGGCTTACGTCCCGATATCCTCATCACCCTAGGCATGGGCGTGGTATCCAAGCCGCTGAAACTTTGGCTAAAATCACAAAAGCCAAAAAAACATTTTCATATTTCACCACTACAAGCACCGGTGGGCGATCCTTTCCATACACATCCCGAGCATTTGCCACACCACGAGGTGGATGCCCTTTTTGTCATCGACCAAGCATTGGAAGCATCAGCATCCGCAACTAACTATCTCAACAGTTGGAAGCAATGGATCAGCGAATCTCTTTCCCAACTGGGCGATGGGCTGCCTCAAAGCGCTGGCGAGGTCTATCAGCGCGAATTTGATATTGTAAACAACCTACTAAGCAGCTGCGATGCGCGATTCACAATCCACATGGGCAATTCCATGAGCATCAGATACGCTTCTTGGGCAAAACAAAGTGGGGCCCGAATTTTCGCCAACCGAGGCACTTCGGGCATTGATGGTTCCTTAAGTACAGCTGTGGGCTATGCGATGGCAAATCCCGATACGCACTGCGTAGCCATTCTAGGCGATGTTTCTGCGATTTACGATGCGCATGCCCTGTGGACCAACCACTTGCCAAACAATTTAAGCATTGTGTTGCTCAACAACCGTGGCGGCCAAATTTTCAACTGGATTGGCGGTCCGAAGAAAGTCCCGGAGCTTATGCCATTGATTGAAACACCCCACAACTACGACTTCAAACACTTGTGCGATCTATACCAAATCCAATACGCACGTCACACCGACCAACCCTCAACACCTTGGCCAACCCGCTTCCTAAATCAATTGGGTTGCACGCTTTGGGAGTGTTCTTAGACCAGCGAAAACCCTCATTCTCTTCGTAGACATATTAAATCAATTGAAATTGATCTGGCAACAATCTTGTGGATTTATTCAAATTTTTCACCAGCCTCTTCTCCCCATTTACGTCAATTTCGTACAGTGCACCATGTTCTTCAACCATTTGCGGCAACCGTGTCTTCTTTGCTTCAATACTCGCTTTGGTAGTGGCAGATATAGCAGCACCCAAAATGGCGCCAATTACAGCACCGTCTTCCTTATCATTGGACAAAAACGCACCCAAAGAAGCGCCAATTACACCGGCAGCTATTAATGAGTCCATTGACGTCTTAGAAGATTTCATACTCGAATTTACAAAAATTAAACACAAATCACAACTCAATACAAAACAAATAATTCATCCTCTCAAACCAATTTCCTGAACCCCGCAAACAGAATCGCACCATGCAGCGCGAGGACCATGCCCCAAACCCATATTCCTGGCATCGAATACCAATAGACGGCAAGATCGGCACAAGCGACATTTTTATCACTAAATCGCTTTGAAAAAATCGAATCAAACGGCTATTCATTCGGACATCTTCACGCATCCATCACTTTTCACAACAAGTGGTCAATTTGAAAAGAAGATCTACTTCAGATTGAGACAGTTTTTTATTAAAAATAATCACATCGTCAATACAACCCGTAAAATCTTTACCAATAAACAAATCACCAATATCAGTGCAACTCGGCTTACCAGAGCCACAATCCGCATCTCCCCTTGAGGTTTGCTGCAACACCCCATTTCGATAAATTCTCATAGTTACCCCCGTTTCATTGTAAGTGGCTACCAAATGACTCCATGTATTGGTTCGAGCCTTGGCTTCTCCCCCACAACCAGAATTCGTGATATTCTCATCCCCAACAGAGTTTGTTCTGCCAAAAACAGCTTTACGACAATCATAAAGCCCTATAGACCATTGCCCATTGCGATTGGGGCAGTCTTGTCCAAGTCCCCTGCAGATCAAACTTTCAAACTGCACACCAACCCTAGTAGTATCTTTGGGCTGATACCAGAAAGAAATTGAAAATTCTTTCAACCCATTTAAAAAGCTCGTGGCCGAAGTTGTTAGAAATTCAGTAGACGATGGCGAATTATCAAATTCAAAAGCACAACTATCGTTGCCATTTCTATCGAAAGTTGGTCGCGCTGAAGTAGTATTCATAAAGTGATGATTATTACCAGAAAGATCATTTAGCGTACCTTTCGAAAAAGGATAAAATGCCAGGACATTTCCTGAAAGACCTTTGGGCAAGCAAGCGACCTCTTTTCCCCCATTCCTGTCACAAGAAATAAAAGCTGTTATAATTAAAGCGATAGCAATACGTTGTAAATTTTTCATAAAATCAAGTAAACCAAAACCATAACGAAATCGACTACAGATTTCTTTTACATTCGGTAAAAATCAAAAAGTCACGAATAGAACCCAACTAAAACTCTGGTCAACCCGCTTCTTGAACCAATCGGGCTGCACGCTTTGGGAGGTTTGAGCAACAAGAAACCAGTCGGATAAGAATTCATCGAAAACTGGGCGCATTGCACATGATTTCAAATTTTTACCCGTTAGTTTAGGAGTATTATCCAATAATAACCCAAGATGAAAACCTTCAAAAAATACATCCTCAGCCTAATCGCAATCTGCGCCACATCATCGATAACTGCCCAAACCAGCAAATGGCAAATGGGATTTGAAGCGGGACCTTCTGTAACAACGATCCATAGCCAAAACGTCGATTTCCTATTTACCCCCACCGTGGGATATTGCGCCGGTTTCTCTGCCCAATACAACGCAGACCGATGGATATCAGTGAGAACGCAATTAAACTATGAACGCAAGGGGGGCTTCCGTGGCGCCTTCCCCATCACCGATGTCAATGGAGTTACGGTTGGATCCATGAATGTGAGTGTGGCTAATAACTACATTACCGCCCCCTTGATGATTAGGGCTCAATTCGGCAAAAGCGCCAAAGTTTTCATTGATGCCGGTGCTTACGGAGGATACTTGACACGCGCAACGTCTACCGAGCGACAATCGACCAGTGAAGGCATTACATTTATGATGGTTGACATCACACAATTTAGGGATCTTTTCGATTTTGGATTTTGCGGTGGCCTAGGCGTAGAGGCTCCCATCGGAAACAATGCCAATGTCTCGGTTGGTTTTCGCTACAACCACGGACAAGGCAACATGCAGGGCGATACCAAATCTATTCCCCTTTACAATCGCTCATTGAATTTCAACATAGGGATTTCCAAAGGATTTTAATGGGAATTCAATCATCCTCTTCGATGGTGAAAATTTCATTGACGCTCGTTTTAAAAACATCCGAAATTTTGATAACCAAACGCGAAAGTAAAGCATCCCTAAAGCACTATTAATTCATCGAAAAGATGGCGCAACACAGATAAAATCTCTTGATTGCTCTTTAAATTCGAAATGACAACATATAAAACAAAAATAGATGAGAACAAAAACGTTGCTAATAATTGCTTTAATTCTCTTTTCGCTTCCCGCCAAAGGACAAGAAAAAACAAGTAAGTTTGATTTTAGGATAGGAAGTGGCGTTTCCATATTGGGAACTGGAGACATGATAACACTGGTTTATGAAAATGAACTAAATTACAAACTGAACAACTACTTAACGAGTTCAATATCGATCAATTTAGGCCGAAGTAACTATGGTGTTTTTGAAACCTCCTCTTTTACTCAAGGAAACCTAAACATTTACCTTTCACCGTTCAAAAACAACAAAAGGACTGATTTTAGAATTGCGACTGGATTGACTAGATATTCTGTTTCCGATGCCTATATTTTTTCGCAGACATCACTGAATGGGAAGTTGATTTATACTGAATATCAGCTTGAAACAAGAAACAGTTATGGCATTAATTTTATCATAGAGAGATCCTCATACATAACAGATAAGTTATTTGCGGGCGTAAGGCTGTATACCCAACCGTATATCAATGGTGATATCAATACTGGGATTCTAATAAATTTAGGATACAAATTATAAACCAACCACCGCGCAACCAATCCCACAAATCGCGTCTTATAACCAAATGACTTATTTTTGCTTTATGAAACAACGCGCACAACTCTGGGTTTTGGCAATTGTCCTACTATTATCAACCAAGGCCCAAGCGCAGCGATTTCAATTAGAACACGACGATTATTCCGATTCCATCGTATGGTACGTGCGCAACACAGGCCCAAACTGGGTCAAGCCGGTTTCACTCACAATCAACTGGTTTCACACCAAGCCTGATCTCTACATTTGGGATGCCAACCCAGGCCCCGCCTCGTCTAGAAATCGCATCACAGAAATCAATCAAAACGGCAACCTTACCTTCAAATACAAATCCACCCAAGGAATTGGAATCAACGACACTATTTATGCCGGACAACGAATCACTGTTTTCTATTCGGTGAACTACAATACCAAGAAAACCGACACCGTAATGCCTGCAAACTGCATCATGTTTTACCACGATTCACTCATCGCAGATGGCGAAGAGCCTGTGCTTCCCAAAGGTGCCAACTGCAATTATAAACGCGTTTACCTCAATTCTTATTCGGCCACAAGTGGCATTCATTTCCGATCTCAGGCATGGTATAACCTCCACCAAAACATCTGTCAGAAATACAATACCCAAAACCTCTATGTGCTGATTGTTTTTGACCAAAATACTTTCCTCCCCACTTCTGCGGGGGTGATTCCCAAATGTCCCTCAGGACGATACGGAACGGCTTTTGGCTACCCCAAAGATTCTCAAGTCTATTACAGCTTTACGCTATCCGATGGCAAACACATCGACTCCATAATCAATGGAATTACAGACGGCGATTATGTTGCACTTGTAAGTTACCCCACATTTACGCAGTTCACAATTTCTCAGATGAAATCTCGTTTCGCGCCCATTGGCCTGAATACAGACTCTCTAATTGTTGGCCCATCAGGCTCTTCGGATGTTCAAATGGTATTTTGGGGCCGAAAAGGACTGGCAACAAGCAATGGAAAATTGAATACCGTTGGCCGTTTTTTTAAAGGCGGGGCATCCATCGTAAATCTGAGTGCAGACCATGTGATGATCACCAAACAACCCACCGACCAATTGAAAGCCTGGCCGCCGTGTTTCGAAACATTGGCCATCGTGCATCAACCCTATATCCCAGCACCCATAAAAGTGGGAACACACTCACCCAACCTACATCGTTCCATTACGGCTACACCCAACCCAACAAACAACGAAATCAACCTAGGTTTGGCCACGCAATCCATGGACTGGAACATCATTGATGCAACAGGCAGAATCATTTTCACCACCCACACCAATGCCGGAAATGAAATCATTATCAATGTTTCGGCGCTTTCTTCGGGCATGTATTTCGCTGAATCCAAAACAGATTCAACCCAAGAACGAGCCCACTATCGGACCCAGTTTATTAAAATCGACTAAATCTTACTGCGTTGCATCTCTCGGGCGATGTCTTTCTCTTTCAAATCATCCCGCTTGTCGAACGTCTTTTTTCCCTGACCCATCCCAATTTCCAACTTCAGTATTCCACGATCGTTTTCGTACAATCGAATCGGAAATAACGTGTACCCCTTGGTCTTAATCTTGCCTTCGATTTTTTTTATCTCCTGCTTGTTCAAAAGCAACTTCCGCTGTCGCATCGGCTCATGCACATTGTAGCTCGATTGCTTAAATTCCGAAATATGCATGTGCAACAGATACACTTCACCATCCTCCAAAACACAATAGGCATCGCCCATGTTTACATTCCCATTTCTGATGGATTTCACTTCTCCGCCCCATAGGACCATCCCCGCTTCATAACGCTGTTCGATGTGAAAATTGAAACCGGCTTTACGGTTCAATACATCTACACGCTTTCTATTGTCTTTCACTGCCATACGTCCACCTCAAAGGTAGCGAAATTAATAGTTCAGGCCCGAATCTGATCGATCAAACGCTGCACCTTTTCTTTTTTCAGGATTTTTTGACCTTGCGATCCCTCCGCCACCAATCGATCCGATACCATGACGGCGAAGGAGCAATTCACAGTATTCCCTTCCAATTCCGTTAAAATGGCCCTGATTTCGACCTCATCACCCAACAAGGCCGGCGATTTATGCGCGATATTTAAAAATGTACCAATCCCCTCTTCGTCTTCCTCTTTCATTTCTAGCACAAACTGTCTACAAGCCCATTCCACATCCCTACCCAAGGCAAAAGTGCCGTAAAAAGGATGCACATTTCCTGTTTCGAAGGTAGCGAGATCAGAATCTGTCACCGTTTTTTTAACGATGCGAATTTCACCCACGCTGCAGGAAAGTTTCATTTGTAAGGTTAAGGTTTGGCGGCGGTTTCTGTCAGCAACTCGGCGACATTAATTTCCATGTGAGAAGCATCGTAGGTCGCTTCCCCATTCATCACCACCACCACTTGGGGCGATTCATGATGCACATCAAAGGTATCTGCGATAGCGGCCGACACATCTCTATGGGCGATTAAGTCCAAATAATAAAAATCGGCTTGTGCAAAAAACGCATCGTTCAATTTCATCAGACGATTTAATGCCATCGTACTAATAGAACAACGGGTACTGTGTTTGAACAGCACTTGCGGCCTATCGGCAGACTTTAAAACGATTTCAGGAAGCTCCCCAACCGCTTTCAATTCTAGCCAATTGGAATTCATATTACTTTCTAACAGATGTGGATTTCATTCCTACTTCAGGACAACGGTCGTGCTTACGTGCTCCACAACTGGTAAAAACTACACCCAACAATAGGGCAATTGCGATTAGATTTGCTGCTTTCTTCATGATTGATAACGAATACAAAATAAATTCATTTCCACCGGACTTTTCGCATCGGATAGACGAACTGTACGAGAATAAGGACAATCATGTAAATAAACTCAACAAAAAAGGCCAAAACCGCGATGCTGAGCACCCAATAATTCATTCTACAGGAACCTTATTGGCCAAGATCCAACTCAAAATTCCTCAACATTTTACCGCTCGATGCGTTGCCACCCAGAAAGGCTTTGAGCAATGCACTTCGGAAATCATCGCGCAATGGAAGGCCAAGCATTTTCCGGCGAACACGATGTTATCGTTGACGGGTGGGTTGGGCATCGACGATTGGGCTTGGAGCAAAAGTGGCAGCACAGTTTTAAGCCTGGATCCTGATGAATCGTTGAATGCGGTTGTTCGATACAATTGGACAAGGCTAGGCATTGAGGCTACCCGATTGGAATCGACGGCCGAAATGTGGCTAGAAGCGAATCCAGATGCGCGATTTGACTTAGTTTACGTAGATCCAGACCGAAGACCTCAAGGTGCTAGGAAATCATTTCAGGCGGAAGATTATTTACCCAATGTATTTGATTTAATTCAAGTTTATGGCGCCGTGGGCAAACTGTGGCTTATCAAACTAAGTCCGATGACCGACCCTCATTGGATTTTCAACCATTTCGAATACCATACGGAAATCATGTCGATTGGTTACAAGAACGAAGCCAAGGAAATTCTTGTTTTAGTGGATCCTAGCAAGGACAGATCTTCCGTGCCGCTGATTGATTGTATTGAGATTACCACGAAAAATGTTGCAGAAATTTCATCAGTACAGGTGACAGAGTCCAAAGACACGTCGGCAAGAGAAATACCTGATAAATCTGAATCAAATAAAAATATTTTGGGGCTGCGATTCTCGGAGTTACGTATGGAAGCTTTGTCGATAAATGCAGGTCCATTGATTTGGGAACCATCACCCGCAATATTCGCCTCCTCTCTCCACACCACCATCTCGCAACGCTTTCACCTCCTTGCTGCCACGCCCAACCCCGGCTTCTTTCACACCCAGCGGGAGATTCCAGCGGCCTTCGGCCGCTGCCTCCTGGTACAAAACGAATTCCACGGCAGCCTAAGAAAAATCGGACAACAACTCAAAACCCTACAAATCACCCAACTCAATATCACCCCAAGATCCTGCGGAATCGCAACCTCAGAAATCACCAAAACCCTCAAAACCAAAGACGGTGGACCGCTCACCCTCTTCATCACCAAAAAACAACGCGAATTCATCGCCTGGCTAGGCGAAATACAAAAATTCTAATAAATCGTGTAAATTATTTCCCGTTAACCCGAGAAGTATACTCTTCCAACGCCGCCAACATACTTGGAATCCCAGGCGCCGGCGCCGCAATATCCAAAATCAAATTGTGCTCCGCAATTGCCTGCTGTGTGCTACTACCAAATCCTGCAATACGCGTGGTGTTCTGCACAAAATCAGGAAAGTTATCGTACAAACTCTTGATATCGGCTGGTGAGAAAAACACCAAAATATCGTAAAACACATCCGCCAAATCACTCAAATCACTACTCACCGTGTTATAAATAATGCACTCCGTAAAATTGTACCCCAACTGCGCAAAATGAGCAGGAATACTGGGCTTACGAATATCGCTGCAAGGAAATAAAAACTTCTCCGTGCTGTGATTCTTGTTAAACAAAGTCAGAAAATCCGCCTCCGTACCCTTGCCAAAAAACATCTTCCGCTTTCTTGGTACGATGTACTTCTGCACGTAATTGGAAACCCCTTCGTTGATCGAAAAATACTTGGTATCCGCTGGCATCTCGATCTTCATCTCCGTTGCCAAAGAGAAAAAATAATCTACCGCATTGCGAGAATTGAAGATGATGGCCGTAAAATCCAAAAAGTTGATTTTCTGCTTGCGAATGTCACGCGGTGCCATCGGCTCGATGTGAATAAACGACCTAAAATCGATTTTCAACTTGTACTTCTTCACGAAGTCTTCATACACATTTTTCCCCGCCTCCGGTTGTGGCTGAGTAATCAATATGCTCTTGACTTTGAGTTCGCGTTCTGCTGAGGACATAGTTAAATTCTGGATATGCTAGCAAACAAGACCGTATACGGAAGTATTTCTAGGGTGCAAAAATACAAAAATGCAAGGAAATTCAATTGCCTATCTTGAAACAAGCCCACAAACGACAATATAGAGCGTATCACAATCCACAATACCAACATAAACGAAACCCAATCTGCCAAGGGTGCGCCATCAAACTTATAACCATTGTAGTAGGTAACCAAGAATAAGGGAAAGAAGATTAGGGCAAGGACAAAGTTCACGTTATACTGCCTTTGAATCAAGCGCCTCAGCATAGATTCCATGTGTACACTTGCGGCAAATAGAAACTGAATCGCCTGCAATCCCATCACCCCGCCCAGCAACGCCAGATACAGCAGAATAAAAACCCAGAAATTATTGAGCTGCAAATACCCACCAAAAATCATGTAAAGCATCGCACCTGCAGAAAACACGGCTTGCGACAACACAAAAACCACTCCCGCCCCGCCACTGTACTGGGTTACCGTTCGATCATTCACCAGCTCATTAAAATAATATGAGTTAAATATACCCTTAATCCTTAATTCAAACTGTTTGGGATAGGCCGCCCGGAAATACATAATCACCACCAACAAAATCATCCCCAATCCGAAAAACCAAAACTTCCCTTGGCCATGACGATAAAAAACTTGATTGTTGTAAGGATCAAACGGGTCACGGTAGTTATATTTCACCTTCGTTCCATAATCTATCCGTAATATCTGAGCCGATACACTATCCAATTTGCCACCCTTCAACGAATCCATAAAATGGACGCCATTTGTGAATTTCACAACAGTTAGTGAATCGGGGCGCGCGCCCAATGAATCTGGTTCAAATACAAACCCATTAATAGGTCTTTTCAATCGATCCCGCCAAGCTTTCATTGCCGCTTTCCTTGCCTTTTGTGATTCCTCTTTCTTCAAGACCTCCTCTTTTTCTTTCTCACGCTCCGATTTCGATTTCGCCTCCGCCAATCTCTCCGATCTAATTGCCGACTCCGCCGCACCACTCCGAGCCACACCATCCCTCACTGTTCGATTCGAGGTCGTTCTGCCCACAGTAGACGCCTGACCCATCAACGATACCGAAACGCCCAAAACAATTGCCAACAACATTATCGTCCGCCATGCGAGATAAACCTGTTGAATCAATTTTGTTGAGCGAGCCATCGAACTGCAAAAATAACAGATTCATAGGGCATGTTCACGACCCAATTATCGATTCAAAAAAAAGACTGACCTTTGCACCCATGGCAGGCCTTTATATCCATATCCCGTTTTGCAGAAAAGCCTGTCATTACTGCAATTTTCACTTCAGTACCCAACTCAAAAATATCCAACCTCTGGTTGATGCCATCTGTTTAGAAATTGCCAAAGAAGCGCCTCAATTCAAGCATAGTCTAATGACGCTATACTTTGGTGGTGGTAGCCCTTCGATACTCAGCAATAGCCAACTGACCCAAATTTTTGAAGCCGTTTCAGCGCATTTTGAAATTTCGCAAATCCAAGAAATTACGCTCGAAGCCAACCCGGAAGATATGGTTCGAGAATCTCTAAAGCATTGGAAGTCGTTGGGAGTAAATCGATTGAGTGTGGGCATTCAGAGTCTAAACGACGATGAACTTGTATGGATGAATCGCGCGCACACCGCAAAACAAGCCATCGAATCGCTAGAAACTGCCAGAGAAATTGGGTTTAATAATTTTAGCATCGACCTAATCTATGGCTCGGAGAAAAAATCTCTATCGCAATGGCAGCAGGAACTGCAATGGGTTAATTCCATTGGGGTAAACCACCTCAGCTGCTACGCCCTCACCATCGAAGAAAATACCCCGTTTGGCAAATGGGCAAAATCAAATAAACTCAATACGCCGCCAGATGAACACGCCGAAGAACAATTTTTGTATTTATCGCAATGGGCATCACAGCACAATTGGGACCATTACGAAATCAGCAACCTCAGCAAATCCGGGCACCAAGCCATTCACAACAGCAATTATTGGGCAGGTTTACCCTATTTGGGCATTGGACCGAGCGCGCATTCCTACAACGGGAAATCAAGGCGATGGAACCTCAGCAATAACGCAATGTATATCAGCGGAATTCAAACAGGAGCCCCCACCTTTACCGAAGAAATTCTCTCCACAGTAGATATCGTAAATGAACTTTTACTCACCCAACTCCGACTCACTAAAGGGGTCAACATACAACAAATCAATCTTTTATATCCTGGTTTCGAAGAATTAAAACGACCTATCATCGAAAAATTAATTCAAAATTCTCAAATGATTGAGCACAACGGACATTGGTCAATCCCAAGCGCTGCAAGATTTCTAGCTGATGCCATTACGGTTGAAATGATGCTCGACGAAAACTAACATTTCTCAGAAAATCCAAATTCTGATTAAAATCATACTTTCACCCTACTTTCTATTGTAATTTTGCAGTAACAATTTTGGTTATGATTCGCAAAACAAACAACAACATTCTGGTGCCAACCGATTTTTCGGATGTGGCAGAAAACGCATTAAGTCATGCTGTTACCGTTGCCAAAGCCTATGGCAATGAAATCACCCTCCTTTACATTTTGGAAGAAGGCATTTTGGGCGGACTTTTTTCAGGCAGTCAATCCGATGTGATGCGCGATGCGATTCAAGCCAAATTAGAAACCAAAGCGAAAGATATCGCTGCGAAAAACAACTTGAAGGTGCATTCACTAGTTGATAAAGGCAAAGTATACAAAACCATTGCAGGAATTGCCAACAGTGGCAACTATGATTCTATCATCATGGGTAGCAACGGCGCCAGTGGTTTAGATCAGATTGTTGGATCAAATGCCTCTAGAACCATTCAATACGCCGAAGTACCTGTGGTTGTTGTAAAGCAAAACTCAACAAAAGATAGCGGATACAAAAAAATCGTGATGCCTATCGATTTATCCATCGAAAGCCGTCAAAAAGTAGAATGGGCCATTCACTTGGGTAAAAAATTCAATTCTGAAGTACACGTGGTTTACACAAAATCTTCAGACGAATATTTACAGAGAAAAATCGCTGCGAACATCAACTTGGTGAACCATCAGTTGAAAGATAGCGGTTTGAAATACGAAGTATTTTCGATGGAAGACGGAATGCTTGACAACTTCGCCAACGAAATTCTGAATTACAGCAACACTGTAAAAGCCGATTTGATTTTGGTAATGACGCACACCGAAAAGGGCATTTCAGAATTAATTATTGGCACATTGACTCAGCAGTTGGTGAATCGCAGTGAGAGCATTCCTGTGATGTGTATCCACCCGCATGAGACGGGTTTCAATTACAACTATTAAAAATCCCAAATCACACCAATCGAAGGCTGTAAGAATCCACTCGAATTTACCAAATACTCCCCCTTGTACGATGGCACCGGAGCCGATGGATCTGAAATCAAATTGCCCGCTGCATCCTGCGCAGCAATCAACGTTTGAGGACCCAAATAAGCATTATTCAATGCATTCTGTATGTCCATGTACAAGTTCAACGACGCCTTCTTGAAATACCAAACCTTATCAACACGGATATCCAATTGGGAGAAATTTCCCAATCTACCCGCATTCAACAAAGCATAATTCGGCAAAGCAGTTCCTCTAACATCCCAATTGGTTTTCACCAAACTGCGAGAAACATCATCCGGCGTATAAGGACGACCCGTGGCAAATCGCAACTTCGCTCCCACTTCCCAATTGCGCTTTAGTTTGATACCACCCACCATACTCACCGTATGTCGGCTATCCCATGCGCTGCGAACCGACTTGCCGTTTTTGTCATCGAACTGACTCCAACTAAGTGTATACGATAGGATGCCATACAATCCGGAACGACTTCTACGCTGAAGCAAAAACTCCATCCCGTAGGCCTTTCCTTTGCCCACTGAGCTAATCGGCTCGTTGCCCAAAACCGCAAAATCCGTCCCCAAATTCCCTAAAGAAATACTATCGCGCAAAGCGAACGGATAGTTTGAATAGTTCTTATAAAAACCCTCCCAAGTAATTTTAGTATCCTTCACTTTGGTATACTGCAAACCGGCCGCAACCATGCGATTTCGCATGTATTTCACACGATTCAAGTTATCGAAACTGCCCTGGGCATTCCTGTAACCCAAAACGGTGTAGCTCGGCAACTGTGAAAACTGACCCATATTGGCATTAAAGAACAAACCCGAAATCGCTGTCGGCAAGCTCGCACTCACACTCACTGTCGGCTGATTCAAAGGATTGCCCATCGATTTATTAAAACTATTCCCATCCAATCGGCCCGCAAAACTCAAAGTCCCTGTCCCCATCACATTGCGGTAGCCACGAACAAATCCGCTGTATTTAATCAACTCCAACAAACTATGAAACTGAACGTCCTTCACTGTACCCGGAGTCCCTGGAGCGCCTGGAATCAATATCTTTGCTTTATTATCGACACCGTATTGGACAAATTCGGTTCCACCGCCAACCAACAATTTCCAACGACCCAAATTGCGAGAATTTTCGATGCGTAATTTATTTTCTTCCTCGGTACTCGCGTAGGTGAAAATGCGATTCGATTCCGAGCTTTCATCGTTGTTCTTGTACTTGAACGATGTATTGCTCAGCATATTTCGGCTTAAAAAAGTCTGCGTTTTGCTCTTGGCCCCAAAATGGGTATAAACGGTACCAAACGTATAATTCCATTGTCTGTATACCGGCAAATAATTCAGAATAAACTTGTTGGTTTTCAGCGTTGTGCTATCTGTAATATTATCATTCACTCCCAAATTGAGTTTGAAGAAATCAACGGCACCCACCATCAAAAAAGTGATATCGTCCTTTTCATTCAACTTCACCTTAACCTTCGCTTGATAGTCGATAAAGTTGGGCAAAAATGGCAGACCCAAAACCGAAAACAACCCTTGCAAATAACTCTGCCTTGCAGAAAAAATATACGTTGTCTTTTTACTCAAAGGCCCATCCGCCGTAAAGCCCACATCGCTACTACCCAATGTAAAACGATACTTTGCCTTGTTCGCATTGCCATCCATTTGTCGGAAATCCAAAACACTACTCAGTCCATTGGCATAATTCACCGGAAAAGCACCGGTGTAAAAATTCACTTCTTTGATAAAGTTCACATTCAACATGCCCACGGGACCTCCGGTACTTCCTTGTGTTTGGAAGTGATTGATAATCGGGATCTCTACCCCATCTAAATAGAATTTATTTTCAGAAGGCGATCCACCACGAATCACAACATCGTTCCTAAAACCAGGTATACTAATTACACCGGGCAAACTTTGAATGATTTTGCTGATATCCCTGTTTCCGCCTGGATTTCTTTCAATCTCACGGATGCTCAACTTTTGGGAAGAAACCGGACTTTCGGCTTCTCTGCGCTGCAAGTTTGTTTTGCGGATATTTACTTCTCCGATGCCTTGCGACAGGGATTGCAATTCAATGACAACCTCCGGCGATTTGTCGTATGTGAATAACATCTCCGAAGAAGTTTCATTGTCATACCCATCCAACTGGGCTGTAACCGTGTGAAACCCGGGCTCCAATCCTTGAATCACAAAACTACCGTCGGGAGCGGTTAACACTTTATCGGTAGACTTATCTACACTCACATTTACATTAGATAAGGGTTTACGACTCGATAAATCCAAAACCCGACCCTTAATCACTACCTGTGCATGCAAAACATCACAAGCAAGCAAACTCAAAAAGATAAACAAAACTCTCATGAAAAATTAAACAAAATAACAAGGAAAGGGTTTGTGGATCGCAAAAAAAACTGAAAATATCTCTGGCAAAACGCAAAAAACCACCCCATCCATGAGCGCTCTTTATAAAATGTGCATGAAATGTCAGCCATTTCGTCATAATTACTGCTTGGCAAGATTTTCGCTAAGCCAAATAAACCTTAAATTCGCACACTTATCATGTTTGGAAATATCTTAAAATCATTCTCAAAAATGCTCGGCGGAACCTCTGCCGAAAAAGCATTAAAGGAAATAGATCCAATTGTGGATCAAATCAATGTGTTTTTTGCAGAATACAAATCGTTGAGCAACGATCAATTGCGGGGCAAAACAGATGAATTTGTTGGAAGGATCAACGAGCATTTGTCGGAAATCGACAATGAAATCGCGGATTTAAAAGCCCAACTTGCAAACGCCGAAGAATCAGATGTGGAGTTGCGCGACGAGATTTTTGGGAACTTAGACGCCATCGAAAAACGCAGAGACATCGCATTGGAAGAGATTTTGGTCGATATCCTCCCGGAAGCATTTGCAACCGTAAAGGAAACTGCCAGACGATTCACTGAAAACGATATCATCTCAGCGAAAGCCAATGATTTAGATAGAGAATTGGCGTCAAAACATGCGCACATCACCATTGAGAACGATCAAGTAAGCTACAAAAATGAATGGACGGCCGCTGGCGGAAAAATCCGTTGGAACATGGTTCACTACGATGTTCAGCTGATTGGTGGTATCGCATTGCACCGCGGAAAAATCTCTGAGATGGCAACGGGAGAAGGAAAAACGCTGGTAAGTACGCTTCCGGCCTACCTCAACGCCCTTGGAAAACGTGGTGTTCACATGGTTACCGTAAACGATTACTTGGCACGTCGTGATAGCGAATGGAATGC
>Ga0209597_1000832_pt1 | contig 20141 bp, 11 predicted proteins | sample M_140625_MF_Meta_FD_187316 | JGI IMG/M metagenome (GOLD analysis project Ga0209597, IMG submission 187316) | Freshwater microbial communities from Lake Montjoie, Canada to study carbon cycling - M_140625_MF_MetaG (SPAdes) (version 2) | ecosystem: Environmental > Aquatic > Freshwater > Lake... | reverse complement strand
GTGGTATTAATAATATAGATTTTACTGGTGCGATGACAGAATTTATTGCAAATATATCTAATATTCAATTAGATACAATTCCTGATTTTATCCCTTGTGATAAAAAATTACATCTTACAAGACCTAAAATGCGTGAAGAAATGCGTAATAATTTAAAACCACGATTACCTCACTTTTTCAAAAAAAGAGGTTATGAAAATTATGATGAAATCAATGGTTGTAGTTTTAATAAGTTTGAAGAAACCATTGAAGAAGCAGTTAAGATATTGGTTAAAAAACAACAAGGAAGTGAAAAAATTGCTATTGGTGTAGATGTAATTTTAAAATCGGCGTTTTAAATGTGCGAAGGTGTAAACATATATAATTATTCTAATATTATCTAAATATTATAAATAACGAAATCATATATAAAGAATATCTAGAATTACGAAAAGGTATCTAACATATTTTTTCGCTCCCATATGCCCATACCGTCATCATCCCATCCGTGGATTACTAATTGTGTATAGTGGTATCTACATATATTGTCGCAAATGACTAGCAACGGATCAGTAATATCATAGTAGTCTCCTATCTTTTCCATCAAACTCCTATAATAGGCATCGTCGTAGATATTACACATCGTTTTCATAATATTCTCTTTCTCCACCTTGCTTTTACTTTCCATTACATCCCTTATATAGTCGGTGAGCAAATTGGATTCGTCGTTCATCGTGAAATTGTCGCGTGTTGCCAGAAAACCTTCCAGTATCGTTTTACATATCTTTTTAATCGCCGGAATTTTATCAATCGTATAGTTGCGAAATAGCATTCACTACGGAGTCGGGACTTTCGTTATATCTATCTATAATCTTTTAAATCATTTTTTTACATAATTTTATAAAAAGAAAGTATTAATAACTAATAAATACGGGTGCTTGTCCCAAGACCATTCGGATTTACCTCAATCTTCTCGCAACTTACACCATCACATCTTACGATGTATTGCTGAGGATACATCGTGCCTTGATCGGCAAATGGACGTGCACAAGGAGCACAAGGAGTGAGATTTCCTAACATAGTGGTTCGGTTGCGTTCCATTAATTTCTCAGCGTTCTCTTGTAAAAACATCCTGCTCTCATAACTGCTTCGTACCATTGAGTTATTATATACGTCCGCTAATAATTCGGAATTCACCATACAACGAGGTCTGTAATCGGTGAACGCCCGACCGTCCGCCATTTTAATAGGGCAATGTGGAGTCAATTCTTTTGACGAACTAAAACTCATTCTTAATATATCTATACAAATACAATATTTTTATTTTTTAGCCTCTGTAATACGCTTAATCAATTCGTTTTTCGTTCCCTCATTACTAACATTGCTTAGATTACAAAGTTCTCTCAGTTTATCCAATGACAACTTTGAATATTTTTTCATCAATGCCTTTTTATCGTCACCAAAGGTTATTTCTGAACTAACCGATATCGTGTCATTCTCATTATCATCCAGAGCATCATCACGAACTTTCTTTTCATACTCCTCGCTTGAACTTATAATCGTATCCACCATTCTATCAATGTCGCGATCTTCTTCTTCCGCAATCACCTCTGTTTCTTCACTACCCGAAGAATCAACTACGAGATTACCGCCATTCGAAAAGGTGATTATCTCAGGGACAAACTGAACCATATCTTCATCATCATCAACAATATAGGGAGTATTCTCCGGAGGGACGCAAACGGACATCCCGCCACCGCACTTAGATTGCTTACACGCATTGGTAGAAAAATCCCTGAATATCTCATTCATTATCGTATCCGACTTTTCAATATTACGTGATATACTATCTTCGCGAGCGTCCTTCTTGATTAAATTCACTCGCTTCTCTAAAACAAAGAAGTTCCCTTCAAGTATGATTAGTTTCCTCCATAAAAACATTACCAGCGTCACAATGATTACCAATATCAACAAATTAAGATATGTTTGGTCAAATAAAAAACTATACATTATTTATTAAAATCATTACATATTTTGTTTTTCATTTTAATCGCGTTCTCTATAATTACAGAAGGAAACTCCTTTATATCTAGTAATTCAATCGCAATACATAAATACGAATATCCGCGTTTTATCTTGTATGGAAATATATAGCGGTTGTTGTCCGCTATCGCATCCACCGATAAATTAATAAACTTACCCGGGTATAACTCCTCCAACTTTACCAACTTGTGAAAATGCGTCGTGATGATCAGCGTAATACCTTCTAATTTGCTAAGGTATTCAATCACCGCGTAAGCTGTCGCCATCCCTTCCGTCGGTGGCGTGGAGTGCATCGGTTCATCCATCAAAAACAACCCCTTCTTATTCACCGCACTTATATCCACAGCCTTTTTAATCATATTTAAACAATACTCAGCTTCCGCTTCAAAATAAGAGCGAGTCCCTAGTATATCAGACACCCGCATAAATGAATTGATCGTATCATAGAGTATCATCTGCGATCGCAAACTATACGTGATTCCGATCGTATGCCCTAATATGACATTCGCTAATATCGTTTTTACATAGGTAGTCTTTCCTCCGGCATTCGGTCCAGTGACAATTATATTACGATTTAAATTCACCGGATTAGCCACTTGATCATTCTTTAATATCGGGTTCTTTGCATCCCAAAATATAGTCTGGGTAGAATACGATACCTTGGACCATTCACCAGATAGCAATAGTTTATTCACCGTATCAATGGCATCTACCGCATAGATGGTTTTTAAGAGCGATGATAGATCGTTCTTTAAAGTGTCGTCTTTCCATATCCTGTAGATATCCGTCATCGAATTATGGATACTGATGCGCTGATAGGTTTCTTTGATGTTAAAATAAGGCGCTATGATATTACTTGGCAGGTTTTTCATGATATTCTGCGAATGCCTCACAAAATGAACGAGTCCTTGCATCTTCGCGTGTAATTTGTATTTCGTATTATGTAAGAACAAGGCAATCTCGTAGGTTTGGTACATATTATAGAGATATACACCAACATACGTAAAGATAGATACGAATTTCATAATGTCCGCGCGAAAGTTTCCAGTCGTTTTAAAGAGAAGCAGTAATATATTATAAAAAATCTCTATATACGATGTAAATGAGATATCCATTTTTAAATAATTTTTAAGATATACATAAGGGGCGATAAAGGTGCTTAACGGATACAATATGGATGTCGCAGGGATAAAATAGATTTTATATAAATGATAGAGATCTAATATTTGCTCAATGTAGTTGATGTAATTGATTATGAATGTTGAAGGAAATAATATCTCAATCGAAGAGTTATTATTGATTTCCTCCGCAATTTTATAAATCCACAATATATCGTTTTCATACTCTTTCAAAATCTCAATATCTATATCATAAGTGATTAGGGTGTTTTGTCGCTTTACCAACAGTTCCTTATCATTTATTGGGTGTCGTATGAGTTTTTCTATTAATATCTGACTTCCTTCCAATACAGGTAGCTTGGATATCCACGTATCAATACACGTATCCTTATAAACATCAGGAGATATATCAATCTTTTCACCTGTAATTATGTCATCCGTGATGATTTTATTTAGGATCAATTGCTTCTTGGATACATCAAAATCAAACAACTCTTCAAAGTCCTTCAATGTATCTTCGTCCATATTTGTATTTACGAATTATAAAAAATTGATATAAAAACTCGCATTCATTTATACATAATACATGACTCAAATAGATTATATAACACTCTATAATAGCGGGATAATCCACTTGATCCATAGAGAACCCTTTGAAACAAATATGGATGTCTATAAAAGAGGGTGGTTTATAATTAAAAACAAGGAGCGTGTTCCGGACGCAATGAAACTACAGTCTTTATCGCTTATAGAAATTTATAAAAATAAAGGAATGGTTTTTGATATATAGTTTACTTTGTTCTCGTTCTCGTTCTCGTTCGAGTGCGAGACTTGGTAGCTTGCTCGCTTTTCTTTTTTCGGCGATTTTCTAATCCTATCTTGACGGCTGCTAATAATACAGCAGATATTAGCGGAGCAAGATTTATGCCTCCTATTTTCTTCTTAGAAGAAGCTTTTTTTTTGAGTTTCTCTGTCATTTCTATTATAATTAGAATAAATTAATTTTTACAATTATAATAAATATTTGAATACGATATATACTGCTATAATCGTGGTTATAAAGTTCAATACCATCAATAATAGTATGAACGGTATTAGGTAATACAATATATAGATGAGGATCGGTTTCACAATCTCATACCGTATATTGGATTTTAATAGTTCGTCTTTCACAAAGTCGATTAATATGTTTGCCAAACTCTCATTGTCCGTCTCGCTAGTGTCATCGTCATCCTTCGTGATTTTTTTATTAAACATCATATAATTAAATAGAATAAAAGATTCGAGAAAGTATAAATCTGCGTAGAAAATATAAAATTGATTCTTCTGGATTATTATATATCACTATTAAAATGACTAATTACTGTATTATAAAGAATACCTTTATTTCAAAGATTAATAAAATCACCACGCAAGAATATTGGTTATGTGAGGGTGTCCCGTGTATTATTGTGAAAGAAGAGAATGACGTAATATATTTACGCCCGTTTAATTCAGATAAAACCTTTGAAATCGAAAAAGAGATTTATGACACACACTTTACGATTGCTATCGTTGACACTGAGTATGTTTACTGTGATCGCTATCCATCGAAAAAAGTAGCGAAGAAAGAGTTTGATATAAAACCGATATTGTCTAAGAGCAAACTAATCGCAAGTATCCCAAATATAACGAACAATTTTAAGATGCTTATAGACAAGGTATATCAAGATGCGTATCATTCAAAAGGTTCGATAAAATGTATCAATATGAAGGATTATAAATGCTATGTATCCGGAGACAAAGTATTAACGAAATTAGAAAATATAGGCGACCCCAAGTTCAATCGACATGTTCGTCATTCACCGCCAATATACAAGGAATACTCGTATAATGATTTTAAAAACAGTAATAGTTTTCCGGCACCGATTGGTATCAGTTATGAAGATTTTGCTTTACCAAGTGAACAAAATATGGTTCTCATCGAATTATTAGAACAATTATTCAATACGATTGGTGCCCCTGAATGCCCCGAAAATATTAGAACATTACTGAATATAACGATACGCCGAGATACGCATCGATGTAGATGGTGCAACGAAGTAATGAATATAACGGATGTAGATCAAACCTATTGTTCATCAGTACATTCTATAAATTTCTGTCATATTGACCCCTTAATCGGAACGAAACCAAAAAATATATATATAGGACATTGTAATTGTAATCGTGAGCAAGGCGGATACAGCGAGTTTGAAAGAATTGAGCAGGTATTGAGGTTATTGTCTAATAATACCGAAATGTACCAAAAGTATAAATCTACGTTAGACGCGTTGGCTAGTAATCAATAATTATGCGTAAAGAAATCTATTGTATCAACCACTTTTTTTGTAATTTCAATGTTAGTTTCATCGCAATCCAAACGCATATTTAATAAATCAACGTCTGTCAAAGATGCCATTATACTACCGGTCGTCAAAGAATAATGCTGAACCTTGAAATGCTCTCTAATAATATTATTAAATATTATATATAAGGAATCTGTATCATTTGGTCTTATAATGGATACACCGTTTGTGACAATTAGATTATCGACGTCGTGACATATTAGCGTATATGATATTTTTCCTTCCAGTTTTGAGATGAGGATGTCATTCTTAGAAACCAGATATTTTGCTCTTGACGGCAACTCATAACCGTATAATTCGCGATAACTATAAAATGGCGTATTAATTTCGCCAATGTCAATGTATTTGTATTTTTTGTTTTTTTCAATTTTTGCGAGTTTATTATGAATACTGCTTATATCCTTGATTCGCTTGCTATCATTTAATGATTGAATAGATGCCAAGTATTTACGCGTATATCTTTTCACATCTAAAATACCGCTGTCTAATGTATTGGATACTACAAATTCATAACTAGATGTGTGCTCCTGATCGATGTTAATATTACGGATACCCTGTATTTTACAGAAATACGATAATTTTTCATATAGGGATTCCAAATCATTATCCATTTTTTTCACACCATTCAATGTTATTATTTCTCCTGTATCCGCATGAATCTTGTATTTGCGCGGCGTGTTCTTCTTTGAAAGGTCGTATCCAATATTATCAATGTCGCTTATGAATATTTCATAGGGTTTTACACAAACTGTTTTCTGTATTACTAATAAATAGGTATTCACACCAGTACCGGAGCGTTTAAATGTGTTTTTTGGAAGTTGTATAGAAGCGATAACCCGATAATTCATAATAAACTTTCGCATTTCGCTACACGCCTTATTTTTATTTCCAAGATATCCCGCGGGTAAAATGATAAATAATATCCCGTCGTCCTTTAATAATTTAATCCCCAACTCTATAAATAATATCCCCAATTCCTGTTTCTTTTTAGTAATTCCTAATGTAAACTTATTTAATATTTCGGTATCCTCAGTTGTCGTATTGGAACCAAAAGGAGGATTTATAACTACATAGGTTGCGGTGGATTCATAACCCTCAAAATCTTTCAATGAATTTTTACATTCGATCGTATAATTTGCGTTATTTGATAATAAATAATTAAACTCGCATAATTTGAGAACATCTTTATCAATATCCCATAAATATTTATTGGATTTATATTGTAAAATTAAATCACCTGTCCCGCACGCAGGTTCTATGACTATATTATGATCGTCCGCAATCATTAACTTTGTTATAAAGGTGGCGATTGTAAGCGGTGTATAAAATTGGTCTAACTTGTATTTTGTAAAATTACTACATAACTCCATAAAACATTCTTGTAAGACTTCATGATCGTCAAAATCGAGCTTTCGTAATTCGGCGATAATTTGTTTTTCAAACTCCGTATCACCAGTATCGCGATCTTCACGAGAATTATATTTTTGTAAAATACTGAAAAATAGATCAAATCTCTTATCTTGGTGAATGCCGTGATTATGAAATAACTGATTCATAGTACCGATGACCTTACTATTCATTTTATGATTGTAATGTAAATAGATGATTAAAGAATCAATTTTTTATATAGGCGCGTCTATCAAATATCATTTATAAGATATCGTTTAAAATAGATAAATAATGCCCACATATCCCTCTACAATTCTTAAAAAACCCGAGAAAAAGGATGATAAGTTTGTCGCGAAAACAATAGAACCTATTAAAATCATCTTTACGGACGTAAAACTAAAGTCCATACGACGCCTGGTTGATAGCAAGGGTTATACGATAACGCTTTATATACCGGAAACGATAAACAACGAAGGAATATACAATATGAACAAGTTGGATGATACGATCATGAAAGAAATCGTCAATTCTTCCCCCAAATGGTTCAATAAGGATATCACACAGGACGAATTGATAGAAATGTATCATAAGAGTTTTTGCTCGCAAACAAAGACGTTGTCCGTAATTTTCACAAACACAAAGTATCCAAAAATAGTCTATAACAACAAGGATATAGAGACTGTGGATAAGGTGATCACTATACTCCGCGAGAACAACCATTTTAAGAAGTGTATCATAAACGTTGAAATAGAGTATCATGGTATTTATTTTTATGCGGATAATACGAAGAATAAGTGGGTAGTAAGTTCCATCGATATAACGGATATAAGTAACGACAATAATAACGAGTGGATAAATAAGGACGACATCATAGATAAACTAAGTGATAATATAGCAGGTGTGAATACGAAAATGAACTCATGTATTATAGAAATGCAAAGGTATATTAACGAATTGGAAGAGAACCGAGTAAATATAAACAAGGTATTCTTGGAATTGAAAGCGCCATCTTGTAATAATATACAGGAACCATTAAATAGAATCAATCAATTAATAGGTTGCCAGGAAAGTAAAATTAATAAATATAATCTATTGTAAATAATAGATAGATATATATAGACAAATATAAAATGGGTTCTAATAAAAACGTTGTTATATCATTTTCAATTGCGATATTGCTATTACTTTCACTATTATTATTATTAACATATAATTCTAAATGTTCGATCAATACTAATAAACCGCCTATGAACATGGGTAATGCGCAAATCCCCGCCGGATTTTTAGCGGACAATGAAAAATACTACAATTTTGAGAATTTCGCTTCATCAGATACCGCCGCGCCGCGTTCAGTCGCTAATAATTACCCTTCAAATCCCTCAATGGCATCCGCAGGTATCGGCAATTATTCCCCTGACAATCCCGATTATAACCCCGCGCAAATGCTAGATTCCCCGCAATCCGTCAATAACGACCTCCAAGGTCAATTTATGCCCGGTGGCGGAGGTTCTAGTTCCGGTTCAGGTTCCGCAGGCGGTGATGGCATGCAATCTTGTTTCCCTCGCGACCGATTAAGCGCCAACGATCTATTGCCAAAAGACGCAGCGGACAGCAAGTGGGCACGTATCAACCCGTCAGGAACCGGTGATATTCACGACCAAAATTATTTAACTGCCGGGTATCACGTTGGAATCAATACCGTTGGACAATCATTGCGAAATGCCAACCTTCAATTACGCTCGGAAATACCGAACCCGCAAAATGCCGTAGGTCCGTGGATGATCAGCACGATTGAACCTGATCTTCGCCAAGCAACCCTTGAAATTGGCAGTTCCGCGGCATATTAAAATCCCTTAAATCCTAAACAAATTTTTTTTACTTAAAGAATAAAATATTTCTAAAACTAAATATGAGTGACTTTGGACAGAATCTTCTGTTATCTTCACTCACTGAATTTTATAATAAAAATCCAAAGTACAAGGTAGTATTAAAGGATATTATTGACGGAAAACATAAATTATCATTGCGAATCATAGAGTGGCTCGTAACGCACTTCGCGAAGTCCCATAATATTTATTATTGGGTGGATGAAGAAAAGAACATCTACGATGTATTACCCGACGATGTCAAAGGAAATGCGAAAAAGATCAATCTATACCAAGATTACCGCGCACAACTGAAATCGTATAGTAAATTCAACTTTGATTCCTTCCGCAGACATAACCGGATAACGTTTTTTATTAATACTGAACGGACGGAGTATATTGAAACGACTATCGGACAACTCAACTTCTTTCGCTGGATTTTTAATAATAGTATTATAAATTATGCGATAAATAACTATGATGTAATTTATAAAAAAATGATTGATAATAACACGTGTAAGGTCAAAAATAAAGTGAATATACTACATAACCACGACATCATAAAAACCAGGTGTCTATTGCGGTTTGATTGATGATAATGTTTTTTTTATGATTGTAATATCTTCTAGTAATGTATTATATTTATCGCTTAGATCCTTATTCTTTTGTTCCAGATCCTTATTCTTTTGTTCCAGTTCCTTTATCGCTTCTACAAATACCGGTGCCAATCGCTCATAAGACATCGTCAAATAATTCTCCCCAGATTTTGATATCTTCCTACCTTCTTCGTCTGTCGCCAAATCAAACGGCGCGATATTAACGATCTCAGGTAGCACCCTTTGAACATCTTGTGCGCTCAATCCAATCTCCTTGTCTGTATTCGTAATACCATTGATACGCGCCAGTTCATTCGGTATATAATAAAAACCATTTAATTTATTTATAATTTTGAGAGGTTCATTGATATCTCCTATCTTGGTTTTCAATCGTTCATCCGAGTAATAGGAAATTATATTATCTGTCGCTATTATCTCACCGACGACGTGTAACTGTCTAATCGGTGTCGCTGTGCCTATGCCTAAGCGACTGTTCGCAATATCCCACGTTAAATTTGCGGTTTGTAATGCGCTTGTCGTATTGCCTATCAATACCTGTCCCGCTGTTAAAGTCGTGGCACCAGTGCCTCCTCGTGCGACCGCTAATGTTCCGCTTGTAGCATTCGCCATATTTAAAGCCCCCGCACTATTCGCATTTATACTGGAAAGTATTTTATTACTTGTGGCAAAAATATAATTACTAATATTATTGTCATTTGCCTTGCCTATCGCAAGCATCGTATTACACAACATCGTAAATTTTGACGTTGTATTATCCGTAAAGTTATTCACGGTATTATGCAAACTCCTGCTATTTAAGTTTCCGATCGCCAACATCGTATTACATAACAAAGAAACCTTCGCACTGGTGTCGCGTATGATGTTCGTTGCGGTATTCGTATTCATCGCGACAATATCATTATTCATATTAAAAATCCGCTCGGATATGATATTGTTGGTGGATAATACGTAGTTGCTTGTGTCTTCAAGTATATTACGACCACCCAAAAGATAATTTGTCGCGGCATTTATACTACCGGATACTGTGATATCGCCATTAGATGTTAGAAGTAATCTGTTAATATCTACATTTGATGTGGAAGACATGATCTTAAAATCACCATTATAATTTCCTAGTTTGTAGTCGGTGTTCGCATCACCAGGAAGACCTCTTGTGAGTTCTATGGATGCGGAGGATATAGGACTGGCATAAGAAGATATACCACGATATCTTATAATTACAATACCTGAACCGCCATTTGACCTACCACCACCACCGCCACTACCTGTATTAGCTGCACCAGGTGTAGGATTAACTGGAGATGCCCTCCAATTTAAACCAATACCACCTCCACCTAATCCCCCAGCGCCTACAGTCCCCCCATAATATGCTGAACCACCTCCTCCACCACCAATATAATAATTAGAATTTCCGTCATCAACACCGAATGAACTATTATTAGCAAAATAATTTCTAAAATTATATGTTGTACCATTAATTACTACTTGGTAAAGCCCGTCGCCTCCGTTGCCTGCGTTAAGTGAATAAGCAAGATGATTATTTCCTGCTGTACCGATACCACCACCGCCCGCTGTATTGAATACAAATGTATCTGAACCACCTTGGTATGTATGCAATTGATCACCACCCTTATTTCCTAAATTAGCATAAGTTGAAGTTGTAGTATTTGCATTAACAAGATTTCCAGCAATAATATTTGTATTTGTAGCATTCGCTCCAACAGAAACTCTACAACCCGCGCCACCTCCACTGCCTCCTTGACTTGCTCCTTCTGGACGCGATGAATACGCGCCTCTACCACCGCCTTTTGCACGATATGCTATAACCCCGTTTCTATATATTTCACTATCGCCTCCTGCACCTGTTGAAGCCCCGCTACCAATATCACCAGCTCCTATATTTACAACAAATGTTCCGGCTGTAAATTGTTGATTAATCGCAACTATACAACTTCCAGAGCCTCCGCCACCGCCAACATCATCACTTGCCCCACCACCAGCACCTCCACCACCAATCATTAATATATCACAAAGTAGATTTTCTGCTGTTGTAAAAGTATAACTTTTAGATATATCCGTCCCGGAATAAGGAAATATAATATATCTGTCAAGAGAACCTATATTTGACGATATTGTTCCAGCAACATTTATTACATTAGGAAGTGTTGTAGAAGGCACATAAAGCAAATTATTATTCTGTATAATCATTTTTGTATTGCTTGTTTCTGTGTCGCAAATATGTAATTTATTATAAGGACTTGTACCAATACCTACATTTCCATTTGATGTTATCATCATTCGTGTAACAGCCGACATTGTAGATGCCGAAGTATAAAACTGTAGGTCGCTTGCGTCCCCAGCATAGGTAGTTGATGTTATTTTGCTTCGTGTCGCCGACGAATACGAAGGGATACCAAACTCTATCCCTGAAACTTGCGATACCGCATTTGTGTCCGTTTCAATTCTTACCAAACCATTTGATGGATGGACAATATGTACTTTTTGAGAAGGCGTAACTGTACCTATTCCAATAAAACCGTTAGAGGTTATCATCATACGCGCGGTGGATGATGAAGTGGATGACGAAGTATAAAATTGTAGATCGCTTCCGTCTCCAGTATAGGTCGTTGATGTTATTTTGCTTCGTGTCGCTGACGAATATGAGGGTATACCAAACTCTATCCCTGAAACTTGTGAAGCAGCGCTAGTGTCCGTTTCAATTCTCACCAAACCATTTGATGGGTGGACGATATGTACTCTTTGCGATGGAGTAATTGTACCGATACCTACGTTTCCGTTTGTAGCTATCATCATTCGCTGGGTATTCGCTGTGAAAAACCTTAATTTATTATTGTCATACAATGCCGTCCCATCATTATAGGAGAACTCAAGTCGTTTGTCTGCGTTATATGCCATTAGATTCGCAATAACACCACCCGTCCAATTCATATTAAATAAAATAGTCCCTGCAACATTCATGTTTCCAGCTATCGTCGCACTTCCACTTACGGTAGAACTTCCTCCAACTGTTGTATTTCCACCGATCCCCACATTCCCACTTGTATCAATTACCATTCGCTCTAGAAGCGAAGTGCCTGTGAGGAATCTTATTTTGTTTGTGTCGTATAATGACGTGCCGTTATTAAACGAGAACTCAAGACGTCTGTCTGTATTAATTCCTAAAACATTCATCGCGGCACCTGCAACCCAATTTGTATTCAACCGGATATCACCACCATATACTTCTAATTTTGAAGAGGGACTTGGAGTACCTATGCCTATTCTACTTTGTATAAGTAGATTGCTACTCAAAGTCATCTCGCCATTCGCCGAAATAAGCATACTGTTAATATCAACGTTTGAAGTTGAAGTAATAATTTTAAAGTCGCCACTATAATTTCCTAGTTTGTAATCGGTGTTAGAATCTGCTGACGTTCCTTGTATTAGTTCAATGGATGCTGAAGTTTTAGTTGGCGCACTACTATACCTTATTATTACAATGCCTGAACCTCCGTTACCTCCGTCACCAGAAAATCCGGCACCTCCTCCTCCGCCACTACCTGTACCGTCAATCGCACTATCCGCATTTGCCTGCGCGTCATATACTCCTTTCCCACCTCCACCTAATCCACCTACCGAATTTGTTCCACCCCCTCCACCACCACCTGCAAACCATACAAATCCGTCGCTTTCAAGTTTTCCAGATGTTGTTCCAAACTTTGTTTTAAAATCATAATTTATATCACTAATTCCTGAAAGTCCATTCCCTCCATTACCAACAGCACCTGCTTGTCCTGCACCACCACCTCCACCACCAACCATATTTCCACCAATATTACCTCCATTATTACCTCTACTATACACTATAGCACCAGGAAATGTATCTAATGTTGTATTCTTATTACCAGCTCCACTTGTGCCTCCATCAGTATTAAAAGCATCACCACCAGCACCAGACCCTCCATCTTTATCACTTATTGTATTCGTATTTGCCCCACCGCCTTCAGCTATTACTATGTCAAAACTACTATCAATTCCTTTTGATGCTAGAGTTATAGATACGTCACCATTAGAAACAGCATTGTTTCCCCCCTTACCTACTTTAATTATATAACTACCACTATTTAAAGTTGCTTGATATAGAAGTACTAATTGTCCTGCTCCTCCTCCTCCTCCATGTCCGGCTGAACCACCGCCGCCACCACCAACAATTAATATATCACATATAAGATTTTGGGTTGTTTTGAATATATAGTCCTTCGTTGATGCTGTTCCAGAATAAGGAAATGAAATACATCTATTCAAAGAATCTAATTGTGTTGAAGTAGCGCCAGCAACTACTATTTCAGCAGGTAAACTAGGAATATAATTAAAATTATAATTATTCTGTATCTTCAGTTTTGTATTATTATTATTAATATCATTAATATGTAAATTAGTATCAGGTGTGCTCGTACCTAGACCTAAACTTCCAGTAGATGTAAGAAACAACCTATCAACATCTACGTTTGATGTTGAAGACATAATCTTAAAATACCCTCCATAATTACCTATTTTGTAATCAGTATTATCGTCTCCCGAATCCCCTCTTATAAGTTCTATAGATGCTGAAGTTGCAGGTTTATAACTCCTATATCGTATTATCACTATACCTGAACCACCATTTCCTCCATTTGTTCTCTCATAATCACCACCGCCTCCACCACCTCCTAAACCATTTGTACCATTACTTCCATTCCCATCAGGTCCTCTTGAGCCTAATCCGCCACCTCCGATCGGCAGTATTTGAGGACTATTATCTGTACCGCCTCCAGAGTTTGCCCCTGCTGTACCGCCTCCAGCATAATATATTATATTACCTGTTATATCAGATATTCTACCATTACCACCTTGTCCTCCTCTATTATAGTAAGAGTCAATGCTTGGAACAGCTACAGCATCACTTCCTACACCACCAGCACCACCACCTCCACCACCACTTCCATAACTACTCACGATAGCACTTCCACCTCTATTACCTTGGGGTGAAGTGAATGTTTGTCTTGTTGGGTTATCTATTCCAGACCCTCCAAAAGACCCTACTTGTCCTAATACATGCGTTGGTGCGCCCCCACCGCCTCCACCACCTCCATAAGCTATTAAGTTGCTAGTGATTACTCCTCCACTTATTGACGTATGATATCCCTGTGTTCCACTATTTGGTCTTGAGTTAAGCCCTGAACCTCCATTACCAACACGTACAGTATAATTACCTGGAATCATATTGACATTACTGGTATATACAAATCCGCCTCCTCCACCTCCACCATTTGCGCCACCACCACCTCCACCAATTAGTAATATATCACATTGGAGATTTTCGGTTGTTGTGAATGTATATTGAGTTTGCCCTGTTAATCCTGAACTATCTGTTGTGTAAGGGAACATAATATATCTATCTGTCATTCCAGTAGTTGCTGAAGTAGTACCTGCTACCACTATTTCATTAGGCAATACAGGAACCATAACCGAACTCGCATTACTTGAATAAGTATTCTGTATCGTAAGCTTCGTGTTACTAGTGTTAGCATCTGTAATATGTAAATTAGTATTTGGAACACTTGTACCAATACCTACATTTCCACTGGAGTTGATATGGAGTCTGCTAATATCTACATTAGAGGTGGATGACATAATCTTAAATTCTCCTTCATAATTCCCGATCTTGTAGTCGGTGTTTGAATCATTTTGTGCTCCTCGTATTAGTTCAATAGATGCTGAAGATGACGATGCTGACCCTGTAAGATAAGTACGATATCTTATAATAACAATACCTGAACCGCCTTTTGCCGATGGACCAGACGACCATCCTCTTGCTCCACCTCCACCACCTCCAAATCCATCAGCACCCGCTATAGCTGGCAAACCAGTCCCTTCTGAACCTGCCCCTCCTCCTCCTATCCCTCCTGGTATTTTAACATTGTTGGCATCGTTTCCACCACCGCCACCACCAGCATAAGTTACAAGAGTTCCTGTTATACTATTTGCTAATCCATCACCACCAGATACATCTGATGGAATCCCGCTAGCACCACCTCCATTACCTCCGCGATTTGGTCTAATTTGAGCGTTTGCAGTTGGCGTATATGTAGTACCATCACCACCACTTCCATATCCATATGTGGTAAATTGTATTGATGTCCCTCCATTACCACTTGAATTACCACCCCCACCCGCAACACTAGATATGGATCCGCCACCACCAGAACCACCATTATTACCTTTTCCTATATACACCCCTCCTAATGATGAACCACCAGCGCCACCACCGCCTCCTAATGCTGTATAATTAATCCCTCCTGTAATTGATGAATTACCACCATTACCACCAAACCATCCTGTAGTTGATGATGCATCTTTACCGCCAGCGCCTACATTCACAGTATAATTACCAGCAGTCATATTAACGTTGCTAGTATATACATATCCACCAGCACCGCCGCCACCACCGATATAAGAATATCCACCGCCACCACCACCACCGACTAGTAATATATCGCAAATAAGATTTTGAGTTGTGGTAAAAGTGAAACTATTAGATGTTCCCGATCCAGAATAAGGAAACATAATATATCTTTCATTTGTTCCTATATTTGAAGATATAGCACCTGCTACAACGATTTCAGTAGGTAAAGAACCTGAACCTGAACCTGAACTCACAAAACTATTCTGTATCGTCAGCTTCGTGTTACTAGTGCTTGCGTCGCTAATATGAAGAATATTCTCAGGGGCGCTTGTACCAATACCTAATCTCTTATTGGTATTATCCCATCGTAAGTTAGAGGTCTGTAACACATTACCTGTTCCATTACCGAACAATAGTTGTCCAGATGCCAACGTGCCTACTCCAGTTCCTCCCTTATCTACATTTAATATAGATGTATCAAGATTTGCGGACGCTACGCTAGTTGTAGTAATCGCAAAGGACGTAACATTTGAAGCATTCGTATATGTCAATCTACCTGTTTCGTCAATCCCGAGCGTTATTTGTTTTCCAGAACGATTCAATTGCAAAGTATTAATATTAATATTCTTATAAGTTCCAGAAGTATCTTTGATATTTAAATCAGATCCTGAATCGCTTGACAGAACCGTATTATTTAAATAAATACTATTTCCAGATAAATACAAGTCCTTCCATCTATTCGCAACAGATCCCAAGTTATACGCGACATTACTTGAAGGAATGATATCTCCTTTTATTGTCATCGCGCCATTCATATTAACATCGCCGTTATTAGCAATTCTAAAGACCGCTGTGCTCATATTGGAAGCAACAAAGATATCTCTGTTAGCGCTATTTTGCTGAACCATAAAAGCGGTTGTGGTATTGTTCGCATTCACAACTTCCAACCTTTCAGTGGTGTATACTGTGGTATCTAATCGTGTGCTATCACCGAGAATGATTAGATTTGAATTGACTGTTAAATTTCCATTTACTTCTAAGTTATTATTATATCTATTATTCACGATAAATTTCCTATTAGCATTCGCATTTTCGGTGATCATATCTGTAGTTAAATCCGTAATTCTTTTGGAAATAAGGTTGCTTGCGGATAATACATAATTACTCATATTGTCATCATTTGTTGCGTCAATTAATAGTAATGTATTTGTAAGTACAGTTATCTTAGCAGACGTATTATCGTCATTCTCCCGAATCTTGTTGATTAGGTTATTGCTAGCGGTTAAAGTATAATTACTTGAATTATTATCATCCGTGTTCACACGACGTATTAGATTGTTGCTCGCAGTTAAAATATAATTACTAGAATTATTATCATTCTCTCTGATCTTGTTGATTAGGTTATTGCTCGCGGTTAAAATATAATTACTTGAATTATTATCGTTTTCTCGGATCTTGTTGATAAGGTTGTTGCTAGCAGTTAGAATGTAGTTACTAGAGTTATTATCATTCTCGCGGATCTTGTTGATTAGGTTATTGCTTGCGGTTAGTATGTAGTTACTTGAATTATTATCATTCTCCCTTATCTTGTTGATTAGGTTATTGCTTGCGGTTAGAATGTAGTTACTAGAGTTATTATCATTCTCGCGGATCTTGTTGATTAGGTTATTGCTTGCTGTAAGTATATAATTGCTTGCGTTTCTATCATTTGTATCTGTTCGGCGTATTAGGTTATTACTAGTAGATAATATATAGTTGCTTGTTTCATCTACTTTTATTAATATATTACTACCACCTAATAGATACGATGTGGCATTTACACTTCCATAAAGCGTCATATTACCATTAGATGTTAGAAGAACCCTGTTTGTATCAATGTTTGATGATGAAGACATAATTTTAAAGTCTCCACCATAGTTCCCTATTTTGTAATCCGTATTAGAATCATTCGCGATACCTCTTATTAGTTCTATAGACGGGTTGCCTATGGTTGTTGGTAATGCTGCTATCCTATACCTTATGATTACTATACCGGACCCACCCTTGCTTTGCGGACCCGCGCCACTACCTGTATTTTCCACCACTAATCCATTAGCCCCCCCTCCTCCTCCTAAACCTCCTGTCAGAAATTGACCACTACCACCTGTCTGCAAACGACCACCGCCTCCACCACCAATATAATAATTACCTGAAGTACCATCTTGAACTCCAAATGATGTGCTACCATTCACAAAATAATTTCTAAAGTTTATTGGTGTTGTTGCTCCTGTAAGTGTTACTTGATATGCTCCATTACCACCTGGTCCTGATGATAAACCTACAGATCCTATTCCTCCGCCTCCACCGCAACTCCTGTATTCGTTAGCATTACCACCAGCATTGCCCATAACCGCATAAGTGGATGTTATACTTGGTCCAATAGTTGCTGTAGAACCATTCACTACATTTGTACTTATTGCTACTCCACCATACGTTATCATACCAGGATAAGACTCCGGGCTATAATTATTATATCTACCCCCTCCGCCACATCCACCATCAATTTCTGATTGCCACTGATTCCCAGCCATACCCCCACCTTTCGCGCGATATCTGTCAATTCCTCCTACTGTTATAAAACTGTCTTTTCCATTAGACGAAGCATCCACCCATCCACCCAACCCACCATCACCTACGCTTACTACACAAGTACCTGCTGGTAATGTTTGATTTATTGCTACTATACACGCACCCGCACCTCCTCCCGGATAAAGACTACCGCCGCCCCCCCCAATCATTAGAATATCACAATTTAAACCACCCGCGGGAACTGTAAAACTAGAGGTTCCAGCCCCTGCTGTAAATATCACAAACATGTCTTCTGTGCCTGTAATTTGACCTGATGTGAATGTTCCTCCAGATGGAGTAATTCCTTTCACTAAACTATTATTTTGAATTGTTAGTTTTGTTTCACTAATCACATCATCATATATATGTAAATCAGTGGTAGGACTATTAGTTCCAATGCCTACATTTCCAGAATTATAGTAAATGCTTGAACTTATTGGTTCCCACAAAGAGTATTTATTTAATCGTTGAGCTAATAAATTACTTGTTGTTAATACGTAATTACTAGAATTATTATCGTTTTCTCTTATCTTGTTGATTAAATTGTTGCTTGCGGTTAGAATGTAATTACTTGAATTGTTATCATTCTCCCTGATCTTGTTGATTAGGTTGTTGCTTGCGGTTAGAATGTAATTGCTAGAATTATTATCGTTTTCTCTTATCTTGTTGATTAAATTGTTGCTTGCGGTTAGAATGTAATTGCTTGTATCCCAAATAACATCTCTATTATTTTTCTTATAAACGCCAGCTCCTGTAATAAGAACATCTCCATTATTAGCAACCCTAAATACAGCAATGCTCATATTGGAAGCAACAAAGATATCACGATCCGCGCTATTTTGCTGAACCATAAAAGCAGTTGTCGTATTATTCGCATTAACTACTTCTAACCTTTCGGTAGTATATACTATTGTATCAAGACGAGTGGTATCGCCTAGAACGATTAAATTAGAGTTGATAGTTAAAGTTCCATTCACTTCTAAGTTATTATTATATCTATTATTTACTATAAACTTCTTAGAACCGTTTGTATTTTCATTAATCATATCCGTAGTTAAATCAGTAATCCGTTTTGATATGATATTGCTTGTTGATAACACAAGGTTACTTGTAATATCATCATTATTTGTCACCTTGCTATTCAAAATAGATATACTATTACTAACAATATTACTTGTCAGTTGATCAAGATTATACAAACGTTGACTTAGAATATTGCTTGTGATTAGAATGTAGTTACTAGCATTCAGGTCATTATCTCTAATTTTGTTGATCAGGTTATTACTAGCAGTTAGAATGTAGTTACTGCTGTTGTTATCGTTTTCTCTAATTTTGTTGATCAGGTTATTACTAGCAGTTAGAATGTAGTTACTGCTGTTGTTGTCGTTTTCCCTAACCTTGTTTATTAGGTTATTGCTAGTGGTTAGTATGTAATTACTTGAGTTGTTGTCGTTTTCCCTAACCTTGTTTATTAGGTTATTGCTAGTGGTTAGTATGTAATTACTTGAGTTGTTGTCGTTTTCCCTAACTTTGTTTATTAGGTTATTGCTAGTGGTTAGTATGTAATTACTTGAGTTGTTGTCGTTTTCCCTAACCTTGTTTATTAGGTTATTGCTAGTAGTTAAAATGTAATTGCTACTGTTGTTGTCATTCTCTTTCACTTTGTTTATTAGGTTATTGCTAGCAGTTAA